>OGZN01001697.1_pt1 | contig 10192 bp, 9 predicted proteins | sample 1576801 | NCBI WGS metagenome assembly OGZN01 (sample SAMEA3541573, study PRJEB24748) | human gut metagenome | biome: human gut; feature: human-associated habitat; material: faeces | place: China | collected 2012 | reverse complement strand
GAGCCATAATACCTGCTTTGAAAACATCAAAGTCAGTCACAACACCATTGTCAACCAAGCTGTTAATCATTTCATCGATAGCAGCTTCTTTTGTAGTTGCTTGAAGGTCAAGCAACATTACTTTTTTGTTCAGTAAATCCTGAATTTTCATAGTTTTTCTACCTCTACTTTATTGTATGTTTCTTTAATAAATTCAATTGTCGCTAAATCATCTGAGAAAGCTGTAGATGTTCCACACGCTACTCCCCACTTGAGGGCCTCAATTGGATCACCCGATTTAACAAACTCACCAGTAAAACCAGCAACCATCGAGTCACCCGCACCAACAGAGTTTTTAACTGTTCCCTTGATTGGTTTAGCAAAGTAAGCAGCCTCTGGTGTGACCAGCAGAGCTCCATCACCTGCCATTGAGATGATAACGTTCTGTGCACCCTTAGCAAGGATTTCACGCGCATATTTTTCAACATCAGCCAAACCATTAAGTTTGACATTGAAAATAGCTTCTAACTCATGGTTATTCGGTTTAACCAAGAGTGGTTGGTAAGCCAAGGAATCAAGCAAGGTTTGACCTTCAAAGTCACAGACAACCTGTGCACCCGTTTCACGCACTAGTGGAATCAATTTGTTGTAGACCTTGTTCCCAAGATTGCTTGGTGCTGATCCAGCAAAAACAACCACATCATCGGCACTTACACTTGAAAGAACTGCTTCCAATTCAGCCAATTGATACTCGTTAATGACAGGCCCTGCACCGTTAATTTCAGTTTCTTGGTCAGCCTTGATTTTAACATTAATACGTGTGTCTTGATCCACAGCTACAAACTTGGTTTTAATGCCCTCTGCATCCAAACCATCTGTCACAAAACGTCCTGTAAAACCACCGATGAAGCCCGTTGCAGTATTATCAACACCTAAACGTTGCAAAATACGACTAACATTAATGCCCTTACCGCCAGCGAACTTATCATCACTCTCCATACGGTTAACTTCACCAATCTCTACTTTATCGATACGAACAATAAAGTCGATTGATGGATTCAGCGTTACAGTATAAATCATACTTCAATAACCCTCGTTTTCTCTTTCAATTCTTTTAGGAGCTCTTCTTCCGAAGCGTTTGTAATTATGGTTACTTTCTCGACCTCGGCTACCTTAGCATAGGTAATCTGACCAAGTTTAGAGGCATCAGCTAGAACATAGGCTTTTTGCGCATTAGCTATAACCGTCCGTTTGATAACTGCCTCTTCCATGTCTGGTGTGGTGAAATAATGAGCATCAACGCCATTAGCACCAATGAAAGCACAATCAAAATTCAGTTGTCTGATTTGCTCTTGAGCAGTACTTCCAATAGAGGCATCCGTTGAATGTTTAACCTTTCCTCCAACAATCCTAGTGCTAACACCAAGATCTACCAACTTAACCGCATGATGGATAGAATTAGTCACAACCGTTACCTGACGATTGGCCAAATGTGGAATCAAAAGTTCATTTGTTGTACTAGCCTCAAGAAAGACGACATCACCTTCCTTAATCAAATCGGCAGCATAACCAGCTAACTGAGCCTTTTCTTTAACGTTTCTAATAGCTTTTTGACTATTGGCAATTTCTTCCTTTAGACCATGAATGCTTTCAGCACCACCATGAACACGCTTAAGTTGGCCATCTGCCGCTAACTCGTCCAAGTCGCGACGAATCGTCGACTCGGAAGTATCACTTAACAAAACAGTTAAGTTTTCCAAAGTGACAAAACCATCTTGTTTCAACTGAGACAAGATAATCTGCTTACGTTCAGACTTTAGCATAATCTCTCCTTCTGTAATCGTTTACAAAATCTATTATACTCAATTTTTAATAACTGTCAACTAAAAACAGTCAAAAAAAATCAAAATATTTCATTATGAAACACTAATCTACCAAAATGACGCAATTTGATAAGAAAGTTCTTACATTTTCAAAAAAAACTTTCAGTATCAAGTGCAAAATAAAAAAGCCTTTCGGCTCTCTTATCTTATTTGGCATAGTCAACCGCACGGAATTCACGAATGACTGTAACCTTAATATTTCCTGGGTAATCCAAATTCTTCTCAATTTGTTCACGTACCTTGTGAGACAAGATCGTAACTTCATCATCTGAGATTTTGTTTGGATGAACCATAATACGAATCTCACGACCAGCTTGAAGGGCGAAGCTTGTTTGAACACCGTCAAAGCTTGATGCAATTTCTTCCAAATCTCGGAGGCGTTTGACGTAATTCTCAACAGATTCATTACGAGCCCCTGGACGAGCCGAACTCAAAGCATCTGCTGCAGCTACAATAACTGCAATGACACTCTCAGGTTCTACATCGCCATGGTGGCTGGCAATAGCGTTAACCACAACTGGATGTTCTTTGTACTTACGTGCAAACTCAGCACCAATCTCTACGTGGCTACCTTCGACTTCTTTGTCAATGGCTTTCCCCATATCGTGAAGGAAACCAGCACGACGAGCGAGGGCAACATTCTCACCCAATTCACCAGCCATGATACCTGCTAGTTTACCAACTTCAACTGAGTGACGAAGTACGTTTTGACCATACGACGTACGGAACTGCAAGCGTCCCATAATCTTGATCAAGTCAGGGTGAAGATTCATAGCGCCAATTTCGTAGGCTGCTTCCTCACCATACTCACGGATACGGTTATCCATTTCCTGACGGCTCTTCTCAACCAACTCTTCAATACGAGCTGGATGGATGCGTCCATCCTTAATCAAGGCTTCGAGAGTCATACGTGCAATTTCACGACGAACGGGATCGAAACCAGAAAGGACAACTACTTCTGGAGTATCGTCAATAATAACGTCAATACCTGTTAGACTTTCAAGCGTACGGATGTTACGCCCCTCACGTCCAATGATACGACCTTTCATATTGTCATCTGGAAGGTGAACAGTAGTTACTGTTTGTTCAGTAACATAATCTCCAGCCAAGCGTTGCATAGCTTGCGCCAACACATTTTTGGCCTTCTTATCAACAGTATCTTTAACCTGTGCTTCTGCATCTTTGATACGTGTTGCAATCTCATGAGTCAGATTATTTTCAGTCTCCGTTAAAATTACCTCACGCGCTTCTGCAATGGTCATCTGACCAACACGTTCAAGTTCAGCTTGCTTCTCAGCCTCCAACTGAGTCACATTCTCTTCACGCTCATTAAGATGTTTAGATTTGTCAGCAAGACTCTGCTCTTTCTTCTCGAGGGCAAGTTCTTTACTTGATAGATTTTCATCCTTACGATCAAGGCTAGTGGCACGTTCTGTTAAACGATTTTCCATTTGTTTAAGCTCTTGACGCTCAGATTTGAATTCTTTTTCAATATCTTCTCGATGTTTTCTATCTTCCTCTTTTGCTTCTAACAAGAACTCTTTACGTTGAGCCTTACTTTCGCGTTCAGCAGTCACACGCAGATGATCTGCATCATGTTCCGCCTGGCTACGAAGGTTCACAGCGTCTTGTTCTGCCTTTAGCAAGGTAGTTTCTGCTTGTTCCTTAGCTTTGCTAAGTTTAATAGAAATTGCTAAATATCCAACGACTAAACCAATGAGTGCAAAGACAACTAAAATTATCATGTTTATCATGTCTTTACCTCAACTTTTCTAAGGTTTCCCTAAAGAAAACCGTCTTCTAGTGTATCATATTTATAGCGATTTCTCAAATAAATACTAGAACTTTAAACTGATTTTGTGGTATCATAACTCTATTAGAATAGGGAGGTATTACCATGCCAAAAGACGTTACTGTTGAAAGTTTTGAACTTGATCATACCATTGTAAAAGCACCGTATGTGCGCCTTATTTCAGAGGAAGTTGGACCTAAAGGAGATATCATCACAAACTTTGATATCCGTTTGATTCAACCTAATGAAAATAGTATTGACACAGGTGGTCTTCACACTATCGAACACCTACTCGCTAAATTGATCCGTCAACGTATCGATGGACTTATTGATTGCTCACCATTTGGTTGCCGTACAGGCTTCCATATGATTATGTGGGGTAAACAAGATCCAACAGAAATTGCTAAAGTTATCAAATCTAGTCTTGAAGCTATTGCTAACGAGATTACATGGGAAGATGTTCCAGGAACTACCATTGAATCATGTGGTAACTACAAGGATCACAGTCTTCATTCAGCTAAGGAATGGGCTAAACTTATCCTTGAACAAGGTATCTCAGACCAAGCCTTCGAACGCCATACCGTTTAAAAAACATTGGGGGATATCCCAATGTTTTTTAATATTTTCTAAAACGTTGATAACGCGCTTCAAGTAAGTCTTCTGTTGATAATTGGCTTAATTCTGCCAACTCGTCTACAATTTCTGTCTTAATTGCTTCAATAATTTCACTTGTAAAGTAACCACGTTCTGGGATCACCTTATCAACGATTCCCATATTAAGCAACTCGCCTGATGTAATCTTCATCAACTCTGCTGCCTCTTCTGAACGTGAGCCATCTTTCCAGAGAATAGTCGCAAATCCTTCTGGACTCAAGATAGAGTAGATGGTATTTTCAAGCATCCAAACCTTATCGGCTACTGCCAAGGCAAGAGCTCCTCCCGAACCACCTTCACCAATGATAATGGCAATAATTGGCACCTTAAGGTCGCTCATTTCCATAAGGTTACGCGCAATTGCCTCGCCTTGGCCACGTTCCTCTGCCCCAACACCAGGATAAGCACCTGCAGTATTGATAAAGGTAACGACTGGACGACCAAACTTTTCAGCCTGTTTCATGAGGCGAAGAGCCTTACGATAGCCCTCTGGATGAGGTTGCCCAAAGTTACGGTTAAGATTATCTTGTAGGTTTCTACCTTTTTGGATACCCACTACAGTAACCGCTTGGCCATTTAAACGACCAATACCACCAATAATGGCACCATCGTCACGGAAATTACGGTCGCCATGAAGTTCGATAAAATCATCGAAGATTCCTTGGGCAAAGTCCAAAGCAGTTAAACGGCCTTGGTCACGCGCTTCTTTTAAAATACGTGCTACGTCGCTCATTGAACACCTCCATGGAATGATAAGAGTGTGGCAATGGTATCAGCCAACTCTGTACGTTTAACAATGGCATCAACAAAACCATGTTCTTGAAGGAACTCAGCCTTTTGGAAATCATCTGGCAAAGTTTCGCGAACTGTGTTTTCAATGACACGACGACCTGCGAAACCAATCAAGGTTTGTGGCTCAGCCAAGATAATGTCACCTTCCATAGCGAAACTTGCTGTAACCCCACCAGTGGTTGGATCTGTCAAGACAGTCAGATACAACAAGCCAGCATTAGAATGACGTTTTACGGCTGCTGAAATCTTAGCCATTTGCATCAAACTCATGATTCCTTCTTGCATACGGGCACCACCAGATGCTGTAAAAATAACAACTGGAAGTTTTTTTTCAATCGCATGTTCAAAGAGCTGGGTGATTTTTTCACCAACAACAGTTCCCATTGAAGCCATGATAAAGTTAGAATCCATAATAGCCAAGGCTGTTCTTTGTCCCTTGATAGTTGCAACGCCAGTTACAACAGCTTCATCAAGACCTGTTTTTTCCTTAGTCGCTGCTAATTTCTCCATATAACCTGGGAAATTCAATGGATTTTCAGTTTTAATACCTGTAAAAAGTTCTTGGAATGATCCCTCATCAACCGTTAAATCGAGACGTTCTTTAGCGGAAATACGGAAGGTATAAGAACAATTTGGACAGATTTTAGCTTGTCCCAAGTCCTTTTGATAAATAGCTTGTTTACAACCAGGACATTTGGCAAAAAGTTCATCTGGAACTTCTGGCACTTGGTGATCAATCCCATTACGTACAGAACGGTTAGGATTGATACGGATATACTTTTCTTTTCGATCAAATAATCCCATAAACTTTATTCCTCACGATTCTGATAATCTGGTAGGAAAGTCTCCATCAAGAAGGAAGTATCATAATCCCCAGCGATAACGCTACGATCTGAAATCAAATCCAACTGGAAGTCAGCATTAGTCACAACACCATCGATTTCGAGCTCGTAAAGGGCACGTTGCATCTTCATGAGTGCCTCAAATCGATTCTCTCCATGAACAATGATTTTGGCAATCATTGAATCATAGTAAGGTGGAATAGTATAGCCAGGATAAACTGCACTGTCTACACGAAGACCAACACCACCACTAGGTAGGTAGAGATTGCTAATTTTCCCTGGACTAGGTGCAAAGTTGAACTTAGGATTTTCTGCATTGATACGACACTCAATAGCATGTCCCTTGATTTCAATATCATCTTGGGTCACAGAGAGCTTTTCACCTGCAGCAATACGGATTTGTTCTTTAACAATATCCACACCACTTACAAATTCTGTAACTGGGTGCTCAACTTGAACACGGGTATTCATTTCCATGAAGTAGAACTGACCTGTTTTTTCATCAAGAAGGAACTCGATAGTACCCGCATTTTCATAATTAACAGCCTTAGCGGCACGGACAGCCGCAGAACCAATTTCGTGACGAAGTGTCTTACCAATAGCAACTGAAGGTGATTCTTCCAAGACCTTTTGGTTATTACGTTGAAGAGAGCAATCACGCTCACCTAGGTGAACAATATTACCATAGCTATCTCCCAAAATTTGAACCTCGATATGACGAGCTGGGTAAATAACTTTTTCAATATACATCGCCCCATTACCAAAGGCTGCTTTAGCTTCTTGTGACGCAGATTCGAAAGCGGGAGCTAACTCTTCTTCAGTGTTAACTTTACGAATCCCCTTACCGCCACCACCAGCAGAAGCCTTAAGCATGACTGGATAACCAAGATGGTTGGCAACTTCCAAAGCCTCCTCAGCTGTAAAGACTTCACCATCTGAACCAGGAATTACAGGGACATTAGCCTTAATCATTTCAGCACGGGCATTGATTTTGTCACCCATCTTGTCCATGACTTCGCCTGAAGGACCAATAAACTTGATGTTCATTTCTTCACAGAGAGTGGCAAATTTAGAGTTTTCACTCAAGAAACCAAACCCTGGGTGAATAGCTTGAGCCTCAGTCACAATAGCAGCTGATAGGACACGATTCATATTCAAATAAGAATCCGTTGATTTTGCAGGCCCGATACAAATAGCTTCATCAGCGAGCATAGTATGGAGAGAATCCTTATCCGCTTCAGAATAAATAGCAACCGTTTGGATACCCAATTCACGCGCTGCACGGATAATACGCACTGCAATTTCACCACGATTGGCAATCAATAATTTTTTAAACATAAAACAAGATAACATCAGACATTTTTTGATAGTCTGTGTTGATTTCCTTTCTATGTGATAGACCAATGTCTAAAGAAAAATCCTTTCCGACTGTCGCCAGAAGGATTTTCACAAAACATTAGCTTCCAATAGCAAAAGTCAAAGTACCTGATGCAGCAAGTTTACCATCGACTTCAGCCTTAGCTTCAACAACAGCAATTGTTCCACGACGTTTAACAAACTTAGCTGTCATAACAAGTTGGTCACCAGGAACCACTTGTTTTTTAAATTTAACCTTATCCATACCTGCGTAAAAGACTAATTTGCCTTTGTTTTCAGGTTTAGACAATTCAAGAACACCAGCTGTTTGCGCAAGAGCTTCCATGATAAGAACACCAGGCATAACTGGGTATTGAGGAAAATGTCCATTAAAGAAAGGTTCATTGATCGTTACATTTTTAATAGCTGTGATTTCGTCTTCTGAAACTTCTAGCACACGGTCAACCAAAAGCATTGGATAACGGTGTGGTAAAGCTTCACGAATAGCATTAATATCAATTGTCATTTGATGCGTACCAATCCTTTTCCGTAGTCAACAACTTCTTCATTCGCTACCAAGATCTCAGTAATAACACCATCTTTAGGTGCTGGCACTTCATTCATAACCTTCATCGCTTCAACGATAAGAAGAGTTTGACCTTTCTTAACAGTGTCGCCAACAGAAACAAAGGCTGGTTTTTCAGGTGATGGAGACAAGTAAGCCACACCGACAAGTGGACTTTCAACCACTTCTCCTTCAGCAGCTTGAGCTGGTGCAGAAGCTTCTTCAACTGGTGTTGCTGGAGTTTCAACAGCAGCAGGTGCTGCTACTGGAGCAACCGGAGCCTGAGGAGCTGGCGCAACTACTTCAACTGTAGGAGCTACTGGGGCAGCTGTTACTGAACTTGTTTGATTTTTGCTCAAGTTCAATTCTTCACCATTGTTTTTGTATGAAAATTCACGTAAAGTTGATGCATCAAATTGGGCCAACAAATCTTTGATTTCAGAAATATTCATGAATTAAGCCTCCCAACGTTTAAAGGCAAGAACAGCATTGTGTCCACCAAAACCGAAAGTATTTGAAATTGCGTACTCAATATCAGCTTCTTGACCTTCACCATAAACAACATTAGCTTCGATGTAGTCAGACAATTCTTTTGTACCAGCAGTTTTCGGTACATAGCTATGACGAATAGCTTCGATTGTTGCAATAGCTTCAACTGCACCAGCAGCACCTAGCAAGTGACCTGTAAATGATTTAGTAGATGAAACTGGAACATCTTTACCAAGTACAGAAACAATGGCACCACTTTCACCTTTTTCATTGGCAGGTGTTGATGTCCCGTGAGCATTAACATAATCAACATCTTCAGGTTTGATACCAGCTTCATTGATAGCCAATTTAATTGCTTTAGCAGCACCAGAACCGTCTGGAGTTGGTGTTGTCATGTGGTAGGCATCACAGTTTGATCCGTAACCAACAATCTCAGCCAAGATGTTAGCACCACGTTTTTGAGCATGTTCCAAGCTTTCGATAACGAGAACCCCTGCACCTTCACCCATAACAAAACCATTACGGTCTTTATCAAATGGAATTGATGAACGTTCTGGATCCTCTGTTGTTGAAAGTGCTGTAAGAGCATTGAAACCACCGATACCAATCTTAGTGATTGAAGCTTCAGCACCACCAGCCAAGACAACATCATGCAAACCGAATTTAATTTCACGGAAGGCCTCACCGATTGCATCATTGGCAGAGGCACAAGCAGTCGTCACTGATTTACATACCCCTTGAGCACCAATTTTAAGAGCAATGTTACCAGCACCCATGTTTGAAAGTGCTTTAGGGATAAACATTGGTTTGATACGTTTCATACCACGTTCGTGCATACGGATGATTTGATCTTCAAGTTCTTGGAGACCACCGATACCAGATGACACGATAACACCTACACGATCACGATCTTCTTCTTCCATGTTAAGTCCTGAATTTTCAAGAGCTTCCATAGCAGCATAAATCGCATAAAGTGAGTAAGTGTCCATACGGTTAGTATCTTTTTTCACAAAGTACTTATCGAACGGGAAATCTTGGATTTCACCAGCGTTAAAGACTGGAATTTCAGAAGCATCGAACTTAGTAATTGGTTTAATACCGATTTTACCGTCATGAAGACTGTTCCAAAATTCTTCTGGTGTATTACCGATTGGTGAGGTTACGCCGTAACCTGTAACAACAACACGATTTGTAGACATATATATTCTCCTTTTGTCGGATGGATATTCTTATAAATGATTTTTTGATATTGAAAATCAATTATTGCATGGTCATACCACCATCAATAGCGATGGTTTGACCTGTGAGATATTCTTGACTAGCCAAGAATGCTGCAACTTCAGCCACTTCTTCTGCTTGACCAATACGTTTCATTGGTACTTGAGCAATCATAGCATCTTTCATTTTCTCTGGAATAGCGTCAGTCATATCTGATTCAATGAAACCAGGAGCGATAGCATTGACACGGACACCACGGGCTGCAACTTCACGCGCTACTGATTTAGTGAAGCCAATCAAACCAGCTTTTGAAGCCGCATAGTTAGCTTGACCAATATTCCCCATGAGACCTACAACAGATGACATATTGATGATGGCACCTTGACGCGCCTTAGACATTGGTTTCAAGACAGCTTGTGTCATATTGAAGGCACCAGTCAAGTTGATTTTCAAGACACGTTCAAAATCTTCTTCAGTCATCTTCAACATCAACTTATCGTTAGTGATACCAGCATTATTAACTAGCACGTCAACACTACCAAGCTTTTCAATAGCTTCAGCAACCATACGTTTAGCATCTTCGCCATTAGAAATATCACCTGAGATACCAACAACAGTTACA
>OGZN01001684.1_pt1 | contig 10229 bp, 10 predicted proteins | sample 1576801 | NCBI WGS metagenome assembly OGZN01 (sample SAMEA3541573, study PRJEB24748) | human gut metagenome | biome: human gut; feature: human-associated habitat; material: faeces | place: China | collected 2012 | reverse complement strand
CTCTAAAGAAGCAGTTCCCTGTGGAGTAGATTTTCCTGTTTCCATGTCAATTTTGCCCCCAGATAAATCGGTATCTCCGGAAATTCGGCAAACTCCTTGAAAAAAGAGTTTACGATAAGATCCGTTTTTTTATTCAAGACAAATCCCATCGATCCGTGTTCCGTATGCTCTATTAATAATACGACGGAACGTTGGAAATAGGCATCTTGTAAAAAAGGCTCGGCAATCAGAATACTTCCTTGAATAGGAAGGACATCGTTATGTGTTATTTTAAATATATTTTTATAAGATGCCATGATCGTGAATGTTAGGTTGTTACTAATTCACCGACAATATAAGGCGTTTTTTAATAAGAAGCAAATGAAAAGCCCGGGATTCAAGTTAATAAACGTGAACCGACCGGGCTTATTGTTAATTTATGCTTGATGATTTTCCTCGAATAATCTCAGTCTTTCGTCCAGCAAATCATATTGGTGATCTTTTATGAAAGAGGTACAAGCCCGTAGTCCTTGTTGGTTACTGCCTGTGGTACTTAATGATATGGCGCTTACTCCGTAATAAACCAGCTCTTCCATCAATTGTCCGCCGGTCATTCCCGGGTAACCGATCGTGAAATAGAAACCGTCGGCTATCGGTTGGTCCAGATCGTGATCATAAACGATTGTGAAACCATGATCCGTAAAAATCTTCTTTAGTTTCTCCGCTCGGCGTCCGTATTCTTTCACTTGCGAGACAAAGTCGAACGTACCGTCCGCGGCGGCCTTGAACATGGCGGCTAAGGCGAATTGGGCCGAGTGGCTGGTTCCGGAAGATAGGGCGTATAAGACACGGTGGATATATACCGTACCGAACGTACCGCCTCCATAACGCTGAGTCAATCCCGGATAGGAGCGATGGTAAAGTTTATTGGAGATCGCTGTCACGCCGATACGCTGTCCGGCATAGCTGAACGCTTTGGAACCGGATATCTGCATGATATAATTATCGGTATAACGGGCTACGCTCGCTTGGTAAGGAGGCTCGAAAGGACATCCGAGGTCCTTGCGGAAATCCATGGCAAAATAGGCGAGGTCCTCTATGACGATCACGTCGTATTTGTTGGCCATCTCGCCGATGATCTTCAACTCCTCATCGGTGAGGCAGAACCAAGCCGGATTGTTCGGGTTGGAATAGATCATCGCGGCAATATTGCCTTTGGAAAGATGCGTTTCCAAGGCCTCACGCAATCGCTCGCCACGGTATTCGTATACGTCGAACGACTCATATTTATAGCCCATAACGGCTATTTGCTGTTTCTGCACGGGGAATCCGGGGTCGATAAACAAGATGGTGTCTTTTCCCGGCGTACATTGTCCGGCCGTAAGGAAAGAGGCGTATGTGCCCTGCATGGAACCGGTTACGGGTACGCAACACTCCGGGTCTATATCTATATTTATAAACGCCTTGATAAAGCGGGAAGCTTGCTTTTTCACTTCGGGAGTTCCGTTGATGTTCGGGTAGATAGACGCTATACCGCTACGAAGGGCTTCGATCTCAGCGTCTACGCCTACTTGAGCGGCTTTCAAGCCCGGTACGCCCATTTCCATATGGATGAACTCGGTTCCCGTTTCTTGTTCCAATTGCGTGGATATGGCAACTACCTCCCGGATAGTCGCTTTCCCAAAATCGGGAAGTCCAAAGCCATCGATAATCCGTCTGGCTGTCTGATAGTCTACAGGAGTATTTTTCATGCTAGTGTTAATTATATATGAGGGACAAAAGTATGAAATTTATCGATTTGTTCTAATTTTTTCATCCTAAACTATTGCTAATTCAAAAAATCCACCTATCTTTGCACCGCAATTCAACGGAATAGCGATAAAGAATAACATTTTGGTCTGGTAGTTCAGCTGGTTAGAATACATGCCTGTCACGCATGGGGTCGCGGGTTCGAGTCCCGTCCAGACCGCTTTTTATTTCTCCTTCCTCTTTTTAAATTTTCCTTTAATACATATTTTAGTACGATATCATCCGGTTCGATGGATTTTGCCTGATGGCATGAGGTTGTTATATTGGGAATGTTTATCTTTGAGACCAATAAAACAGATAGCCTTATGGAGAATCTAATAAAGATCGATACCGTTGATCAATACAACAAGATGTTTGGCTTGGAGACGTTGCACCCATTGGTGAGCGTGGTAGATTTATCCAAGTCCGAGACATGGCCTACTAATTTCCGGGTTAATTATGGTATATACGGACTTTTCCTGAAAGATACGAAATGCGGGGATATTCGGTATGGGAGGCAATATTATGATTATCAAGAAGGAACCGTAATAGGATTCGCTCCCGGGCAGGTGACGGGTATTGAGCTTAAGGATGGGACCCGGCCTTTGGCGCATGGGTTGCTTTTCCATCCGGACTTGATCCGTGGTACGGCTTTGGGACGGGACATCAAGCGTTATTCTTTCTTCTCCTATGAATCAAACGAGGCGTTACATCTCTCTGAGGAAGAGAAGGGGATCTTCGTGGATTGCCTGAGGAAAATCCAGATCGAGTTGGAGCACTCCATCGACAAGCATAGCAAACGGCTGATCGCGATGAATATCGAGTTGCTGCTCGATTATTGCCTGCGTTTTTATGACCGTCAGTTTACGACCCGTGCGGAGACGAATAAGGATGTGTTGGTGAGGTTCGAACGATTACTGGATGAATACCTGCAAAGTGATCTGTTAAGACAGGAAGGGCTACCTACTGTACGGTATTTCGCCGAGAAGATTTGTTTGTCCCCGAACTATTTCGGTGATCTGATCAAGAAAGAAACAGGGAAAACTGCCCAAGAAAATATACAAGACCGGATTATTTCCTTAGCGAAAGAATGGATATTAGGGACAAACAAGACCGTCAGCCAAATCGCTTACGACCTAGGATTCCAATATTCCCAGCACTTCAGCCGCATATTCAAGAAGACCGTGGGGTGTACCCCGAATGAATATCGGAAATCCCAGATGTCGTAATCGGTGTTACGGGTTATTGGATGTATTTTATGACCTTGGCGGGAACACCTCCCACGATGGCATTGTCCGGTACATCTTTAGTAACTACCGAGCCGGCTCCGACTATAGCGTTCTCGCCAATGGTTACGCCGGATAGGATCGTTGCGTTCGAGCCTACCCAGACATTCTTTTTCAAAACGATCGGGGCAGGGTAGGTAGTGCTCCGGTCTTCGGGGGCGAAGCCGTGGTTGAGGGTGGCAAAGACCACGTTATGCCCGATCTGGCAACCGTCGTCCAGTGTCACCCCGCCATGATCTTGAAAATGACAGCAAGCGTTGATGAAAACGTTCTTGCCTACCGTGATATTCTTCCCAAAATCCGTATAGAACGGGGGGAATACACGAAAAGACGGATCGACCGGCTTATTAAACAAGCGGGATAACAGCTCACGGATTTCCTCGGGATCGTGATATGAGCCGTTTAACTCGAATGTCATGCGCCTGGCCTCATCGCTCATCTCGTTCATAAACTGATGGATCTCGTCTCCTTTAAGAGGCTTTCCTGTTTCTACGTACTTCAAGAATTCGTTTAGTGTCATAATTGCTATTTTAATAAGTTCTACTTCTTGGTTTGTTTATCCCTTTTCGATTGCAACGGCAAAGATCGATGAAATCCAGAGAAACTTTTGTAGATGGATTACAGGAATTATGACCTAAATTACATTCACCGATTCTCCAAGGCCTTATATTTCTCAATCAGTTTCTTGACCGTGACAGCGTCCGAGACCTCTTGCTTATAGGTAGTCGGGTTATAATAGGCCTCGAGGAAACTGTCTGCACCGGACCAGACTGTCTCGATAATTCCTTGGAAATGGCGAGACATTTCCGGATTTGAATGCTGGCGGAAATGGATCATATCATCTACCTGTTGAAGCGCTATCTGAGGTTTACGCCAAGGGCATGTAGCAACGTCGAAGCCTTTCATGGCAAAGTAAACAGCGGTTTGCTCGGCACGCTCATAATGCCAGTCGCAGATAAAAACATCTTTCGGGATCAAGTCGATCGCACGGTAGGTATTGTTCATGCTAGCTTCCCAAGCGCCGATCCCGGTAGTCTTGCCATCGATCAGGCGGTCTCCCCATATCATCAATCGTTTGCCTTGTGAGGCTAAGTGGTTTTGTATTTTAGTGACCTCACCGGCATATAACTCAGCCTTGTCATGTCCGCCACAACGGGCGCAACTATCATGTCCGATATAAAAGACCTCGTCCATCCCTGCATGGAATAATTGAGTCTCGAAAACATCCGTCAACTCGTCTACTAAAGCGAATACGATTTTATGTACTTCCGGATGAAGTGGGCAGTAACTTTTACAATAAAGCCCGTCTGAGTTGGGCCAACCCGTATAGTTCTTGGTATCCACGTGTGGCGTCTCGTCGAACTCCGGATACTCACGTAATAAAGCGTAGGTAGTCTCAGCCCATGATTGATGCCCCAAGAGATTGATCTGGGGAGCGATACGTATTCCGTTATCCCGGCAAACCTTTACGATCTTTTTCACATCCTCTCGTGTGAGTGGGGTCGGATCCCTCAGTTCTGGATGGGACTCATAGGCATAATTCCAGTCTACCCGTAGAATCAACAAGTTGAAATGACTGGGAGCCAGTTCCTCTTGGACGAACTTCAAGAATAGATCCAACTTCTGCGCGGATGGAGCGGCGATGGCCAAGCCTCGTACGGGCATGATACTATCTAAACGGTTTGTCTCTGATTGGGCGGAAACTTGGGCCGAACCTATAGCCCATATAAGCAAGAATAGTCCGATAATCTTTTTCATATAGTGATATGTTTTAATGTTTAAATTTTTAATTTGATGTACGCTTTCGAAGATCATCACGCACATCGTGACAGCCCGGAGGATGTCGATGGCTATGTTACGTTGCGTAAAATCTATTGGTTGATCGCTCATAATATATTTAGATTAAAGGTGAATTTAATACAAGACAAATATAATCAATAAGAGACATATCATTACATTTGTGCCTTATAAATATGAATAATAATTAAAAATGATAGACATGATAAGACAATTGATTTATTGGGTTCTCCTGCTTTTTGTTTGTATGGGTGCCCATGCCCAATTCCGGGTGACAGCCCATCAAGAGGGTTGGGACCGGATTCCTCCGCAAGCGCAAAAAGACGGCTTTTGGTTTCAACAATCCGTTTTAGCGAATATGGATGATGACACCGCTATGGAGGAGGTCATGCTTTTCGGGCGGGATAATGGGCATTACCCTACTTTCGACCTGTTTAAGTTTTATTACGTGATCGTGGATAATTATACGAGAGAGATCCAATATATATCGGATGAGATCTATGTGACAGATAAATATACGCTTACGGTGGAGGATCGCAATAATGACGGGATCTCCGAGTTATATATCGATTATTTCAAGGATGGGAAGTTTACGGTTGATGAGCGAGGATATAATTTGCGAACCACCCGTTGCTACGACCGTATCGAATGGAGCCCCGAGAGTGAAAAATTTAACCCCCAACAACCATGAGAAAGTATATCTATTTTATAGCGCTTATCTGTTGCGCCTTATCAGCCTCAACCTCTTACGCCCAGAAAAAGGTGATAAAAACGATGATGATCGCCGGGCAAGATGGCAGTCATTATTGGCGAGGTGCTTGCGAGGTCATGAAGCAGATCTTAGAGAACAGTGGAATGTTTAAGGTGGATTTCGTCTTTACCCCGGATTTCGGAGGAGATATAAATACCTTTAAGCCCGATTTCGCTAAATATAACTTGGTCGTTGTTAATTACGGAGGTGAAGTCTGGCCCGAGCCTGTCCAAAAAGCTTTCGAGAACTATGTAGCGGATGGTGGTGGGGTCGTGATTATCCATTCCTCCGTGGTACCTATGGCCGGTTGGAAAGCGTACAACGAGATAATCGGCATGGGAGCTTGGGAGGGGCGAAACGAGAAAGACGGTCCTTACCTGTATTGGAAAGAGGGCAAATATGTATACGATTATACACCCGGTTATGCGGGTTATCATGGCTTGCAGCATGAGACGATCCTAGAGCATCGTGCGCCGGAGCACCCTATTTTGAAAGGTCTGCCTATAAGATGGAAACATTTTAAGGACGAGATTTATACCCGCTTGCGTGGTCCGGTACGGAATGTGGAGATATTGGCTACCGCTTATGAGCGTGGACGCCATGAACCGTTGATGTGGACGGTGAAGTGGGGGAAGGGGCGTGTCTTTGTCGATCTGTTGGGGCATTGCGGCAATGACCCGAATATGATTTACTCGATGGAGTGTACGGGTTTTCAGGTAACCTTACTAAGAGGGGCTGAATGGGCAGCCACCGGGGAAGTGACGCAAGAGGCCCCTCGGGATTTCCCATTGGAAGATACCTGTACGCTCCGTCCGGAATTCAAGGCTCCTTTCCATGCGACGAATTAAATGCCTTAATAAGATGGTGTCTTTCGACAGAATAATCAAATTGACAAATTGTAAAGTTAAGTCCCGGAGAATCGATTTTTCCGGGACAAAGTACGGCTCGCTCCTAAATACGCAAGAAAAAATCAGTAATCGTTTGTTAAATAGATAGATGTCAAAAAACAGCCTTTCATTCTAGCGAAATTAGTTCATCGTAATTCATATCTTATGGGTTGTTTGGGCTATCTCATAGGGTTACGATGGGGAAATGATAGGGTTATGATGCCTATTCATGACAGTTCATAACCCTATTCATGACTGCTTTCGATGCCCAACGTGACTATTGGCGTTGCCTAACACGACTAGTTGCGTAGGCTTTCATGATCTATCGTGTATAAAAAGCGGCCTTTTTGAGTAAAAAGCGCCATATATAGCTATCCTCTTTCCTCTACTTGGCAATCTCTCTCAAAAGGTTGTGTTACAAGATACGCCTTATATCTATTAAAAAGACAGGATTAGATCGTATATTTGTCATTCGTTCATTAAAGTCATTGGTTATGTCAAATCAAGAATATATCAAGATCGAGGGAGCTTATGAGAATAACTTGAAACATATCTCTCTGGATATTCCGAAGAAGCAAATCACTATATTCACCGGGGTCTCGGGTTCCGGAATGTCTTCGTTGGTATTGGATACCATCGCCGCCAGTTCACGCCGGGAGTTGAATGAGACGTTCCCCAGTTTCGTGCAGCAATACCTGCCCAAATATGGCCGTCCGCGTGTAGACCGGATCGGGAATCTGCCGGTCGCTATCGTGATAGACCAGCGGAAGCCCGCTCCCAACGCCCGTTCTACGGTGGGGACTTATACGGATATCTATTCTCGCTTACTCGTCATACGAGATATTCCCTAATTCCTTAATCTTCGAATCTCCGACTTGATGCGTGAATAACTCGATCAATTGAGCGGGCGTTAATGTCATCTGAGGCGAGAACTCGGAGGAATCCATATAACTTAATAAGCTATGGTATAATTGACGGGCTTCCGGGTATTCTTGTTGGGTTTCCAAGTCTGTCATACAGATTAATAACTTACCCGGGCCGACATTGAATTCTTGGATCATCCCTAATTTATGGTTACGCTCCACGTTATCGATCACTTGTACGATCGGCCTGTAATTATCCGGAAGCTGGTCCAGTATCAACGGATGGCTATTCTTTATCATCGTGAACCATTGCCAGTTTGTATGGAAATCCGTCGGGAAATGAGTGAAAGCCGGATGAGAGGGATTCATTAATAATCCGAGGGTACCCGGAGAGACCGGTTTCTTTACCCATTCGCAGATGGACTTAAACATCCGGTAATTCCAGTAATCGGTCTGGAATAATCCGTCTACCGTCACGTTCTTGTAAGTCTTGGCATCCGGGAACCACAATACTTTCGCCCCGTTCGCCAATAAGTTCTCGGTCTGTTTATCCCATTTCTTAATAACATTGATATCCGTAGGGATTTGCACGTTATTATGTTCCGGATAAATCCATAACGGATAATGATTGTGATAATCCGTGCCCTCGATCGCCAGCCGTAAAGTATAGGTCTCAGCCTCTTGAATGGCAGGTAAAGCGATATTTAATGGGCCTACCTCGGCCAACATCCCTTGATTGATTTGCAGCGGTATGTTGTTTTGGGCGATTACTTGATCTTGACCATTTGTCAAGGTCCAAGTTAGATGTTTCCCTTTTAAAGCGGTAGGTGTATAGTTCGCTACCTTGATGGAGCCTTTGAGCGCCTCATTCCCGGAGTAACAGAATTTAGGCAGGAGAGCCAATAATACGACATCATCGCAAGACTCTTTCCATTCCTCGGCGGTTATCAAACCCTTATTATCCATAAAAGCGTCTAAGATACCGACTAACGCCGTGCCCTGTCCCGGATAATCCTGTAAATCCAATAATTGGAAGCCGGCCATTCCCGGAGTACGGAACGCCATTTCCATCTCGGCCCGGTAAAGTTGCGCCATCCATTTACCGGAAGCCTTGAAGAAATCATCCGCTTGTCCGGCCATACCGGACTCACCCAGTCGTTTGCGGAATATCTCCAGATTCCAAGGTTTTAGTGCCCCGGTATATTTTTTGATTTCCTCATAATTCGGATAACATTGGAATTGCCCGGTCTCGTGTCCGATGATAGGCAATGAACATTGTTCGATAGCGGATTCGAAATTCATGACCGAGTTTGGATAGGTATGGTTGATATAACCGCCGTCCTCCGCGTCTGCGAAAGAGAAGGAACCCCGGGTATGGTTGCTGAATACGTTAGCGCCGGGGGCTCGACAGGTCGTGAAGTAATCGTCACCCGCCGCAGGGCCGTTGAAGCCTAGATAGTCATTCGATCCAGATGCGTATAAATGCCGTCCGTCCTCACTACGGAAACGGGCGATCATGTCTACCATCGCTTCTTGATCCCCGGAAAGCTCGTTGCCGATCGCCATCATGACGAAAGAGGCGTGATTCCCATAAGCCTCCTGTATTTGTAATCCTTCTTTGGTGAGGAAATGGATCAAAGTGGTATCGCCCTTTTCCATCTTTCCCCAGAAAGGTAGTTCCGGTTGGAGGTAAAAACCTTCGATATCGGCCGCCTCGAAACAAGCTTTAGGAGGACACCATGAATGGAAACGGCAGTGATTGATACCGTATTCCTTGGCGATGCGGAAATAGCGTCTCCATGCTGCGGTATCCATCGGTACATGGCCTGTAAGCGGGAATACGCAAGCATCGTGTTTTCCACGAAGGAAGGTGGTCAATCCGTTGATGTTGAATTGTGTTCCTTCTGCTTTGAAATCTCTTAACCCGAAAGTAGTACTTTGGCTATCTTGGATATTCTCTCCTTGGATGTTCGCTGTCAAGCGATACAAGGTAGGGGAGAACTCGCTCCATTCCAAGGCGTCATCACCCATTGGTATTTGGAATACGATCTCATCTTGTTGAACTACGATATTCTTATTGAATTTGATATGGTGCTCTAAGCCTGTGTTGAAAGCCTCCATCTCTATTTGAACGGCGGCTACTATCATTTGCTCGAATGGATTTGAAAGCTTTATTTTTACGTCCACCGTTTTTTGATCCGCATGTGGATATACTTGTATCCGGCGGATATGGAATTGTGGACGGGCTTCCAATTTCAGGTCTCCGATAATACCGTTCCAGTTTGTCTGCGTGGATTCCGTATAAGCGTGTGAATTGTCCAATAATTGGGGTGGAACGCTCAAACCGTTATCGACTAGAATAGTCAAGTGATGCTTCCCAGCCCGGAGATATGTGGACAGATCGTATTCTTGAGGGGTGGAAATATGGTCGGATGAACCGACATATATGCTATCTACCCATATTTGGGTCGGTTTTGTTCGCTCCAAGATTAACCAAATGCTCTTGCCTTCCCAATTCTCTGGAATCGTGATCTCTTTCTGATACCAAGCCTTACCTTGATAGCGGAAGGGCCTAGACAAATGAGTTGTCTCCTCCTTATCATTGTTAGGGTATCCTTTTTGGTTGGTGTCCGTGGTACCCGGTAATTGAACTTGCTCGGTGACATCTGTTGAATCCAATCGTAATTCCCAGCAACCGGCAAGCGATAATTCCTCTCTACTCTCTTTGGGAGTTTGGCATGCGAATAGCATGAGCATAAGTGGAATACTCCAAAATCTCTTCATGGTAATGTTTTTACTCTAAATATGGTTTACTTAATTAATAGTGTACAAAGGTAGTATTTTTGGCTTTTTTATTAAGGAGAAGATATGAAAAAAG
>OGZN01001673.1_pt1 | contig 10280 bp, 7 predicted proteins | sample 1576801 | NCBI WGS metagenome assembly OGZN01 (sample SAMEA3541573, study PRJEB24748) | human gut metagenome | biome: human gut; feature: human-associated habitat; material: faeces | place: China | collected 2012 | reverse complement strand
GGCGCGGACGAATTACCTGTACCTGACGTATAGCGGTACGGAAAACGACGTGACGTACTTGGGCGATCATCGCTCGATTGTCGTGCTGGGTTCCGGCGCTTATCGCATCGGTAGCTCGGTGGAGTTCGACTGGTGTGGCGTGCAGGCCTTGAATACGATCCGTAAGGAGGGTTACCGCTCCGTGATGATCAACTACAATCCCGAGACGGTGTCTACCGACTATGATATGTGCGATCGTCTTTATTTCGATGAGCTTACCTTCGAGCGTGTGATGGATATCCTCGAGCTGGAGAACCCGCACGGCGTGATCGTCTCCACCGGCGGCCAGATCCCGAATAACTTGGCGATGCGTTTGGACGAGCAGCATGTGAATATCTTGGGGACATCCGCCAAGAGCATCGATAATGCCGAGGACCGTGAGAAGTTCTCCGCCATGTTGGATCGTATCGGCGTGGATCAACCCCGCTGGAAAGAGCTTTCTTCCATGGAGGATATCAATGGCTTCGTGGCGGAGGTAGGCTTCCCCGTGTTGGTTCGCCCGAGTTACGTGCTGAGTGGCGCCGCCATGAATGTCTGCTCGAATCAAGAGGAGTTGGAGCGTTTCTTGAAATTGGCCGCCAACGTCAGCCAAAAGCATCCGGTGGTGGTAAGTCAGTTCATCGAGCATGCGAAAGAGGTGGAGATGGATGCCGTGGCCGATCATGGCGAGATCGTGATGTATGCCATTAGCGAGCATATCGAGTTTGCCGGGGTTCATTCCGGCGACGCTACGATTCAGTTCCCGGCCCAGAAATTATATGTGGAGACGGTTCGTCGTATCAAGCGTATCAGTAAGCAGATCGCTAAGGAGCTGAATATCTCCGGCCCGTTCAATATCCAATATCTGGCGAAGGGCAATGAGATCAAGGTGATCGAGTGCAACCTTCGTGCCAGCCGTTCCTTCCCGTTCGTGAGCAAGGTGCTGAAGATAAACTTCATCGAGTTGGCTACCCGTGTCATGCTGGGCTTGCCGGTAGAGAAACCGAATAAGAATGAGTTCGATTTGGATTACGTGGGTATCAAGGCCTCTCAATTCTCGTTCAATCGCTTGCAGAAAGCCGATCCGGTATTAGGGGTCGATATGGCTTCCACGGGCGAGGTGGGTTGTCTGGGCGACGATGTATCCGAGGCGGTGTTGACGAGTATGCTCGCTGTCGGGCAACGGGTTCCGGAGAAGAATATCCTCCTGTCCACCGGTACGCCGAAGCAGAAGGTAGCCATGCTGGATGCCGCTAAGATGTTGGCGACGAAAGGCTACAACCTATTCGCTACGGGAGGTACGCACCGTTTCTTGGCGGAGAATGGCATTCCGAGTACGAAGGTGTACTGGCCGAGCGAGAAGGGAGAACCGCAGGCGCTTAAGATGCTTCATGAGAAGCAGATCGATATGGTCGTGAATATCCCTCGTGACCTTTCCGCCGGCGAGCTTGACAACGGCTATAAGATCCGCCGTGCCGCCATCGACCTGAATATCCCGTTGATTACGAATGCCCGTCTGGCGAGCGCTTTCATTCAAGCCTTCTGTACCTTGAGCGTAGATGATATCTGCATCAAGAGTTGGCAGGAATATAAATAAATGGGGGCTTGATGTAAATCAAGTGGTATTTATTTCGTAAGTTTGCGGAAACAAACAAAAACAACCATGAATATGGATACAGCGATATTTATAGCTCGCAGGATCGCGGCGCAATCGATTCTACTCAGTGAGGAAGCCGCCCAGAAACTGGCCTCTATCTTAATCCGGACAGAATTGAAAAAAGGCGCCCTGTTTTTGAGCGAAGGAGAGGTTTGTACGCAACTCGGTTATGTCTATAAGGGAATGGTTCGCCAGTTTTACTTCAAGAATAAGAAAGAGCTGACCGAGCATTTCGCCAGCGAGGACAACATCTTCATTTGCATCGAGAGCTTTTTGCGCCAACGTCCCGCTAATCTGTTGGTGGAGGCCTTGGAGAATACGGTACTGTATGGTATTCCTCATGATCCTTTATTGGCATTGTGCGCCGAGGATTACGAGATCGAGGTCATGTATCGCCGCCTGTTGGAGAATTCGCTGATCCTGTCTCAACGGAAAGCGGATTTCCTTCGTTTCGAGACCGCTAATGAACGTTATGCCCGCTTATTGAAAGAACACCCTGAGATCGTGCAGCGTGCCCCCTTGTCCCATATCGCTTCTTATTTGTTGATGACTCCCGAGACGTTGAGCCGGGTTAGGGCAAATATGCAGTTGTGATGGGCCTTTAGGTGTTAATTATATACGGTGTCGTATATAAGGATATAAAGATATAATTAGTATGAAGGTAGGATTATTTATCCCATGTTACATTAACGCGGTGTATCCCGAAGTGGGTATCGCCTCGTATAAATTGTTGAAGCATGTGGGTGTGGATGTCGATTATCCGATGGACCAGACCTGCTGCGGACAACCCATGGCGAACGCCGGCTTCGAGGATGAGGCGGCTCGCTTGGCCCTCCGGATGGAGGAACAGTTTAAGAACTATGACTACGTGGTAGGCCCCTCGGCCAGTTGCGTAGCCTTCGTAAAAGAGAACCATCCCCATATATTGGGAAAGCGGGATCACGTTTGTATGAACAGTAAGAAGATTTATGATATCTGCGAGTTCTTGCACGACGTGGTGAGACCGGAATCCCTGCCGGCCGTTTTCCCGCATAAGGTGAGTATCCATAATAGTTGCCACGGGGTGCGTGAGTTGCATCTCTCGTCGCCCAGCGAGCGTAATATCCCGTACTATTCCAAGTTACGTGATCTCCTTTCCTTGGTGAAAGGTATCGAGGTGTTCGAGCCAAAGCGGGTGGACGAATGTTGCGGTTTCGGCGGTATGTTCGCCATCGAGGAGCCCGAGGTCTCTACTTGCATGGGACAAGACAAGGTAAAGGATCATATGAGTACCGGCGCCGAGTATATCACCGGTGCGGATAGCTCTTGCCTGATGCATATGGAAGGGGTTATCAAGCGGGAGAAACTTCCGATCAAGACTATTCACATCGTTCAAATATTAGCGTCCGGATTATGAGTACGAAACATGCTATAGCAGCGGCCCGTTTCCTAGAGAATAAGGAGAATGAGGCTTGGCACGACCATACGCTTTGGATGGTACGTACCAAACGGGATAAGATGAGCCATTCGCTTCCCGAGTGGGAGCGGTTGAGAGAGTTGGCCTCGGAGATCAAGCTTTACTCCAACAGCCATCTGGACACGCTTCTGGAGGAGTTCGAGAAAAATGCGATCGCCAACGGGGCTATCGTGCATTGGGCGAAAGATGCCGAGGAGCATAACGAGATCGTCTTGCGGATCTTGCGCCAGCATGATGCCCGGAACCTGATCAAGAGCAAATCGATGCTGACGGAGGAATGCCATATGAACGAGTTCTTGATGTCGAAAGGAATCGATGTGGTGGAGAGCGATTTGGGTGAGCGTATCTTGCAATTGATGCATTTGGCCCCGAGCCATATCGTGATGCCGGCGATCCATATCAAACGGGAGCAGATCAGCGAGATGATGGAGCGTGAGATGGGAACGGAGAAAGGGAATATCGACCCTACCTACCTGACGCATGCCGCCCGTAAGAATCTGCGTGAGAAATTCCTGCATGCCGACGTGGCGATGACGGGCGCTAACTTCGCCGTCGCCTCTACGGGCGAGATCGTGGTTTGTACCAATGAGGGAAACGCCGATATGGGAACCTCCTTCCCGAAGGTGCATATCGCTACGATGGGGATGGAGAAGATCGTACCGAATCTGGAGGCATTGGGCGTATTCACTCGTTTGCTGGCTCGTTCGGGTACGGGGCAACCCATCACGTCTTATACTTCTCATTACCGCCGTCCGCCCGAGGGACAAGAGTTCCATATCATTATCGTGGATAACGGGCGCAGTGATATCTTGGCGAAACCGGATCATATCCGTACGTTGAATTGTATCCGTTGTGGCGAGTGCATGAATACCTGTCCGGTATATCGCAGGAGTGGTGGCTATTCGTATACGTATTTCATTCCGGGACCGATCGGGATCAACTTGGGTATGCTGAGGAATCCGGAGGAATATTCGGATAACGTATCGGCTTGCTCCTTATGTCTTTCTTGCTCGAACGTTTGTCCGGTAAAGATCGACTTGGGCGAGCAGATTTACCGTTGGCGGCAAGATTTGGATAAGATCGGTAAGGCGAGCAAGGAGAAGAAAGTGATGTCTTTCGGCATGAAGTTCCTGATGGAACGTTCGGGATTGTTCAATACGGCGTTGAAGTTTGCTCCGGTAGTGAATCATTTGCCTCGTTTCATGGTCTACAATGGCTTGAACGCTTGGGGCAAGGGACGTGAGCTTCCGGCTTTCGCCAAGGAGTCGTTTAATGATATGTGGAAGAATAATAAGGTGAGATAATGAGTAGTAAAGATTCTATATTGGCGAGTATCCGTCATCATACGGGTACACGCCACGAGATGCCTGAGCTTACGTTGGAGGCGATTACCTATGCGGATAAGTTGGCTACGTTCTCGGAAGTGCTAGCCGGGGCGGGTGGCAAGGCCATCGAGTTAAAGCCCGGCGAGGATGTGAATGAGGTGATCCGCCGTGAGTTTCCGGAGGCGAAACGTATCGCCTCGAATTTGAAGGAGATTACTTGCGCTACCTTTAACCCGGATGAGCTGACCGATCCCCGGGAGTTGAACGGGACGGACGTATCTGTGGTGGAGGGTAGTTTCGGCGTGGCGGAGAATGCCGCTGTCTGGTTACCCCGTCAGGTACGTTATAAAGGTCTGTACTTTATCTCGAACGCTTTGGTGATCTTGTTGGACAAGACTCAATTGGTTCATACGATGAATGAGGCTTACCGCCGTACTGCCACTATGGATTATGATTACGGAGTCTTCATGTCCGGTCCCTCAAAGACTGCTGATATTGAACAAGCCTTGGTATTCGGGGCGCATGGTCCGATCCAAGTAGTAGTCCTGTTAAGATAAAACCTATACCTATTTGTAGAGACGGGGCACGCCCCGTCTCTACAAGTTGTACGTTATTTACAGCTCTCCAATATTTCCCGTGCCACGCTACCCGTTACATTCTTCGCCTCCCCGAAGGCGGCGTTTCGTTCATTGAAGCGATTCTCGATCTCGGTGATTGTCGTATCGCCGATCTTCTCTTGGCTGAGGCGGGTAGATAAACCGAGGCTTTGGAAAAATTGCTCAGTCTTCTCGATGGCTTGGCTTACCCGTTCCTCTGTTGTTCCACTATTGATACCCCATACCCGTTCGCCGTATTGCAGTATCTTGCCCTCTTTCTGCTTGCGTAGGGTGCGTAAGGTTCCGGGGAAGACGATCGCTAGAGTCGCTCCATGCGTCAATCCGTGAAGGGCGGTTAGCTCGTGTCCGATCATATGGGTAGCCCAGTCCTGCGTTACGCCCATAGCGATAAAGCCGTTCAAGCCCATCGTGGCGGATAGCATGAAATCTGCCATCAGGTCGTAATTCCTCGGATCTTCCTTGATCTTCGGGGCGATCTCAACCAAGGTACTTAAAATACTTTCCGCCCAATGATCCATCAAGCGGGATTGGTCGGTCGTAGTCATATATTGCTCCATCACGTGGACGAAGGTATCGGCGATACCGCAAGACACTTGATACGGGGGGAGGCTGAAGGTCGTCTCCGGGTCCAAGATCGAGAACACGGGGAAATTGCTGTAGAACGGGAATTTCTCTTGCGTCTCTTTCCGGGAGATCACGGCCCCGCTATTCATCTCGGAACCCGTGGCGGGCAGGGTCAGTACGGTACCCATGGGCACGGTATGATAGTAATACCCTTTCTGTACCAATTCCCAAGGATCGCCGTCGTACTGGATGCCGGCGGAGATTAGCTTCGTCCCGTCTATGACGGAGCCACCGCCTACCGCCAATAGGAAATCCACCTGCTTGCCTTTCGCTATCTGGATAGCTTCTCGCAAGGTCTCGATGGTGGGATTAGGCTCGATGCCCCAGAACTCGATATAGTCACGATCCTTTAGCGCCTTGATCACTTGGTCGTACACACCGTTTTGCTTTACGCTACCTCCTCCGAAGGTGATCATGATGCGATGCACCATCGGGATGGCCGTACTCAGTTTCTCAATCATGCCCTTACCGAATAATAAACGGGTTGGGTTGTGAAAAGTGAAGTTATTCATAGGACTATTTACTGTTTTTATATGTAAACATGAATAGGGTTCCTATTGTTTTAGGGCTTCCAGTAACTTATCGACCGCCTTGGCGGGAGTAGCTTCGCTCTTTAGTAACTGGACGAACTTGCTACCGATGATGGCACCGGAAGAGTGGGCCGCTGCCGCCTCGAAAGTAGCTTTATTGCTGATACCGAAACCTACCAAGCGGGGATTCTGTAGGTTCATGGCGTTGATACGACGGAAATAGGCTTGTTTCTGTTCGTTGAAATCTTGTTGGGCTCCGGTCGTGGCGGCGCTGGATACCATATAGATAAATCCGCTGGTATGGGCATCGATCAGCCGGATTCGTTCCTCGGAGGTCTCTGGGGTGATCAGCATGATCATTTTCAGGTCATGGCGATCGGCTATCTCCTTGTAATCGGAGATATAATCGGCATAAGGCAGGTCGGGGATGATCATTCCGTCTACGCTGGCCTCTACGCAACTGGCGCAGAATTTCTCGAAACCGTATTGCATGATAGGATTCAGGTAGCCCATCAGGATGATCGGGATCTGTATTTCGCTCCGGATCTCTTTCAATTGCTCGAATAGGAGGTGGAGTGACATCCCGTTACGCAACGCTTGCGTGGCGGCCTCTTGGATGACGGGGCCGTCTGCCATCGGGTCGGAGAAAGGGATTCCTACTTCTACCATGTGGATACCTTTAGCCTGTAAGGCTTTTAAGATGCTTGCCGTATCGTTTAAGTTCGGATAACCGGCGGTGAAATAGACGGAGAGTATTCCGTCTTTCTGGGTCTGGAATAAGTTTGTGATGCGATTCATTACTGTTAGATGTAAAATTTGTTGGATGAAATTCTTTAGTTTGTCGATGTCTTTCAATCCCGGCTCAATCTCGAAGCCACTGTTGAGGTCGATACCTGCGAAACGGGGATGCCGGAAGTTCCGGATCGCCTCTGCGTTTTCCGGACGGATGCCTCCGCCGAGCAAGAAGGGAGTCTCTCCTTTATATTCGGTTAGGATGGACCAATCGAAACGTTTGCCTGAGCCTCCATAGCCCTCGCATCTCGTATCGAAAAGGAAATAATCCACCCGGCCCTCATACTCCCTTGTTTTTTCGAAGTCCTCTTTCGTAGCGATGGGGAAAGCCTTGATCAAGGAATAGCCCCTTTTTTGCAAGGTGTGGCAATCTTCCGGCGATTCGTTACCGTGAAGTTGGAGATAGTCTAGCTTGTAGGCGGAGGCTTTCTCCATCATGGACTCGATGGTAGCGTTGACGAAAACGCCCACTTTCTTAGGGGACAATTGTTCACTGTCCGTTACCTGTTGCTCCGTCGGGCATCGCTCGACAAAGCGCTTGGAACGTTCGTAGAAGATAAAGCCGATCCAGTTGATGGCTAGGGCGGCTACTTCCCGGATATTCTGAGGTTCCCGCATTCCGCAAACTTTGATGATCATGCCAGTCCTCCTATAAAATCGGCTAGGGTATCGCCCGGCCTCTCGGTTTTCATGAAGGTCTCTCCGATCAGGAATCCACGGAAACCGGCCTCACGCAATTGGCGTACGGTATCGGTCTCGGAGATTCCGCTCTCGGACACTAAAAGAGGGGAGAAGCCTCGCATCTTATCGACCAACTTGAATGAGTTGTTTACGTCCGTATGGAAGGTGCCAAGGTTACGGTTGTTCACGCCGAGCATATCGATATCCGCGTTCAGGTATTTGAGCTCGTCCTCGCTATGGACTTCCAGCAAGACTTCCAATTGCAGGCTATGGGCGGTCTCGGCGAGTATCCGGCATTCTTCTTCCGTAAGGGCGGCGGCGATCAACAAGACAGCGTCGGCACCCATCACCCGGGCTTGGAAGAGTTGGTAGGTATCGATGATGAAGTCCTTGCGAAGTAACGGGAGATCCACCAGCTTGCGGGCCTTTTGCAAGTCGCCCAAGGAACCTCCGAAGAAATCCCCGTCCGTAAGGATCGAGCAGGCGGAGGCTCCTCCGGCCTCGTAAGCGGGCACCACGTCGGCGATATTCGCACCCGGATGCAGCCAGCCCTTGGAGGGGCTTTTACGCTTGAACTCGGAGATAATACCGGAGGGGGATGATTCCAGCGCCGCACGCATGGAACGTGTGTCACGCTCCATACGGTCGCTACCTAGAGCCAATAAGGTCTGTAAGCTTACGGCCTGTTTTTGCCGGGCTACCTCGATGCGCTTATTGGCGATAATATCTTGTAAGATGTCCTTTTTCATAGGATATGTTTCTTTATCTTTGGTTCAAAGATATAAATTTACGGAATGTGGCCAATGCTTTTCCGCTTTCCAATGATTCACGTGCCTCGGCGATACATGTCTCGATCTTCTTCTCTGGACAGATCACTTGGATGGCGAAAGCGGAGTTGGCGATCACGCAGCTCTTTTGGGCCTCGGTAGCCCTGTTCCCTAATACGGCGTCGAAGATACGGGCCGCTTCCTCCGGGGTCTCTCCGCCATCGAGGTCCGCTTCCGTGCAACGTTTGAATCCGAGCATCTCCGGGGTATAAAGCTTCTCTTTCTCCGGCATGGCTACCTTGAAATCGGCCGTGAGGGAGATCTCGTCGTAACCGTCCAAGCTATGTACCACGGCGAAACGGGTACAGCTCTCTTGATACGTATAATTATATAGGCGGAGTAGCGGGAGGTTATATACGCCTAACAATTGGTAAGTAGGCATGACCGGGTTGACCAGCGGGCCGAGCATATTGAAGAAGCTGCGCACGCCGAGGCTCTTCCGTACCGGAGCTACCGCTTTCAGCGCCGGGTTGAACAAGGGGGCGTGGAGGTAGGCGATATGGCAGGTATCCATGGAGGTACGTAGCTTATCGATATCGTTCGTGAATTTTACGCCGTGTTGCTCCATCACGTTGCTGGCACCGCTCACCGAGGTAGCCCCGTAGTTACCGTGCTTTACGACATGGTAACCGGCACCGGCCACTACGAAACAGGAACAGGTACTGATGTTGAACGTGTTTTTCCCGTCGCCTCCGGTACCTACGATATCGATCGGCTTGTATTCGCTTAAATCTACCGGTACACGCATCTCCAGCAAAGCTTCCCGGAATCCGGTCAATTCCTCTACGGAGATACTGCGCATCAGGAATACGGTGATCAGACTGGCGATCTGGGAATCGTTGTAGCGTCCCTCCGCTATGTTCTGGAGGATATTCCGGGCTTCTTCCCGACCTAGATATTGGTGCTCGAATAATCTGTATAATATTTGCTTCATGTCTGTAATGTGTTGAATGATAAAATATTGCAGTTTTGCGATATTTCTTTATCGAAAAACTTTTGTTTCTCTAGGGGAAAACTCTTGTTTCTTGCTTGAGAAACATTAGTTTCACCATAGAGAAACTGATGTTTCGTTAGGAAGAAACTATAAGTGCCTTAGGAGGTAATTAGCGTTTCAGCCAGTTCTCTATAATTGTCTTCCCTTTGGGTGTCAACACGGATTCCGGATGGAATTGGATACCTCGTACATCGTACTCACGATGGCGCAAGCCCATGATCTGTCCTTCTTCCGTATCGACCGCCGTGATTTCCAGACAATCCGGGAAGTTTTCCTTGGAGACCGCCCAAGAATGATAACGCCCAACACGTATACCCGGTTCCAGTCCCTCGAAGATAGGATCTTTAGCGACAATCCGTATATCGGAGCAAACGCCGTGATGCACGTCGGTAAGGTTTATCAATGTGGCGCCGAATGCCTCGCCGATGGCCTGCTCGCCTAGGCAGACACCTAGGATGCTCTTTGTCGGGGCGTACCGGCGAATCAAGGGGAGGAGGATGCCGGCTTCCTCGGGGATGCCCGGTCCCGGGGATAGTAAGATCTTATCGAAACGCTCTATCTCTTCCAAGGAGATCTTGTCGTTGCGGTGTACCTCTACATCCGCACCCAGTTCCTTCAATATATGTAGCAAATTGTAGGTGAAGGAATCGTAATTATCAAATAATAATATCTTCATTTTATATATATTGTTGTTGTTGTAGAGATACAATGTAAATCTAGTGTCTGATAATAAATTGGATGAGGTTGTAGTTATTGGTT
>OGZN01001654.1_pt1 | contig 10348 bp, 9 predicted proteins | sample 1576801 | NCBI WGS metagenome assembly OGZN01 (sample SAMEA3541573, study PRJEB24748) | human gut metagenome | biome: human gut; feature: human-associated habitat; material: faeces | place: China | collected 2012 | reverse complement strand
AATTTTTCCTTTAATTTTCTCCCCAGTTTAATACCATTCAGTTCTTCCATCGAAATATCTAAAATTCCGATATCAATGTTGCTGATATTTTCAAGCATTTGATTTGCAGACGCAAATTGCCCAATATGATAAGCAATCTTTTGACTTGTAAAAATCTTATGCAGCATATTCACTGCACGCTCAAGATCTGCTATATCGTCATCACAGACAACAATTTCCAGCATAGCACTCACCTTCTTTCTCATTATATATCGAACATTTCTAATTTTTATTTTCTACCTGTTTTAATTTAATTAAAATCTTTCATTGAAGTGTCCAAAACATCAATATCAATTGTATTATCACACAGAAAATGTGCCATCAAATTGACAGCACATTTTCTCAATTATCTATGTTTTTCTTTTATTGCGCATACCGATTTAATTATTCCAAAACCACCTAACATAACCAATAATGCACCTACTATCTGATAACAATGAATTGCTTCCGTTAGGATTTTTTGATATAAGGTTCCATCCATCCCATTGTTTTCACTTACAATTTTTGAAGCCATTTCCAAACCATATGGTACAGCATTGATTATTTCCCTATAACCTATAATGCACACAAAAACTAAACTAACAAACCACATTATTAAAAGCACTCTTTCCATTTTTTTGCTACCATATTACCACTCTCCTCAAATAAACACTATCAGCTTCAGTATGCCACCATTCGTTACCTTATTTCCTCTTTTCTATGAGTACTCTAAACTTGCATATTCATTATTTTTTATTTTACTGTTTTGCACAATATATAAATCACGAAATACGATTTTTCCGCACGAAATACGATTAGAAAATAAAATTATGAGTCCCCGCATAATCCATCTGGTAATACTTCAATTCTTAGTTTTTTTCCGAAAAAATATATTGATGTTTCATATCGCCAACTGTATTTTCTTTTCTCTGTTCTTCCCCTTAAAGTGAAAAGTTCCCTGCACAGGCCACGGTGAACCATACCATAGTCCACCTGACCGGCGCAGTAATCCCTTTGTGCCTATTTTATGATTTCATAGAGCAGGCTGCTCTTTCCTCCGTTCTCACGCCATCTCTGCTTTTTTTGTATAAATCCTGCACACTCCAGATCGTGGATTGCACGCTTGACCGTACTTACAGACAGGTGCAGCTCTCTGGCAATGGTACCGATTGCCGGATAGCATGTCCTCTCCCTGTCCGCACGAGTCTCCAGATACAGATAGACCGCCACCGCCCTGTGTGGCAGCTCCGTTTCATAGATTTCTTTCCTAGTCACCCTGCCTCCTAATCTTCCGTCCGTAAGGTCTGCCGCATCTTTTTCATGGTGTCCGTCAGCGGTGTCTGCTGCATGCCTCCTGTCCTTGCCGTTTCTGCAGGTGTCTCGTCTGGTTCTTCCATACAGCACATATATCTCCGTATGATCTCCTCTTCAATTTCCTGCTTGTCTGCGTATGCTACCTTTCTTGCAGATTTTTCTTCAATCTCATAGGGTTCTTCAAATGTGATGCCCCATTTTAAGAACAGTTTCAGTTTTGTCCGCATAGGGTGAGTCCCAGTCTTTGATACGATAAAGTTTCCTTTGGGCAGTGACTTCAATTCATCCGCTGTCATGAGCGGTCTTTGGATCATCTGGAGGGACTGGCTCGGATCATTCTTTCCCCGGCTGATGGAACCGGACATGACGGTTTTGTTTCCCAGGCTCTTGGAGAGCACTTCCGCTGATTCCGAGTTCGGTGCGAACCCTCCGAAGATGGTATCCTGACAGTTATCAATAATGATTTCTGCGCCCTCTTTCCCATAATTCTTATTAAGCTGGGCAAAGGACTGAATCATGGGTACGATACTCACCCTTCTGGATCGGGACGCTGAGAACATCATCTCTGCACTTTCAATCTTCGGAATCGTTCCGACCTCATCCCAATAGAAAACTACACGGTTGTCCAGTTTTCCTCCGTTCTCGTCTGCCACCACGAGGATTTCCCGGTAGAGCTGCTGTAAGATCAGAGAAATAATAAAATACTTTGTATTGTCCTCCTCCGGCATGACCAGAAACACCGCCGTCTTTTGTTTACAGAAAAGCTCTGCATCAATAGCGGTATCAAAACAGAGTATCTGCTCCAGCTCGGAATCCAGAAAAGCATTCAGTCTGGATAGTGCTGTGGAGAGAACCGACTGCATGGACTGCTCTGCTGTATTTAAGGCTGCCCCTGCAAACCATTTCGCCTTGTGGGTATCCGGGAGTTTTGCCAGAAGTAGCTGGAACTGGTTTTTCCCTTTCACTTTGGATGGTGCAAGTAAATCCTGTATCAGTTTGAACACGCTGATGATATGCCTCTTTCCATCCGGGCAGAATTCCGCAATGAGCAGGATGGCAGCCGTCAGCACGCCTTCTGCCGCATCATAGAAAAATGCATTCTGTCCATAGCTCGAACTGTCCGTACCACCGGAGGAGATAATGGTCTTTGCCGTAATCTTTGCATACTTTTCCGCTTTTGCCTTGGCACTCAGGTTCGTATGGTCTGCAAGATACTCATCCATGTATTTGTTGACCAGATGGAGCATATTGTCACCATCGCTTCTGGTCGGATTACGAAGATCGATGACTGCCGTATGGTAGCCATAGTATTTTTTTGCAATGCCTGCATAGTTGCGGTATAAGTCTCCCTTTGTATCCGTGGTCAGGAAACTCATTCCACAGGCACAGGCGTATTCGATGTTGGGATACAGAAAGTGTGCGGTCTTTCCGACTCCTGCTGCCCCGATCATCAGGCAATGCACATCCCCGGTATCCACCAGTGCATATAGTTTTCCTACCCGTTCCATGCTGCCGAGTACCAGTCCCTGTGCAGTCGGCAGGTTCTCACCCCTGCGCCACAGCTCCGGTTCATAGGGCACCTGCACATAGGTTTCTGCAATTTCTTTTTTCGTGGCAAATCTCGCCGTTCCATGCTGGCCGTCCCCGACAGTCCTGCTCTTGATTCCGTTTAATGTATAATAGTGCGACAGAAGTGACACGCCTCCAATCACGGAAAACATTGCCACTCCTGCGATCACCAGCATCACGACTGGCTGCATAGCATCATTCCTCCCTCCTGATGTTCCACTTTCTGTTCCTTCACATTCTGTTTTGCCGGCTTCATCTGCTCTTCCCCGCGGTCAATGGCAACAAAAATATGAGCCCGGATGCATTCCATCGCAAGGCTCATACATTTTCTGGCAAGCAGTTCCTGATTCTCTTTTTGTTCTAAGTCTTTTGTATCGAACACCTCCAGTGTTTCTTCAAAGGCTGCCTGCATCTGCCGGATGCGGGTGTTGAAGTTTCCCTTGTCTTTATGCGGCAGATAATGCTTTGACAGATTTTCCAGTATCTGCCCTGCACTGGTTTCCCTGCCAAGTGCGATCCCCTCTTTTTCCATGCACCGCACAAGCACTCCGGTCAGAAGCATCCCCGGTCCGTCAAAGGCATCCGTAAGCTGTTCCCTGCCCCTGCCTTTTTTCAGTTCATTATAAATATCCTGATAATAACGGCAGATATAGCTTCTGTTGGCATACTTGATGTTGATGGATTCCGTCACCTCTTTCAGCACCTCTGTCCATGCCCTGCATTCCATAACTCTCGGATGTTCCTGTGCCGGAATTGTTTCCTCACCATATCTGCCCTTTAAATCCTCATTCCAGTCTTTGCAGGCTGACTGTAACCGTTTCACCGCACCATATCCATTGCGTACCAGAATCTCTGCCAGTCTGCCGCACGCCTCTATGCCTGCCGGATCATGGTCGAGGCACAGCACAACCGTATCCAGTCTTGGGTTATCTTTCAATGCCTGCAGCATGGCATGTTCTGCCACACCGTTTAAGGTGATATAACTGTTCTCCTGCCAGTTGTCTGGATACAGGGACAGAAATGATAACAGGTCAATGGGTGCCTCAAACACATACAGTCTGTTTCCAGTTCCCCTGTATCCAAATCCGTAGGCAGCTTCCGAGCCTTCCTGATTCAGCCGGAAGCTCCTGCCGTCAGAACAGCTCCCCTTCACATGGATATGCCGGATTTTCCCCTCGCTGTCCAGTCCGGCAAATACAATGTTGTGATGCTCCGCAGATTCATATATGGTTCCTGCCTTCGCAAAATACGAGAGGATTTCCCTGTCAATATGGCGCTTCTGCAGAAGGTATGCATAGACTCTCTTCATGGTCGGATTTTTCTCCGGCAGTTTCAGTTCCTTTGGCTCTTTCGGTTCTTTTCTTTCCTCTGTCTGTTCTTTTTCTACAGACTGCCGTCCTTTCTCCGCTCTTCCCGGTTTTCTTTTTGTCTCCTGTCCTTTTCCCCGTTCAATAAGCTGCCCCTGTTCTCCATCCAGCAGGTAGCTTACCGCCTCCGGGTAGGACATCCCAAAGAATTCCTGCATGAAATCAATGGCATGGCTTCCAACCTGTCTGCTGTGGCGGTACCAACTGCTCCCCCGAAAAGTCACACTCCTGTGCCGTTTCCAACGCCATTCATTCCCGGAACGCTCCACTTCCTCATGCTCCCGGCGAAGGATGTCCGCAATATGTACCGCATTGGCTCGCTCCTTCTGTTCCTCTGTAAAGTAAATAAAATCTCCCAATCGTACCTCCTCTCATCATTTCTACTTCTCCTCCTGTGATCACTGTGTCTGTACCATGTCCTCATGGTCATCCACGACATGTCCCTGTGCAATCTTCTTCTGCCGGATTTTTCGTGCCAGTTTTCTGTCAATCCCCTGCCTGTGGCCTCCGCTCTTTCTTCCGGACACATTCTCCCCCATGATATGTTCCAGATGCCGCATGAGCCTTGTTGCCATTAAGAGCAGATCGGGGTGTGGCATGTCATTCCAGTGTTCTAAAAAATACGCTGCATAAATGTTTCCCTGCTCTGCGGATTTTAAAAAATAGTCGTATGCCAGTTCCTTGTCCTGCTGGACATCCTTTCCGATCAGATACACTTTACCAAGGGTATATTGTGCATACTGGTTTCCGGTGTCTGCCGCCATCTTCAGATAATGCAGTGCCAGCTCTGTGTTCTTTGGCAGTTCTTCTCCGGCAAGATAAAGTTTCCCTAACCTGTATGCTGCAAATTCATTTTTCTGTTTCGCAGCCAGTGTCAGATACTGTATGGCTGCTGGAATGTTTTTAGTGTCCTCTTCCAGATATATTTTCCCAAGCTGACACTGTGCATAGCTGTTTCCGGCATCTGCGGCACGTTTCAGGTGGAACACTGCTTTTTCCATGTCCTCTGCTACCAGTGTGCCTTCCCTGTACAACCGTCCGATTGCATAATCCGCAAACGGATTTTCCTGTGCGGCTGATTCTTCCAGCCACTTTACCGCTTTTGCAATCTTTGCGTAATCCGGTGCTGTCCCAGACTCCCCGCTTAACTTTTGGCTCTCCTGTCTGATATAGAGTCTGGCAAGCTGATAGGAGGCATGGGTGTTGCCATAATCAGATGCCTTTGTCAGATAATGTTCCGCTTTCGTTTCGTCTGCCTCTGTCCCGATCCCATGCAGATACATGCAGCCGATACGATACCAGAGCGTATCATCCTTTGATCTTTTCTCAAGATTCAGAAAACCTAGAAAGGCTGCACGATAACAATTTTCCGACTTTTCCTGATTTTTCTCTGTTCCGCATCCTGTCTCATACAGTTTTCCAAGTTCATACGCCGCATAGGGATTTCCCTTGCTGTAAGAACGGAACAGCAGACTATATGCGGTTTCCTCATCCTGCTCCACTCCTTTCCCCTGCAGATAGAGCATGCCAAGGGAATAGAGCGCATACTTATGTTCCTTTGCTGCCGCCTTGGAAAACCACTCCCCTGCCTGTTCCAGTTTCTCGTCTGTACCAAGTCCGTACTGATACATTTTTCCAATGCGGTATTCCAGATAGGTGTTACTTTTCTTCTGCTCTACATAATGCATTGCCGCCAATGCTTTTTTGTACCACACATCTGCCTTTTCTTTGTCTGCCTCACATCCAATGCCCTGTGCATAAATCTTTCCCATGTCGTGCATGGCATACGCATTTCCCTGCTCTGCCTCTTCCAGCATGATCTCGTGGGCTGCCTCCTCATCCGGTTCTGTCTCCATCGTGCCATAGAGATATTCCCTCGCTTCTTTATACCGGTCCGTCCATCTGGCAAAATAAGAAGCGGATTCCCCATGCTCTTCTTCCTGCCTGTCTGGTTCCTGCTCCTCCATCTGTCCAGGCAGGATATCCGGCATGTCCTCCCCCTGCAATGTGGCAAGGCTTTCTGTCTGCTGTTCAGATATCTCTTCCAGCCGTTCCATTCCTGTTTCGACTTCTTCCAGATACAGATGCCCTTCTCCAAAACGGACTGCCTCACGGATGACCATGTTTTTAATGCTCTTTAGCTCCTTCTGCTGTGACAGTGGTATCCGCTCTATTTCCGAATCTTTATAGTAATGCTGTATCTCCTCCCTGCTTTTTTGCCATGCCTGATAGCATTCTGCCACACGCTCTTCCTTTGCCAGTTCATCTACAATGTCATTTACGATGGCCTTCACATCTGCCTTTAAGTATCCATACACCTTTTTCCCTCCGGTATTTTTTAACCGTCTGGATAAAAGCTGCATCTGTTGTGCAATTTGGGGATGATGGCAGACTCCCTCCTGCATTTGCTGCAACAAAAAAAGCAGACTTTTTTCTGCCTGCTCTTTTAACTGGTTTCTCTGTTCGGTTGCTTTCTCATAGATGCTTAGAAACTCCTGCCGGAAGATATCATGTGCGTATGCAGAACGCATGGCATCAATTCCCTTTGCCGTCAAGTATCCCTCGGACGGATCAGAAGAATAGACCACCAGATGCACATGGGGATGATGGGATTCATTGTGGAATGCTGCATACCATTTCAGGTTCCGGCTGTCTATCTTATAATTCTCGCACAGCAACTGCACCCTGCTTCTCAACAGTGCCTGCCACTGTGCGGCACTGTCATAGCCTAGCCGCTCGGCATCCTCCCTCCGCAGGCTGATGACATTCGTCCAGATCACACCGGGATGATTTGCCACCTCTTCTGCCACACAGGACAGCACCACCGGTTCTCCCTCATTTGAAAACAGACCGTGAGTACCTATGATTTCTACTCCCGGTCTGTTTGCCAGATAATCCATATAATTTTTCTTTTTCTCTATGATGTCAAGGTTATTCTCCAGCGCCTGCGTGATAAACTCAGATGCATTTTCTCTGGTTGGTCTTTGGATATAATCGTGATACTCATGCATCCGGTTCGCATCGGGAATCTTCGACAGAATATCTGCAATCAGACTTTTCTGCCGGTCGGTGGCTGGCAGCGAAGATGTCGTGCTGGCTACCTTCTCCACGCCTTCACGGGTGCCGATGTAATTGATGTAATTGGCAAGGTGTGCGGGCGGGGAGTTTTTGAGGTAGTTGCAGCGTAGGATAAGTTTGGGCATGGTGTCCTCCTATAAAATTTACTCTTTTAACTTTCCCCATACAATTTCCTTAAGATATATCTTTTCTTCGTCAATATCAATGATTTTCCACTTTAATAAATTGCTTACAGATTTATCCAGTTTTTCCATTCCAAACTCTTCCACCTGATAATCAGCAATCATTCTCTCGATTTCATTTTTTAACTGTTCCAAAGTAATCCCTGTGGCATAAGCATTCTGTTTATGGAGTGCATATACCACGACAGCACTATCCTGATCTAATTCCTTTTCTGTAATTGCCCCTATACAGAGGGCAGATATAATCATTAATTGGGCATATTGAAACACTGTCTCCGGCTTGGAAAGTGATGCCACAAATTCCATTACTGCTACAAGTCCACTCTTAATATCAAGCCTGATATTCCCCAGTTTATAGGAGGCTGATTTATCTCCCAAAAAAATCATCTCCCGCTTTGCAGTATCTGGAATAATTTCCAAGTATTTATCCATGATTGTGTTTCCAAATGTAGGATTCAATCCATTCTGTAATGAATACTCCTCTAAATGTTTTCTAATCTGACCATCAAATTCCATAGCTTGTGTTCTATTCATCTTTTCTGCCTCTCTGTTCTCTTTTTTCTGTTCGGATAATTTTATCCAATTTTCCTCTTTCTTTTTTCATGAGCAACTGTGTGCGATATTCATCATATGCATCCAGAAAACCTGCATACAAGTGATTTCCATTTTCTGTGTCAAAGTCATATTTATCATCATTAGCAATAGCAAACAGATGACAAATTCTTTCCTTTGGCAGTGGATGTGTATTTGTCCTAATCATTCTATTATACAAAACTCTGTCTGTATAATAAAACAGATCAAAATACTGCATATACATGACCGGAGCCAGATAAGCATAATCTTCTATTATTCTGTTCTCCTCACCCTTTCTGCTACAGTCAATAATAATTTTCAAAACAATGTCATAAGCTACTGCATCTGCTTTGAATTCTTCCTTTTTCCTGTTCGGAAATTTTTTCCCTATGCTTGCAAAATATGAATGCGCAACTTCATGTGCCAGACTAAATATAACTACTGTCCAATAACATGAAGATGCCAAATTCATAACTTGTGCATCTCCGTCCATAATCTGCAGCAACATTTCATTTGACTTTTCATTCGGAATATCCCCCAGAATACTCACATCATTCATTATAAATAAAAGATATGTAAAACAATTTCCATAGACTTCAAGATTATCAAATTCTTTGGACCACTTAAAAATAATCAGAAAAAACGCCATTATTGATGATTCAAATAATTCATCAATATGTACAAACTGTTCTCTTTCATCCTCTAAGAAAATATAACTGTTCACAGACCGTTGGTAACGATTGCTTAGTACGATTCCCTCACCGCGATATCCATACTCCATTCCAAAATATTCTTTCACTATCTGGAGCATCTGCTCAAGATTATACTTCTTATTATTTTCCCTCAACTGTTCTTCTGTCAGACCGGAATCATGATAATATTTCATAATCCGTTTTATCCCTTTTTCCTCGTCCTTTACAGATTCGCCGCCAAAGCGTAATATTTCATAATCATCTGGTGGCAAAAAAAATCTTGCTTTGCTATCTGACATACGCTTCCCCCTTTTACAAATCTAAAAATATTTCAGCATATATTTATCATAGCACAGCATTTTCATTTCGCCAATTATTCCCTACTATTGTCTATTTTGATATTCATATGCCTCCTCAAACCTCACTGCTCCATTGATCCGTTTCACCTCTTCTGCGCACTTCGCCTGCAGCTTTCCGAGTGCCTGCTCATCCACGCCATGGCTGTATGCGATCACATGGGACAGCTTGGAAGTCTCCACTGCAAGTTTATACATCGCACGAGCCATACGGTTCTCGCTGTCCTTTACCGTTGCATGCATGACGGATGAGATGGTTGTCAGCATATAGTTCTCTATTTTCTCCGAAGTGAGATATCCGATATAAAACCGCAGTGCCTGATTGACGAATTCGTTTCGTGAACGCACATCTGCCTGTGGTAACAGGGCATCTACCTGCCCCAGCAGTTTTTCTTCCATGTAAAATGCTTTTCTGACTTTTTCCATTCTCCTCTATCTCCTTACATCTGCTGGCTTATTCCCGTACTCTGCTCCTCAGTTTGTTTTTGCACAGCCTTTAATATCATGCTCCTGTATGCTTCTTCGTTTTCCGCACTGATCGACATTTCAATTCCGTCCAACATATTTTTGACTCTTAGATTGTCTGCGGCATAATAAAAGGTTTCACCGCTATACTCTCCCCTTTCTTCATGTCTTGGAAATCCTATGTCACAAAATTCCTGCAGTTCTTCCTCTCCCTCCCAGAAATGGAATGATACCGTATCCTGTTCCATATCAATTTCAATTCCAAATGATGCCTGTTCTTTCATCACAAGTTGAAACATCTGCTCTTTTTCAACCGCAGTAAATAATTCTTCTCCCTCTATCTCTTCCGGGAACAAATAATTGCCTTTCATCTGTTCCAGCATTGGTGCTACACATAATCCTTTTTGTGGTGACATCGGATCATTCAGCACACCCTTTAAGCTATGCAGAAAATCAGCTACTGCAAAAGGGTAACTGAACCCTCCTGCATGTTCCAAAAAAAAATAGTGTTCCTTCCCGTTTTCATGAACGGTATAAATTGCTTTTGTATTCATCTCATCCCTCCTCACAAATATCTACGATATGTTCACACAGTCTCTGCGGTATCACACTGCGCTCCCTCGAACCTTTCAGTCCCTGCGTTTCTCTCTTGGCTTTGTCATGGTTGGTCTCTCCTTTCTGCTCATAGACATAGAAAAAGGACAGTCGATTTTCTCGGATGCCCTTGTGGGTAG
>OGZN01001652.1_pt1 | contig 10350 bp, 9 predicted proteins | sample 1576801 | NCBI WGS metagenome assembly OGZN01 (sample SAMEA3541573, study PRJEB24748) | human gut metagenome | biome: human gut; feature: human-associated habitat; material: faeces | place: China | collected 2012 | reverse complement strand
CATCAGAGTGACGTGCAATGCCTGATAACCATTAGCTTTACTTCGGATTTGAAGATAACCGCAATCAGCTCCTCGCCGTCCTTTTCCGCAGCCGCTGTCACGCAGTCCCCTGCTTCATCGGTGAAGCCTGTCTTAATGCCGATGGCATAGGGATAATTATATTCCCCATCCGTAATCAGCAGATTATGGCTGCGCCAGTTGTAATCCTGTGTTTTTACGGAAGTATCCTCCGCTTTGACTAAGCCCTCTGCGCCGTTGCCGGAATAGCTTTTTTCCTTCGCAATTTCTGCCAGCGTTTTATTTTCCATAAACGCTCTGCCAATCAGCGCAAGGTCGTGCGCGCAGGTGTAGTGGTCATCGGAATGGTAGCCGTGCGCGTTTGCAAAATGGCTGTTGGTTGCGCCCAGCTCCTCCGCCTTTTTATTCATCAGGTCTGTGAAAACAACCTCGCATTTACCGAAGGTCATGTTTTCGTCATTCTCCGCCTTTTTCGCAACTGCTGCCGCAACCACATTTGCAGAGTCATTGCCGGAGGGGATAATCAGACCGCGGATGGCATTTTCCACCGTCAGCGTTTCGCCCAGCTCATGCCCCGCCTTGCTGGAATCCAGAGAAACCTCATTGATTTCAGAGCCGACCACGATTAAATCCTCCGGCTTGAAATAATCCAACGCCACCAGAGCGGTCAGCATTTTTGTCATGCTGGCAGGATACATCTTCTGGGTGTCATTTTTTTCATACAGAATTGTCCCCGAAGATGCCTCAATCAAAATTGCCGCCTCTGCCTGAAGCTCAGGTGCCTGATCTGCAAGCATTACTGCTGTCTGCAAGGCATCCGCCGCTTTTTCGGTTTTCTTGTCTTCCTTTGTATCATCCGCTGCCACAGCGTTTTTATCCTGCTGTGTCTCCTTCTTCTCCTTACCGCAGCCGGCTGCACCAAACGCTACCGCCGCCGCCAGACATAAGGCACCAAATTCAAGTCCGTATGGGACTTCAACACCATGAGCGACATCCTCGGACCGGTCGATGACGGCAACGGCGACAAGGCATACAACACCTATCGCATTTACCGCAAGGCGGCCGCGAACGCTAGTGAGGCCCGCACCTCCGCACAGGACGGCAACAAGAGCTTCTCGCAGAAGAACACGGCAGACGATGCGCTGAACACCGGACTCGATCGTTGGGAAGTGAAGCTGTTCGACGTGGTCAACACATACGACAGCGGCGCTGTGCACAGCTCCGCATCCGGCGACGCTGGTACCACATGGGTTGGCATCAAGGATGCCGTGGTCGACTCCACGGACGGCAGCACCAAGACGAAGCTCGATGCCTACCAGTCCCCGGCCAAGGCCGTGCTCATGCTCGACGCGACCGTGACCGACAACAACGGCGGACTCACCCCCGAACCGGACGACGGCCAGGACCCGTGCGGCAAGGACGGCTGCCGGAGCGTTGACTTGACCGTGCAGAAGGTGTGGAAGGACGGCAACCTCGAACGGCCGCAGTCGGTCGAACTGAAGATCGCCGCGCACTATACCGATGGCCGTGGCAATACGGTGACGCCGCAGACGATTCAATGCTTCGGCGCGGATTGCACAACCGTGACGCAGAAGAATCCATGGACGGTGACGTTGGACTCCTCCGATGCCTCTTCCTGGAGCAACACCTGGCGCAAGGTGATTCAAGGACTGCCGGTCGCATTCGTGGATGGACAGGATGCCAACGGCAAGGACATCGTGCGTTACTACACGTACACCGTGGAAGAAACCGCCGTGACCTATAAGGACGGCGATACCACCAAGACCATCAAGCCCGCGGAGGCCGGATACCAAGTATCGGTCTCCTACAACACCAAGGAACGCGTGGCCATTGTTACCAATGCGGCGTTGCTTCCGGATACGGGAGGCGCGGGCACGATGTGGTTTCTGATGTTCGGCTTGCTGCTTATGGGAGCTGGCGTGGTCTGGTACGTGCGTGATCAACGCGTTCAATCCGGCACAGTCCGCTCGGGCTCCAGCCGTATACGAAAGCGAGGTGCCCATGCCGCGTGACGACTACATAGACAAACCGTATCTGCCAAACAGAAAAGATTTCCATTTAGAGGAAGGAACAGTAATGAAATCACTGATGAAAAGGGTTTTCGCTGCCGCTGCGGCGATTGCCACCGTATTTGGATTGGCTGCGACGACAGTCGCCACGGCCAACGCAGCGGATAATGCCACGCTGACGGTCAGCACTACTGACGCGAAGTTCGCCGGTAAGACCGTGAACGCCTACAAGATGTTCTCCGCCACCGTGAGCGGTGACGGTGGCAGCAAGGCTGTCTCCTACACGTTGACTGACGAGTGGAAGCCGTTCTTCAAGAACTCCACTGCTTCCGGACTGACTGGTGCTACCGACGAGAACGTCAACGATAAAGCAAACGACTACGTATCCAAGCTGAAGGGTGAAGACTTGGTTGCTTTCGCTACCAAGGCATCGAACTGGGCGCAGACTAAGGCCAACAACATCACGGCTGGCACGACCGCTAAGGTATCTGCCGCTGCTACGGACGGTAAGTACTTGGCGACGTTCACTGGTCTCGACTACGGCTACTACGTGGTCGCTGTGCCGGGTGCGACCTTGGCCAACGCCAGTGGTCAATACGCCACGCTAGTTTCCGTTGATAGCACCAATGTGACTGCCAACATTAAGGGCGACCTGCCTACCGTCGACAAGAAGGTACAGGTAGGCGGCACTGGTAAGGACGCCACTGACGCGAAGATCGGTGATACCCTGACCTTCACCCTGACCTCCACCATTCCAGACATGTCCGCCTATGACACCTACACCTTCAACTTCAAGGATACGTTGTCTCAGGGCCTCACCTTTGGACAAGTCACTTCCGTTACGGTCGAAGGTGTGACTGATCCACTGACCGTGAACACTGACTACACCGTCACCACTCCTACGGTTTCCGACAATACGCTTACTGTCGCCATGAAGGACTTCAAGGCCAAGCAGCAGGCCAATGCCGGCAAGAAGATTACCGTCACCTACACGGCCACGCTGAACGAGAAGGCTGTTGTGGGCGGTGTTGGTAACACCAACTCCGCAACAATTCAGTACTCCAACAACCCGAGCAGCGGTGGCACCGGTGAGTCCGAACCCAGCAAGGTTCGCGTCTTCACTTATGGCTTCACCGTCGATAAGTACACTGGTGACAAATATGATGATGACGCTACTCGACTTGCTGGTGCTGAGTTCACACTTGCACCTAAGAACGGCACCGCTATGAGCTTCGTGCAAGTCGATGCCGGTAGTGCGACCGCGAACGCTGTATACCGTGTAGCTAAGGCTGGTGAGACAGATACTACGACGACTATCACCACTCCTGCAAGCGGTAAGGTTGTCTTCCGGGGACTGGAGAACGGCGAGTACACGCTGACCGAGACCAAAGCGCCGGCCGGCTACAACAAGCTCGCCAGCGCCATCGGCGTGAAGGTTGATGGCAAGAACGACGGCACTGACACCACGGATGCCACCGTCGCCATCACCTACAACAACGACAATGGCAACAGCTACAACCAGACCGCATCGAACGGTGTCATCCCGGTCCAGAACAAGTCCGGTGCTATCCTGCCTGGCACTGGTGGCATGGGTACCATCGCCTTCACGGTGATTGGTGTGCTGGTCATCGCGCTCGGCGTTGCCTGGACTCTCAAGCGCAAGAACGCCTGACGAGCATGGCCGTGTTTTGGGCGTGAAGGGCACACACCCGCTACGCCCACAACACGGTTTCCTCGCGAAAAGAACGCTCGATGAAACGACTGCGCAACATCCTGCCCTTACTGGTCATTCTCGGTGGAATGCTCATTCTGTTCTATCCGACGATCAGCAACTTCCTCATTATGCGCAACGCCAGCCGCGCCGTAAATAACTACGACGCCAGCGTTGAAGCATTGAGCCAGGAACAGTACCAGAAGGTGCTGGATGCTGCGCACGCCTATAACGAAAAGCTCGCCCAGAACGATGCAGGAGAGACCGACGCTCTTGCCAGTGCCGTCAATTCCGCATCCACGGACGAGGAATACAACAGTCTGCTCAATATTGACGGCGACGGCATGATGGGATACATCACTGTGCCTAAGCTCAAGGAGACCTTGCCGATTTATCACGGCACTTCCGAGAAAGTACTGCAATCCGGCATCGGACATCTCGAACAGACCTCACTACCAGTTGGTGGCGCGTCCACTCATGCGGCGCTGTCTGGCCACCGGGGCTTGCCCACGGCAAAACTGTTCACGGACTTGAACCTTATGAAAAAAGGCGACAAGTTCTACATCACAATACTTAAAGACACGTATGCGTATCAGGTCGATAAGATCACTACCGTTCTGCCGACCGATACCAAACAACTGGCAATTGAGCCCGGCAAGGATTTGGTCACGCTCATCACTTGTACGCCGTATGCGGTCAATACGCATCGGCTGCTGGTGCGCGGCCATCGCATCCCATACGCGCCGCAGCACCAGGATGACGCCAAATCCACGTTCCACGTGGACATTCCGCTGCAGTACTTGTTGCCGTCTCTTGCACTGATTGCCTTGCTCATCGCATGGCATTTATGGCAGCGTCATGAGCGGCGACGCCGACAGAGTGGGAGCGCCAAGGTCGCGTCTGATGATTCTAGCTCCGCAGCCATCGAGCCGGACGGTGGCTTGCCTCCTCAGCCAGACAGTACAAATAACCAATCACATTCATCACGGCGAAAAGGACCGGGCAGACATGTTAGACCTGCATAGCGGAAGCGAATATGGTGCGGCGCGCATTGCTGCCATGATTGCCGCCGCCGTTACTATCGTCCTCACTGTTCTTGCAGCCTTCGGCTCTATGGTGCCGTATGCGCAAGCTGATTCTTTCGGCGCTCTCACCATCAATGCCGTATGGGGCCGAGACACGGCTTCGCCCAAATCGCTTGCCGGCGACACCTATTCCATCGTGCGCGTCGCCACCGTCACAACGAACAATGATGGTAGCGTCTCCTCATATAAAACCGTCGGCGATTTTTCCGGCCTCACTGCCGATTGGGAACGCCTGACATCAAGTGAATATCACGATGCTGCCAAGAAGCTCGCTACGCACGCGGCGAAAAACAAGCTGTACCAGCATTCCGGCACCACTAACGTAGCTGGTCAGCTCACTTTCCAGAATCTGCCGCTCGGCCTATATCTGGTCTCCCGCACGAGCTCGGCGAAAGCCAACAAAGCATACGACTGTGATCCGTTCCTCATCTCGATTCCTGGCAGTGGAGACACATCCGCTGATCTCAACATCACAGTAGAGCCGAAATTTAGCACTGGAACTCCTGTTGTCCCGCCCGAAAATAACCCGAGCGAGGAGCCGGGCAATCCTGGCCTTATCGGTCGTACGGGTGCCGCCGTAGGCAGCATTGCCGCGGCAGCGGGGCTCATGTTACTTGTTGCGTTCATTTTGTTCAGATTGCGCATGAGGCGTCGCATACGGGACGTCAATTCGGCCGGCAAATCCCATACAGATGATTGCACGATGAAGTGAAAAAGTAAGCATGAGCGACGAACGATTCTCTCCGGAACAAGCACAATATCTGGCTTCGCTGCCTGCGGTCATAAGTATTACTGGTTCACGTATCCGATATGCAGAGTGGTTCAAGCGTGAATGCGTTTCGAGTGCTGAAAATGGTGAATCTCCCACTGTGCTGTTCCGCGAAGCGGGGCTCGGTCCTGAGTTGATAGGCGAAAAGCGTATTGAACGGTGCATGCATCGTTGGAGGAAGACAATACGAATAGAAGATCCAGGCACGGTAGACAGAATGAATCTCCCCGATTCTGAGGTTACTTCCAGTCGCACGAATGAAGGTAACCCTGAAACCGGTAAATGATATGCGTGATTTGATTATCCGTCGACAGGCGCTTTATATCAGACGTTTGGAATTAAAAGTCGATGACCTAAAGATGCAGCTCTCGCAGCAATCCCTATCAAATGATGTGCAATGAGTTGTGCTGGATAAGCTGAGAGCGTCATCACTATTGTCTCTGATTCAGTATGAGATTTGTTTGAAACATTGGTGATTCGTGATTTGCGCGTGTATCTCGAATCGATGGGTGGCACGAATCGAATCGCATATTATCGGGATGAAAAAGGCCTTGAAGTTGATGTGATTCTTGAATTGGTGGATGGTCGCTGGGCTGCGGTGGAGATTAAGCTGAGCGACTTGAAAGTCATGGAGAAAAATGTGGACAAACTACATGCTTTCAAAGAAAAAGTGTGCGGAAATCCTCTATCTCAAGTTCGTGAGCCTGAATTCATGGCATTTATTGTCGGGCGTGGTGATATTGCATACCGGCGTGATGACGGCATTCTGGTGCTGCCGATCGCCACGCTCGGGGCGTAACAAATGAACGTTGCGGCAGGTGGGACAATTGGGGGAATGAATTGAACGAAGGAGACGGTGTGCAAGGAGTGCGGCAGATGCGGGAATCGCAGGAATCGCAAAAAACACGAGAATCGCAGGAGTCGCAGAATCCTCAAGGAACGCAGCCAAAGATTGGCAGAATTCCGGCGCTGATTGCGGCGGTGGCGATTGTGGGTGTGGCCATTGGCGCGGCCGCTGGCCTGCTGACGCTTATGCTGTACGGCGTCGAGCATCTTGCGCTCGGCTATGTTGAGAATTCGCAGGAATCCGGCCCGTTCAACGTTCCTGCGATTCGGTGCTTGATTTCCGTGACCGTTGGCGCGACCGTCGCCGCCGTGATTTGGTGGCTGTTGCGTACGCGCAGTACGAAGGTGCCGTCCGTCAAAAAGGCGGTGAATGGCGATATTATGCCGATTTGGCAGACCGTCGTGCATGTGTTGCTGCAGATTTTCATCGTCGGCACGGGCATGTCGATCGGTCGAGAGGTCGCTCCGCGCGAGTTGGGTGCGATGTTCGGTCAGCGGTTCGCACGTTGGGTGCGTCTCGACGCAAAAGACACCCGCATGCTGGTGGCGATCACGGCCGCCGCCGGCCTTGCGGGCGTGTATAACGCGCCACTTGCGGGCACGTTTTTCGCGGTCGAGATTCTGCTCGCCGACATAACCCTCGAAACGGTGACGCTCGCATTCGCCTGTTCCGCGCTGGCTTCGTGGGTGGCGTCGCTGGTCAAGGGCACACACACGTTCTATTTGATTGGTGAAACCGACGGTTTGTTTACCCCCGATTATATGGCGTTCGCACTGGTTGCCGGCATGATTCTCGGCGCTGCCGGCGCACTGTTCCGTCGCGGCTCGCAGTGGGCTGAGAAGTCCAAACCGTCGGGCGCGGGCATTCTGTGGATGTTGCCGCTCGCCGGCCTGCTGACTGGCGTGGTGGCGATTTGGGTGCCGCAGGTTATGGGCAATGGCCGTGCCACCGCGCAGTTGAGTTTCTCGTCCAAGGCTGATTTGGCGGTGGTGCCGATTTTGCTGGTTTCGTTCCTGGCGAAGGCGATTGTCACATTGCTGACGATCCGTTCCGGCGCTTCCGGCGGTGTGCTGCAGCCGGGTATTGCGCTCGGCGCTTCGGGGGGTGCTGTGCTGGGTGTTCTGTGGATGCAGGTGTTTCACACGAATTCGATTGGCATGTATGCTCTGCTGGGTGCGTGCGCATTGCTCGCAGCTTCCCAACAGGCTCCGATTATGGCGATTTGCTTGGTGATGGAACTTGCGGATGCTCCGATCAATCTGTTTGTGCCCATTGGATTCGCGGTTGCGGTGAGTGCGTTCACCGCATCGCGTTTAGGGGAGCCGCTTGCCGCTTTGCGCCTATCGAAAAGTGCGGAAAAGAAGGTAATTAAGGCGAATGCGCGTTGAAGGGTGTGTTAGGCGGTAAACTAGGGGGTCGGCGTATAGATGGTCGATGCTGAGCGCCCGATGATGAAGAAGGACGTATGACGAAAGACAACAATTTCAGGCTGGAATTTCCGACGGATACCGAGGTGATGGGGGCTGACATGTCCGAACCGCCGAAGCCTCCGACGGTCGCTTCGCAAGAAAGCGATGTGAACGGTGTAAGCGATTTCAGTGTTTTCGAGGGTTACGGCGATTACAGCAATGAAATTCCGGTACCACCGAAGAATACCGGCAAAATCGTCGCTATCGTGATTGCGGCTATCGTCGTGATTGCTTTGATTGGCGGTATTGCATGTTGGATGCTTTCGAATAATTCCAAGAAATCAGCCATTACCAGCGCAGCCGCGCAATGCCAGGATTCCACAAGCCAGCTGCAAAGTGCCAATAACACGCTTTCCGACGCTTTGGAAATCGGAAAAACCGGCGCGAAGGTCACTGCCGATCAAGTCGCCGACGCCAGCACCGTCACTAAGCTCAATGCGGCCATATCTAACGCGAAGGAAGCGAAAATCCTGTCGTGCGACACGTCGCAGGGCATCAGCAAGCTGAAGAAATCCGCGAAAGCCATGGCATCCGAGGCGCGGAGCATGAACGACAAGGCCGAAAAGATTACAAATGCGGCCGAAGCCGTCGACGCTTCCAAAGTGCTGGCCACGCAGAATCGTCTGAAGGGCCAGCTCAATGACGCGATCGAGCAGGCGCAGTCCGTGCTCGACAATTCCGACGGCATGGTGGCCGACGACAGCGTGCGCATGGCATTGCAGCAGGCGATTGACTCGGCCAGAAACCTTGCCAATGGCACCAATCTCAAGGAAAACGACGTGACGGCCGCCGTTGACGCGCTGAATGCCGCCAAAGACGCCGTTCAGCAGGCGATGGACCAATACCAGGAGGCGTCGTCGACTCCCAACACCGTGACGAACAACACCAATATCGGCACTAACGGGGGCTCTAACGGTGGTGCTGCGAATAGTCCGGACAATACGGCTGGAGGTGCTGCGGCGGGCGGTGCGGCTGGCGGGTCGGCTGGAGGTGCGGCGAATGCCGGCGATGCTGGTGGCGACGCATCGGCAGGCGGTGATGCCGGTGATGCGTCTGACGGCGATGCCGCTGCGCAGAATCTTGAAAACTAGCGGAGCCGCCTTAAGCCTTATGGCCAGTCCTACATGGCCATAAGGCCGGTTTTCCGCGGAATAAGCGCGGTCAGCACAAACCAGTGGTCTTCGGTGCGAATCGTCACTTCGCCGCCATACTGCTGCGCGATATGACGAATCGACTTCACGCCGAAACCATGCCGATGCTGATCGTCGCGCTTGGTGGTGCGCAGATTGCCTTCCGCATCCTTCTTCAATCGGGAATCGTAATAATTCTCAACCCGGATAACAATAAAGCGATTCTGCTCGTATAACGCAAGTTTGATCAGACGCTGCTCACGTTTCGGCAATTTCGACGTCGCTTCGATCGCATTGTCAAGTGCGTTGCCGAACAATGATGCGATATCCATCGACGACATGCCGCTTAGCAGCGAGCCGTCCGCGACCGCCGTGAACGTAATGCCTCGATCGGCGCACGTGCGCTCTTTCGTGGTCAAAATAACGTCAAGCACGGGATTGCCGGTATGCTGCTGCGTGCTATAGCGCTGCACCGATTGCTCCAGCTGCTCGAAGCCGGCCGCGGCATGCTTCGGATCGACTTCGGCACGCAACGCCGCAAGCTGATGCTTCAGATCGTGCGCAAGACGGCCTAGCGATTCGATATTTTCCTTCGATTGCAGGTATTCCTGATGCTGGCTTTCCAGCTGCGCGTTGATCGACGCGAGTTCCGTATTCGCCTCAATACGGCGCGCCTGCTCCTGCTGCGCATATAGGATCGCGAAACCGCAGAAATCGACCAGCGTGCGAATGTAGAAGATTTCCTGGCCGACCGAACCGGAAAACGGCGTATTCGTCGACACGAAACTCAAATTGCTCATGGCGAATGTGACGATCATAATGGCCATCGTCGCAATCGCGGCGGAAGCGGTCGGCAAGGTAGGTGTGGCCTGGCTGAAATTGCCGCGTTCAACCATCCAAGCTAGACCGAAGCACAGCGCATACGTAACGACAAGCAGCGCGATCGCGCGCCAATCGTAATCGGCGAATCCGTCGCGCACGCCAATGAACGTAACGATCTGCCAATGCAGCGACGCCACCAATTCGGCCAACACGAACGCGCGCGCCGTAATATACAGGCCCTCGCGTTTGCCGGTGCCCGCGCCGAGCAGAATCGTCGCATACATGCAGGCGAAGGCGAGCAGCATACCGATGATCCAGAACCAGATCGGCATACTGCCGTCGAAATACTGCACCGCGACCAGCGATGCCAATCCGGCCGCACTGACGATGATCGACCGTCGGAGCGGCACGCGACGATTCTTGAGTAAGTACTGACACTTTTTTTTGTAAAATTATTTTATACTAAATA
>OGZN01001650.1_pt1 | contig 10355 bp, 8 predicted proteins | sample 1576801 | NCBI WGS metagenome assembly OGZN01 (sample SAMEA3541573, study PRJEB24748) | human gut metagenome | biome: human gut; feature: human-associated habitat; material: faeces | place: China | collected 2012 | reverse complement strand
AACAACAGCGTCGCAACGTTCTACTTTCTTCCGACGACCTGATTGGGGTAGGATCGGCAACCCGGTATACGATATTAAAAGCACAGGAAGATGACAGTGCAAAGAAATATTTTGCAAATGCGATTTTGTGTATCCTCATAATCAGCATTCCATTTGTCCTGTCTGGCATTTTTTCTCCGGATACGGTGATGCATATGATGGGGGCGGATGCCGGGATCACGCAGCTGGGCCGCACATATACGAGGATTTTCTTATTATTTACACCGTTTTTTATGATGAATTATGTGTTTTCTGCGTTTGTCCGCAACGACAATGCTCCGACCCTCGCCATGATTGGAACGATGATGGGAAGTTTTTCCAATGTTGTCCTTGACTATGTGTTTATGTTTCCGATGGGGATGGGACTGGCAGGAGCAGCACTTGCCACAGCAGCCTCTCCGATCGTCAGCATATTAATCTGCAGTATTCATTTTTTTCAGAAGAAAAATACGGTACAGTTTGCAAAGACCAGACCATCGGTACGGATGCTTACAGCATCCTGCCAGCTGGGGGTGCCGGCATTTGTGGGAGAATTTTCTTCCGGAGTGACAACAACGCTTTTTAATTACCTGATTTTAGGGCTTGCCGGAAATGTAGGAGTGGCTGCCTATGGCGTGATTGCCAACTTTGCACTCATATTTACCTGTATTTTTAACGGGATTTCCCAGGGAGCCCAGCCACTGGTCAGCCGTTATTACGGAGAAGGGAATGAACGTGCGGTTAAAAAGATTCTGCATCTGGGACTGGCTACGGGCGTTGTTTTCAGTCTTTTGATTATTTCGCTTGTCTGGGGATTTACAGACCCGATGGTAGCCTTGTTTAACAGTGAACATTCGGTAAAGATGGCGGAATATGCATTTACAGGAATGCGGCTTTATGTGATCGGATTTTTGTTTGCCGGTTTCAATATTATCGGAACCGGGTATCTGAGTGCATCGGAGCATGCAAAAGAGGCATTTACGGCCTCGGTTTGCAGAGGATTTGTAGCTATTGCGGTGTGTTCCGTGATATTGTCACGTATATTTGGAATCCGTGGTGTCTGGCTGTCGTTTATGGCTGCGGAAGCACTGACGGCAGGAATTACGGCATGGGCGCTTCTTAAAGATCGCAAAAAGGAGGCTATGGAATGAAGTATGATAAGAAAGAACCTGAAACGATGGATGCAGATCCGATGCGTCTTTTGGTTTCCGCCATACTGGCATTTACGGTGATGCTTTTTATCAATGGGTTTGTCGGAAGTATGGGTGGATTTCCTGCGTTTGTTGCATTTACGCTGGTATTTTTCCGGATACGAACCCGTGCGGGAATGGAAAACGGAGGGATGCAGCAGGAATTGTCAGATCGTCAGATCACAGGACGGCTGTTGTGGAAATATGCTGCTGGTTATCTGGTTTTATGGGGAATTTTAAGAATTGCGTTTCTGATCTCCCGGGTCACCGGCTGGGGAAATATCAATGGAGCTTCCGCAGTGGAATATGTACGGCAGATGTGGAACACATCGCTTTTGGAAAAATGGGCATATTTTTTTGCGGGGATGATCATGTTTGCGTTTGTGCTTTCACTGTTTCCGCTTGCTGTAATCCGGGAAAAGGTGCGGTGGATTCGCTATGCACTGGTTGATGGTGCGGTGTTTGCACTGGTATGTCTTGGAATTAACGGCGTCTGTCGTTTGAAATTTGAACAGAAATCATCAGGCAGAGCAACATGTCTGATCGATCATCTGCTGCTTTGCGGCCGGATGCGGACCTGGCAGGAAATCACCTGTCTGTTGGCAATGGTTGTTTTTATTCTTGTCATCGGTGCATTTGTATTTAGCTATGCATCCAGACAGTATGCGGTTAAAAATATAGATGGAATACCGGCATCCGCCGGGGAAGAAGAATCGCGCAGACACCGGATGATCAGAAAGATTGTGACGGTTGGCTGCAGTATTGCGGCTGCTGCAATTGTTGTCGTGATAGTACTTCTGATGCCAAAAGATACCGCAGGGGATTATACGAAGGTTGCGGAATTTCTGACTAAGGATACGCGGATGGGACCGATGGAATATGGAGATGTGGTTTATGTACCGGTAAATGAGGAAGCGGATCTGGAGAAAAACGGAATTGCCCAGGGCTATCTGGCAGAGCGTGGAGAGCGCTGCGACAGTCGGTTTTATCAGCTTGCGATTGCAAATCTTCTGTATACCGATCCGACCGGAAAAACAAATCTCGTACAGACAGCCGGAACCGATGGAGGAACATATGCACCGGTGGCATCGGTGGAAACAGATAAGACATGGGAAACGGATGATGTGTTTCTTCTCTGGGATGAAGACTGGGCTTTGGAATCGGCATATTCGCATGAGCCGACAGGCTATGTGGCATGTCCGGCGGATCTGATACAGGGGCTTAGGATGCAGTTTCCGGATGTGACCTACCGCACAGCGGATTTTTCGGATTATGATGCCTATTTTACACTTCGGGGATATCAGAACATGGAGCAGGCACTGGAGGAAGATCCTGTGGATGGAGACTGGGTCGGATGTATTCTGGTGAAAGATAACAAATTTTATTTTGGAAGCTACGAAAATCAGATTACGGGTATCTGTCTGCAACAGCTGCGGAAAGTACTCGGAGGAAATGCAAAATAAAAAAGGAAATCAGGAATTCACGCAGAATATATAATATGTAGAGTTGTTTGAAATATTGTAAGGATTTTGGCGGTTTGTGCCGCAGAAATGAGCAGAATATGACAATTCGGGAAAGAATAGAACAGATAGAAGCAGATACTTTAAGTCCGTACGCCTGTCTGTCCATAAATTCAAAGGGCAGAGACAGGGAGGAACCGCAGTGTGATATTCGTCCGGTCTTTCAGAGGGACCGTGACCGTATCCTGCACAGTAAGTCTTTCCGGAGACTGAAAAGTAAGACGCAGGTTTTTCTCACACCGATGGGAGATCATTACCGGACGCGGCTGACACATACGCTTGAAGTATCGCAGAATGCGAGAACCATTGCGAAGGCGCTCCGGCTGAATGAAGATCTGGTTGAGGCGATAGCACTGGGGCATGATCTGGGGCATACACCGTTTGGACATGCAGGAGAATTTCTGCTGAATCAGGTGTATGAAGGCGGGTTCCGCCACAACGAACAGAGCGTACGTATTGTAGAAAAACTGGAAAAAGACGGAGAAGGACTGAATCTGACCTGGGAGGTCCGGGATGGAATTTTAAACCATCAGACACGGACAATTCCGCACACGCTGGAAGGAAAGATTGTGCGCCTGTCCGATAAGATTGCATATGTCAATTCCGATATTGACGATGCGATCCGTGCAATGATTCTGGATGAGGAAGATATTCCCGTGGAACTGCGTCGTACGCTGGGATTTACCACGAGAGAGCGCCTGGATCACCTGATCCACGATATCATCAGCAACAGTATGGGAAGAGACGATATCATTATGTCGGATGAGACCGCGGAGGCGCTGCGGGATCTGCGCTTGTTCATGTTTGAACATGTATACCGGAATCCGGTCGCAAAAGGCGAGGAAGTAAAAGCTAAGGCCATGCTGGAACAGATGTATTATTTTTATATGGACCATATCGAGCAGCTGCCGGCAAAGTTATTAAAAATGCTGGATGAGGGTGAAGACAAAGGGCGCATCGTCTGTGACTATATTTCCGGTATGACAGATAAGTATGCGATTACCAAATTTAAAGAAAATTTTATGCCGCAGGCATGGAAAGTGGATGGATATTGATGACTAGAGAAAGGAGGGGATTTCCACGCCGTATTTTTCAGATGATCTGATTGAGGAGGTACGTTCCCGCAATGACATTGTGGATGTGATCGGCGGGTATGTGCGTCTGCAGAAAAAAGGAAGTACATATTTTGGGTTATGCCCCTTTCATAATGAGAAGACGGGATCATTTTCCGTTTCTCCAAATAAACAGATGTATTACTGCTTTGGATGTGGAGCGGGAGGCAATGTTTTTACATTTCTGATGCAGTATGAGAATTATACTTTTACCGAAGCGATGCAGGTACTTGCCGATCGTGCGGGAATTGAACTTCCCAAGCAGGAGATGACAGGTGCACAGAAACGTGAGGCGGACAAGCGCACGAAGCTGCTGGAGATTAACAAAGAAGCCGCAAAGTATTTTTATAAACTTCTGCGCAGCCCGAGAGGGGAAAAAGCATATGCGTATTTCCGTAAGCGGGAGCTGTCGGATGAAACGATGCGCAAATTTGGCCTGGGCTATTCGGATCAGTACAGCGATGATCTCTATCGCTATTTAAGACATATGGGATATGACGATGCGCTGCTGAAAGAGTCGGGGCTTGTCTCCATCGATGAGGTGCGCGGAGGCCATGACAAATTCTGGAATCGTGCCATGTTTCCGATCATGGATGTACATAACCGGGTGATTGGATTTGGAGGGCGTGTCATGGGCGAAGGGGAACCGAAGTATCTGAATTCGCCGGAGACGAAGATTTTTGACAAGAGCCGGAATCTGTATGGATTAAATATTGCAAGGACAACCAGAAAACCGCAGCTGCTTTTATGTGAGGGATATATGGATGTCATTGCACTGCACCAGGCAGGCTTTGACAATGCGGTGGCCTCTCTTGGCACATCGCTTACCAGTGGACATGCCAGTCTGCTGAAACGCTACACCAAAGAAGTGTATCTGACATATGACAGTGATGGGGCTGGGGTAAAGGCGGCACTCCGTGCAATTCCGATTTTAAAAGAAGTTGGAATTATCACGAAAGTCATAAACATGCAGCCGTACAAAGATCCGGATGAATTTATCAAAGCACTTGGGGCCGAAGAATATCAGAAGAGGATTGATCAGGCGGAAAACAGTTTTCTGTTTGAAATCCGTATGCTGGAGCAGAATTATGATATGAATGATCCGGAGTCCAAGACGGCATTTTATAATGAGGCGGCGCGGCGGCTTTTAGCCTTTCCGGAGGAGCTTGAGCGCAACAATTATATCCAGGCGGTCGCTGATAAGTACAGGATTGGCTTTGAGGATCTGCGGAAGCTTGTGAATAATCTGGCAATGGTAGGGAGCGGGATTAAAAAGGCGGCTCCGTTAAAGAGCGGTATCCATGAAAAAAAGAAAGAAGATGGCATGAAACAGTCACAGAAGCTGCTTCTGACCTGGCTGATCGAGGATACGCGGCTTTTTGACAGCATCAAAGGATGGATCACGGAGGAAGATTTCACGGAACCGCTGTATCGCAAAGCGGCACAGGAGCTGTTCACCCAGTATGGGGAGAGCGGACAGGTGAATCCGGCAAAGATTATCAGCCGGTTTCAGGAGGAGGAAGAACAAAAAGAAATTGCGGGGCTTTTTAATGCAAAAATTCATGAAGTAGAGACAAAACAGGACAAAGAAAAAGCATTAAAGGAAACAATTGAGAGAATCAAGGAAAACAGTATTGATGTTCGAAGCCGGCAGTCAGATCCGAATGATCTGACGGTCGTTATGCAGCTGATCAATGAACAGAAGGAATTGGAGAAGCTGAAGAAAACGCATATTTCTATTGATTAGGGACAAAATAGAAAGTAACCTGAGAGGACGAAACGACATGGCAAAGAAAAAAGAAGAGAATGCAGCAGTGGAAACGGAAGAAACAAAGGCAAAGTTCAGAGAAAAACTGAAAAGTCTGCTGGAACTGGGAAAAAAGAAACGGAACATTCTGGAGTATCAGGAGATCAGCGATTTTTTCAGGGATATGAATCTTGACGAAGAAAAGATGGAGAAGGTTCTGGATTTCCTGGAAGCAAATAAAGTAGATGTCCTCAGGATCAGTGACGGGGATGATGAGGATGATGATATCATTCTGGATGACGAAGACGAGGTAGAAGTAGAAAAGATTGATCTTTCGGTTCCGGAGGGCGTAAGTGTCGAGGATCCGGTACGCATGTACTTAAAGGAAATCGGCAAAGTGCCGCTGCTGTCTGCAGACGAAGAAATTGAGCTGGCACAGAAGATGGAGGCCGGAAGTGTGGCAGTTGAAAAAATTCCACTGCTCAAAGAGCGTCTGGCAGAAACCGGTGATGAACAGGAAAAAGAAGAAATACAAGCGGAGATCAAAGCATTGCAACTGGATGTCGACCGTGGATCAGATGCCAAAAAACGTCTGGCGGAGGCAAATCTTCGTCTGGTAGTCAGCATTGCCAAGCGCTATGTGGGCAGGGGCATGCTGTTTTTAGACCTGATTCAGGAAGGAAATTTGGGACTGATCAAGGCGGTAGAAAAATTTGATTACCGCAAAGGATATAAGTTCTCCACTTATGCAACATGGTGGATCCGGCAGGCAATTACCCGTGCAATTGCGGATCAGGCAAGAACCATCCGTATTCCGGTGCACATGGTGGAAACGATCAACAAGCTCATTCGTGTCAGCAGACAGTTGCTGCAGGAACTCGGGCGGGAACCTACGCCGGAAGAAATCGCGGAAGAGATGAAGATGCCGGTGGAACGTGTGCGGGAAATCTTAAAGATTTCACAGGAACCGGTATCTTTGGAAACACCAATCGGAGAAGAGGAAGATTCCCATCTGGGCGATTTTATTAAAGATGATAATGTACCGGTACCGGCAGATGCTGCAGCTTTTACGCTGCTTAAGGAACAGCTGGAAGAGGTACTCGGAACACTGACCGAGCGGGAGCAGAAAGTGCTGACGCTTCGCTTTGGTCTGGAGGATGGAAGGGCGAGAACCCTTGAGGAAGTCGGAAAAGAGTTCAATGTAACCAGAGAACGAATCCGTCAGATTGAGGCAAAAGCGCTCCGTAAGCTTCGCCATCCCAGCAGAAGTCGTAAGTTAAAGGATTATTTAGAGTAACATGATGAAATTATCGAGGAGAATGAAAGCAGTGGCTTCCATGGTTACAACCGGCGGTATCCTTGCGGATATCGGAACAGACCATGCGTATGTGCCGATTGCACTGGTACAGAGGCAGAAAATAAAGGGAGCCATTGCAATGGATATTAATGAGGGACCGCTTGCCCGGGCACAGGAACATATCCGGGCAGCCAGGCTGGAGGAATATATACAGACCAGGCTTTCGGACGGAGCAGAGGCACTGCTTCCAAATGAAGCGGATTCCATTCTGATTGCAGGAATGGGTGGAGAACTGATTCTGCATATTCTGACGGAAGGGGAATCCGTCTGCAGTACAGCGAAAGAACTGATTTTGCAGCCGCAGTCTGAAATACATAAGGTCCGGGAATATCTGCGCCGGCATCAGTATAAGATTGAAGATGAAGATATGGTCTGTGAAGAAGGAAAATATTATCCGATGATGCGTGCCGTAAAAACGGAGCAGGATGAAACGTGGAACCGGTTGAACGATCAGACAATTGCAGTCTGTGATATTTACGGACCGCTTCTTCTGAAAAACGGAAATCCGGTACTGCGCCGGTTTCTGGTGCGTCAGCATGGACAGCTGACACAGATTCTGCAGACGCTTGAAGCACAGAAAGAATCGGAACAGATCATACGACGTATTGCAGAAGTGCAGGAAAAATTACAGCAGAATGAATCTGCGTATACGATTTTGGGGGCGATAAAAAGTGCAGGAATTTGAGATCACATTGGAGACTGCGCCGGAGAAAACCGAACTGGTTCTGATTCCGGAGCAGACAAAACTGGAACAGATTGCAAAACAATATCAGAAAAATTACAGTGACAGGATTGTACTGGCATGTGTAGATGGAAAACTGCGGGAACTTTCAAAAGTGGTGAAGGCACCCGGTAAAATTTCGTTTCTGACGATGACGGACAGGGACGGCAAACGCACCTATCGCAGAAGTATGACGCTTTTATTGCAGAAGGCGGTAGAAAATCTGTGGAAGGATCAGGTAAAAATCAGGGTATATTATTCTCTGGGAGAAAGTTATTACTGTGAACTGCATGGAACTGCAAATGATGCAGCAGCCGTGCAGGCACTGCGTGCAGAGATGCAGCGTCTGGTAGAGGCCGATTTACCGATCAAGAAATGCAGTGTAAAAACAGAAGATGCGGAACAGCTGTTTCATGATAAGGGAATGAAGGACAAAGAGCGGCTTTTACATTATCGCAGAAGTTCACGTGTCAATATTTATGAGCTGGACGGACATCAGGACTATTATTACGGTTATATGGTTCCATCCACGGGATACCTCGGAGTGTTTGATCTGGAGTTATATGAAGACGGCTTTGTTCTTTTGTTCCCAAATAAAAAGGGAGATGAAGTGGAACCGCTTCATACCTCCAATAAACTGTACCACACATTAAAAGAATCACGCAGCTGGAGCCGTATGCTGGACGTTGGAACGATCGGTGCGCTCAATGATGCAATCGCATCCGGCAGGGGCGAACAGATTATTCTGCTTCAGGAAGCATTGATGGAGGAACGGATCGGTTCCCTGGCAGCACAGATTGCAGAAAAAAAAGGAATTAAATTTGTCATGATTGCAGGTCCGTCTTCTTCCGGAAAGACGACATTTTCCAACCGCTTGTCGATTCAGCTTCTGGCAAAGGGAAGAAAACCGCATCCGATCAGTCTGGATGATTATTATGATGACAGGGAGCGGTGTCCGAGAGATGCAGACGGAAATCTTGATTTTGAATGTCTGGAGGCACTGGATGTCAGACAGTTTAATGAAGATATGACCCGGCTTCTGGCAGGGGAGAAAGTAGATATGCCTTCTTTCAATTTCAAGACGGGAAAGAGGGAATACCGTGGCAGGACCCTGCAGCTTAAAGAAAATGATATTCTTGTCATAGAGGGAATTCATGGTCTGAACGATAAGCTGTCGTATACACTTCCCGCAGAAAGTAAATTTAAGATTTATATTTCTGCGCTGACACAGTTGAATATTGATGAACACAATCCGCTGTCCACGACGGACTGCCGTCTGTTACGCCGGATCGTGAGAGATGCCAGAACCCGTGGAACGACGGCACAGGAGACGATTGCGATGTGGAAATCTGTGCGAAGGGGAGAAGAAAAAAATATTTTCCCGTTTCAGGACAGTGCGGATGTCATGTTTAATTCCGCTTTACTGTATGAGGTTGCGGTGCTTAAAGTATATGCGGAACCGCTTCTGTTTCAGATTCCGCGTGACAGTGCAGAATATCTGGAAGCGAAGCGTCTGCTTAAGTTTTTGGACTATTTTCTGCCGCTTCCGACGGAAGGAATTGCACAGAGTTCTCTGGTGCGGGAATTTGTCGGAGGAAGTTGTTTTAATGTATAAAAACACGGTAAACTTTACGGCTTGAACCTTACTGGAAACTGTGTTATAGTGGAAAAGCATCTTAAGATGGAGGACAGGTGATCGCGGCTGCAGGTGTCGAAAGACCGCAGGTGAGGAAAGTCCGGGCTTCACAGGGCAGGATGCCGGTTAACGGCCGGTGGAGGAAACTCTAAGGAAAGTGCAACAGAAATATACCGCTATAAGAGATGCATCACAGATGCACCTCTATAGTAAGGGTGGAATGGCAGTGTAAGAGACTACCGCCTCGCTGGTAACAGAGAGGGCACATGCAAACCCCATTCGATTCTGTGCTCTTCATGGTTCGGAATTTTATAATGTTAAAGCAATGTGCATCTTTGCCCACGCGCTTCTGCAAAAAAAAGATTGGCTCGTCTGGAGCACTGATCTTCTGTGCAACACTCACCACCAGAAGCAACGGTGATAGCACAATCAGTGCTGCCGCTGCAAGAACCCGATCTACTACTGACCGCATCTCCAAGTAGTGCTTTTGTCTTTCTGTTATGTGGACATAATGTTCTCCAAACTCCACATAATAATTCAGATTTTCCTTCTCCAAAGTCGTCTTCTCCCCGTTCAGATATCATTCTGCCTTCGCAGAATCCACATTTTCTCTAAATTCTATCGCTGAATCGTTCAGCAGTTTCTCCAATTGTTTCTTTTGTTCTTCGCTCAACTTTTCCGGCCTGCTTTGCAGCAGCCGTTTTTGGTTGTACACCCATCGGCTCAGCCAAATGCCATCCGCAGTCTTGTATTTTACCGGAATATCCAGATTTCCATGCTCTTTTTTATATTCCTGCGCCAGCTCGTACCGGTGCTGCCACGGATCAGGTTTCTCCCACTGCATTCCGATGGCATCCAACAACGCAACACGCTCCGGTGACAGAACTGCATTGCTTTTTTCCGGCTTCTGACGTCGAGATTGAAGGTGATTTCTCCTAACTTTTCATTATTCAGTAATTTTCCCAGTTCAAAATCTTTTGTTTTAACGGAACCGGAATAAGCATGCTTGATTCCATCTCTCAAAGAGAACCTAAGCACATGTTGAAGATGACGG
>OGZN01001589.1_pt1 | contig 10590 bp, 8 predicted proteins | sample 1576801 | NCBI WGS metagenome assembly OGZN01 (sample SAMEA3541573, study PRJEB24748) | human gut metagenome | biome: human gut; feature: human-associated habitat; material: faeces | place: China | collected 2012 | reverse complement strand
TGCATATATGCGAATGTCCGCCCACTATCATTGGCAGATACAATGGACAATAAGTCGATCAGATAGATCAGACCCACGATCAGGATAAATAACGGCATCTGCATCACATAAGCCGTACCTGCAACAAAACCACCCAGTGCCAGAGAACCTGTGTCTCCCATAAACACTTTTGCCGGATATACATTAAACAACAGAAATCCCATCAGACCTCCCACAACTGCACCTGTGATCGGCTCGATCCCCGATTTCATTCCAATAGAAACTACTGTAAAAAATACTGCAACGATCAGAGTCACACTGGAAGCAAGACCATCCAGACCATCCGTAAAATTAACTCCATTCACAGTACCGATCACAGCAAAGAAAAGAACCGGAACTGCCAGCCATCCAAGATTCAGGAAATGTCCGCTCCAGAATGGGATTCTCATAGTCAGTGAGATATCTGTATACTTAACAATATAAAATACAAAAATCGCAGTCAGAACTACCTGAAGTAAAAATTTCTGCCATGGCAGCAGTCCGTCTGAGCGTTTCAGCACAACCTTCAAATAATCATCCAAAAATCCGATAATTCCAAATCCAAGAGTCAGGAACAGTACCGGAATGATCTTCGGATAATCCCCTACATAAAATAATGCAGTTATCGCTGTGGCGATCAGAAAGATCACTCCACCCATTGTAGGTGTTCCTGCTTTCTTTAAATGGGACTGTACGCCCTCTGTTCTTTCTGTCTGGCCCATCTTCAGTCTCCGAAGAAAAGGAATGATGACCGGTCCTAATACAACGCTGATTGCAAAAGAAATCAGCACAGGGATTACAACTTGAAATTCCATCTTACACCTCGTTCATTCTTTCGTTTTTTCCTGAAAGTTTTTTACTTTCAGATTTCTTTTAGTATAAGGCTTTTTTGCTTATTTATCAACCCTGCCTGCGGAATTTCCCTAATTGCCTTCTGCAGAAAAATCAGAAACATCACTTTTTTCAATTCCAAGATATGGCAGGATATTCTCAAAAATACCACGTATCACAGGTGCAGCTACTGTCCCTCCATAATAGATTCCTTTCGGATCATGAATAATACACAGTCCCAGTATCTGCGGATCTTCTGCAGGTGCAAATCCCAAAAAGGAGGAAATATAACGATTTGCACTTCTTGGCAGTGTCTGAGAAGTGGCAGTTTTCCCACCGATGGCATATCCTTCAATTTTTGCATTTTTTCCGGAGCCCTGAGATACTACTGTTTCCAGGATTTCTCTTATTTCCTTCGAAGTCTCTTCAGAGACAATTCCTTCCTTTACCGGAAAAATCAGTTTCTCACCCTCTGTTCTGTCAGGATTTAACACTGCGACTCCAAAATGCGGTGTCACCCGTCTGCCTCCGTTTATAAGTGAACTTACTGTTGCAGCCAGCTGAACAGGCGTAATCTGAAAAGACTGTCCAAAAGAAACCGTTGCCAGTTCCACTTCTCCCATATTTTTCTTCTGATGCATAATAGTTCCTGCCTCTCCCGGAAGATCTGTCCCGGTTTTATCCAGAAGTCCAAACTGTCTGAAATACTTATAATAACGTTCTATCCCAAGGCGAAGCCCCACCTCTATAAACACAGGGTTACAGGAATTCTGTGCACCTTCCACAAAATTCTGGGATCCATGTCCTGTTCTTTTTGCACAGTGGATTCTGCGATCCTCCACCACTTTATATCCGGGACAATAAAAACGGTCCCCAGGTGAAACAACACCAGCCTCCAGTCCGGCTGCCATGGTGATGATTTTAAATGTGGAGCCCGGTTCATAAGTATCATTCAGGCAGGGATTTCTCCACATCTGATTCAGTAATTCCTGCTTTCTTTCTGTATTTGTTTTTCCTGATGCTGTCTGCACTGCCAGTTCACTTTGTTCATTGTGATCTTCCGACGGTATTGTTATCCCGGATTCATTTAACTGCATATTCAGATCATCTGTCAGGGTAAAAGGATCATTCAGGTCAAATTCCGGCACATTGACACATGCATATATTTCGCCGTTCTGTGGATTCATCAGCAGGATAGATACACGTTCTGCCTGCTTTTCCTCCATTACTTTCAAAGCTGACTGCTGCGCAAATTCCTGAATATTTACATCAAGGCTGATTATCAGACTTTTCCCCTCTATCGGTTTTTCCCTTGTCTCACCCAATTTATCAATTTCCACACCCCTGGCATCTGTTGTTGTCAGGATTTTACCCGGCTGTCCCCTCAGGATTTCTTCATATTTCACTTCCAGACCGATAATTCCCTGATTATCACCTCCCGTAAAGCCAATGACTTTTGAAGCCAGACTTCCACATGGATAGTAACGCTTATAATCCTCATCAACTTTCACCCCTGCCAGACTGCACTCTCTTATCTCATCACCTGTACTTTTTTCCACATTTGTCTTTACTATTTCTATGGAAGAGATTTTCTCCACTCTTTTTCTCACTTCTGCCTCATCTATTTTCAGTTTTTCAGACAGCAGGGCGATTACTTTTTCAGGTTCTTTAATCTGACTGTGGATCACAGAGATTGTACATACCGTCCTGTTTGATGCCAGAACTTTTCCCTTTGCATCCAGAATCTCCCCTCTGGCCGCTTTAATCTCTCTCTCTCTTTCGTGAAGTTCTTTTGCTTTCTTATAATAATAGTCTGATCTGAAACACATAAGATATATCAGTCTTCCGATAAGGCCTGTCATCATTAAAATACAACAGAGTAATACCACCCATATTTTTCTCTTGTGAAACGTCATATTTTTTTTCATAAAAAAACTCCGCAAAGATTGTCATAACAATATATGACCATTCTCTGCGGAGCTATAACTATACGTTTTTATTCCAGGCCTGCTTCTTCATTGGTAATACCGTCTGTCTCTTCGTCATTATCCTCAGTCGTCTCAGCTTCATCATCCTCCAGAGGTGCAGGTGCATCAGGATTGGATACTGCATCTCCTGAAGAATCTGCATCCGTACTTCCCGAAGCACTGACAAGATTTGTAGACATCTTATAATTGCCTTCCTCATCCAATATGTGATCTCCATTGGCATCCAGCAGATATCCGTTTTCATCAATCCGGTTTCCATCCCAGTCTATCAGATTGCCATCTGCATCCACCAGATTACCGTCACTGTCAAGTTCGCTGTCCGATATGGAAGTACTCTTTAAATGTCCCTTAAACCCTTCCCACAATTCTGTCTCCGGCACTGTTCCATCTTCAGATTCATCCGGCACTACATTCAGATACGGAAGAAGCTCCGAAAGGATTCCCTGTGCAATATACTGCGGATAAGTACTGTTTGCCTGATCCTCTACATTCGGTTCATCTACAACTACATAAATTACCACAGCCGGGTCATCTACAGGAGCAAATCCAATAAAAGAAACCAGATATTTTCCGTTTCCTCGCGGGTATTTCTCCGCTGTACCTGTTTTACCGCCTGAACTGTAACCCTGCACTTTGGAATGACGGCTGGTACCCTGCTGTACACTCAATGCCATATAGCTTCTGATATCACTGGAAATCCTGGAGGAAATCGTCTGCTTCAGAAGTATCGGCGAGATTGTTTTTACAGTTCCGCCATTACTGTCAAGAACCTTTGTCACAAGATGCGGCTGATAATAATATCCGCCATTGATAACGGAACTCATCGCATTGATTTCCTGGATCATGGTACAGGTAAAACCCTGTCCAAAAGCAGAACATGCGAGTTCTGTTTCCCCCATACTGTCCTTAGTATGGATAATACCTGCGCCTTCATTCGGCAGGTCAATCCCTGTCCTTGTTCCGAAATTAAACAGACTCTGTGCTTTGATAAACTGAGTAGCTCCCATCTTGGCACCAATCTGCATCATTGCATCATTACAGGAGTTTGCAATTACCTCTCCCAGTGTCTCTGTGCCATGTGCGCTCGGATAAACCGCACACTTGATCATAGTATCTCCAAAAGTCTGCGATCCATCGCATACAAATGTATCTGTTTCCTGTATGGCACCCTTTTCCAGCGCAGAAGCCATGACGATCGGCTTTACAACAGATCCCGGCTCATAGGCATCTGTGACGCAGAAATTACTCCACATACCATTCAGAGCCTCCACTGTTTCCACATCATTCATCGCTTTGATTTCATCTTCTGTATATACAGCGGAAAGATCTCTCGGATTATTCAGATCATAACGGTCACCACCATCCATGGCAATAATCTCACCGGTGGACGGATTTTCAACAATGACACCTATATTCTTGGCCCCCATTGCCTCTTTAAATCCATTAACATATTTCTCAACAATCTGCTGTGCACCGATGTCAATGCTGGTCTGAATGCTTTTTCCATTCACCGCAGCAATAATGGTCTGCTCCACATCTGAATCATCATTGATATACCCATACTGTCTTCCGTCTACGCCTGTCAGTGTGCTGTTATAGTACCCTTCCAGTCCGATATCTGCCACATCTCTGTCCAGTGCAAAACCAATTGTATCGCATGCTGTTTCATTAAACGGGTAACTTCTCAGATAATCCTCTTCAAACCAGACGCCTTTGATATTTGCCCGTTCCTTTGCCTGCGCTTTAGTAAGACCGGAATCTTCATCCTCTGCCTTATATTTTTCAAATTCTTTCTTTTTGTCCATAGGCAGCTGTTTTGTCAATACCTGATACTGACTCTGGTTGGTTCTTGAATCGGCCAAAAGAGAACGCACTGTTTCTTCATCAATCCCCAGCACCTCATTTAAGGCACGTATTGTTGGCTCTACATAGTCCTCATCTGAATTTACAGTTTTACAGTCCAGGATCACATTATAAACTTTATTGCTGGTAGCCAGTATATTTCCGTTCTTGTCATAAATATCGCCTCTCTTTGCCGGCAGTACCTGGCTCTCATATTTCTGCTGTGCCTGGCTTAACACCTGTTTTTTGTATTTGCTTCCACTGGTAGCATTAATATAAGTAATTCTCAGCACTAATATTACCAGAAGCAGTAACACAATTCCAAACAATATCAGCAGCTTTTCTTTCATGTTTTGATTTATTTTTCTCTGTGGTCTTCTTCGACTCTTTCTTCCCGTATTGCTCAATTAATCACCTACTTTGAATCTGGTATATCCTGATACTGTCTTACATAGCTGTTACCCGATGTAGAATAGGTTACTGTCTGATCATCTGACGGATATTTCATCCCCAGTCTCCCCAATGCAGTCTGCTTGATCTTATTCAGATCCACATTTGATGTCACCTGGCTGTAATATGCATCATTGTCTTCTTTTAAATCTGCCAGTTCCTCCTCAAGAGATGCAACTGTACTCATCTTTGCGGTAATCTCTGATTTGTAACGAAGATATTTCACAGAGCAGAATAATATCGCCACACATACAACTGCCAGAAACGCTACAAATCCCCAGTTCATTGCAGTCGCCTTCTGCCTGTTCTTCTGTGCTTCTTTACTCAACTGATGTTTCTGCCTTGGTACCTGCGCAGGACTCGCCTGCACTCTTCGGTTTCGATTGGTCTGCTGCCTTCCCGGATTCTGTCTTCCCGGCTGCCTCTTTCTCTCCGGAACTTCTGCAAGACGTCTGACCGTATTTCCGTCAACATACATTCCTCTGTTTGTTCTGGCACTGGTTCTGCTTCTTCTTGCTGTTTCACTCCTGGTCGTTCTCGCCATTTCATGCCTCTCTAATTATAATACTCTCTCAAAAATCCGAAGCTTTGCACTTTTGGAACGCGGATTCTCTTCCATCTCTGTCTCCCCCGGAAGAATCGGCTTTCTTGTGATCACTTTTCCTTTGGATTTCTTCCCGCATACGCATACAGGAAAATCTGAAGGGCAGGTACACGGATTCTCATTTTTTCTGAAAATCGCCTTTACAATTCTGTCCTCCAGAGAATGAAAAGTGATAATGCAAAGTCTTCCGCCATCATCAAGAATATCGATCATTCCATCCAGAGAATCCCGCAGCACATCGAGCTCTCTGTTAAGCTCAATACGGATTGCCTGAAAAGTTCTCTTGGCCGGATGTCCTGACTTCACCTGCATCTTCATGGGAATGGATTCTCTGATGATCTCTGTCAGTTCTCCGGTGGTTGTGATCGGTTTCACCTGTCTGGCGGCAACAATATGTTTTGCAATATTTTTTGCAAATTTATCTTCACCGTAATCACGAATAATACGGTATAATTCTTTTTCTTCATAGCCATTGACAATATCGCCGGCTGTCTGCGTCTGGCGCTGGTCCATGCGCATATCGAGCGGTGCATCTACCCTGTAGGTAAAACCGCGTTCTTCATTGTCAAGCTGATAGGAAGATACTCCAAGATCAAGGAGAATCCCGTCGACTTTATAGATGCCTCTTGCTGCCAGTTCCTGTACCATGTAACAATAATTGCTGCGAATGATCGTCGCCTGTTTATAGGGGGCTAACCTCTCACTCGCAGCAATTATCGCATCCTGGTCTTGATCTATGCCAATAAATCTCCCCTTGGCAGAAAGTTTCCTGCATACCTCACCGGCATGCCCTGCACCTCCTAAAGTACCATCCACGTAGATTCCGTCCGGTTTGATATTCAAACCTTCAATGGTCTCTTCCAGTAATACAGATTTGTGTTTAAATTCCATCTCCGTCTCCTGTCTGGATTTACTTTGCAAGATACTTCAAACGAGACCTGTCAGATTGTGATTCCCATGTCCTGCATGCTCTCCGCAATGCTGTCCATGTCATCATAATCACAGATCTCATTCCATTTTTCTTTGCTCCAAACTTCAATTCTGTTCAGATTACCTGTCAGAACCACATCTTTCTCCAGACCGGCAAATTCGCGCAGTGTCTGCGGTACAAGGATTCGTCCCTGCCTGTCCAGTTCACATGTAGTTGCTCCAGCTACAAAGAATCGTGAAAAAGTTCTGGCATTTTTATTTGTAAGTGGTAAAGATCTGAGCTTCATTTCAAAGGATTCCCATTCATCCATCGGATAAATGTAAAGACAGCCATCAAGCCCTCTTGTCAGAACAAACTCTTCCCCTAAGAGTTCCCTGAATTTAGAAGGAATGATCAGACGCCCCTTCGCGTCGATCGTGTGGTTATACTCTCCCATGAACATGTTACTCACCTACTCTCGCAAAATCTGAATCTCCCCTTCAGATTTCTCAGGTGGTAATGGACTCTGCCGTTATTCCCCACTCACCACCACTATTCACCACTTTCTACCACTTATGTGCTTATTCTAAACTATTTAAGCTGAAAAAACAAGGGGGAGAAAAAGATTTTTAAAATTTAGAACTCTGTTAACATTTATGAAACAACCTTATTTTTACGAGAAAAATGGGCTTTTATACACAAAAAGTGGGCTGAATTTCCACTTTCAACCCACTTATCTTTCAGATATATGTTTTTTTACTGTTCTTCTTTTGAATTTGTGGGAGAATTTCCCACATCTGGCTTTACCTGTTCATCCATCTCCGGCCGGATTTCCGGTTCCGGTTTCATTTCAGAAGTCTCAGGAAACATCTGTTTTTCTTTCACTGACTCATCCAGAAATCTTTTTTTCCTCTGCTGGCGTATAGTATCTCTTTTCTGTGCCATCACTCTGCGTACGATCACTACAGGCATAAAAACAGCAAATAATATAGCGGAAATCACCAGCGAAATCCCCACTTTTGTCCCCGGAATATAAAGCTTATCTGTTCTGAGCCATTCAAAGAAAAACCTTCCCAGACCATAACCTGCCAGATAGATCATAAACAATTCGCCTTCATATTTCTTTTTTCGGCGCATGGTCATCAACAGCAGAAATAACAGCAGACACCACAGACTTTCATAAAGAAAAACCGGCTGAACCTGAATATATGAAATCCCATTTATGGTCAGCAGATTATCTCTCATTGCTCCCGAAACTTCTCCTGACCGTACAGCTGAAACCGGTATCTGCATTGCCCATGGCAGATTTGTATATTCTCCGAAAGACTCTCTGTTAAAAAAGTTACCCCAGCGCCCTATAGCCTGTCCCAGAAGTATTCCGGGACACGCAATATCGGCACTCTGCCAGAATGACGTTTTGGTAATCCTGCAAAATACCGCTGCCGCAAGAAATCCAAAGAGCAGACCACCATATAAAGCGTAACCACCATTTCGAAAGTCCAGTATGGCATTCAGATTTTCTTTATAAAATCCCCATGAAAAAGCCACATAAAATAATCTGGAACCTGCCACTGAAACCAGCAGGGAGATAAGTATCATATCGAGATACCTGTTCTGATCTTCCCCATTTCGTTTCGCTTCAAGTGTCACAAGTCCCATTCCAAGAAGAGCACCCACGGCAATCAGTACTCCATATATGGTGAATTCCATTCCAAATATCTGAAATGAGCGTGGCACATAATCAAAGACCAGGCCAAGTCCCGGAAAACGTATCGACATTTCCATAAATCACCTGTTCATCATACATTGAATCGGAATAAGATCACATCTCCATCCTGTACAACGTATTCTTTACCTTCCATTCTTACAAGACCTTTCTCTCTGGCACCTGCATAGGAACCACAGTCCAGAAGATCCTGATAATTTACAACCTCAGCTTTAATAAATCCTCGCTCAAAATCTGTATGGATCTTACCTGCTGCCTGCGGAGCCTTTGTTCCGATTTTAATCGTCCATGCTCTTGTCTCATCCTCACCTGAAGTAAGGAAACTCATCAGTCCAAGGAGATGATAGCTTGCTTTTACAAGTTTCTCAAGTCCTGATTCTGTCAGTCCCAGATCCTCCAGGAACATTTTCTTCTCATCATCATCCAGTTCAGAGATCTCTTCTTCGATTTCTGCACAGATAACGAAAATCTCACTGTTCTGCTCTGCCGCATATTTGCGCACTGCCTGTACATGGCTGTTGCTTTCACCGTCATCAGCCAGATCTCCTTCTGCTACGTTTGCTGCATAGATCACAGGCTTCCAGGTAAGCAGATTATAAGTAGACATCCAGGCTTCTTCATCTTCATTTTCCATTTCCATAGTGATTGCCATCTTGCCATCTTCCAGATGTGTTTTTACCTTCTGAAGGAAATCAAGCTCCTTGGCAGCCTCTTTGTCCATGCGTGCTGTTTTTGTAACTTTTGCAATTCTTCTCTCAAGGATCTCAAGGTCTGAGAAGATCAGCTCCAGATTAATAGTTTCAATATCACGGATAGGATCAATACTTCCATCTACATGGATAACATTGGAATCTTCAAAGCAGCGGACTACATGAACGATTGCATCTACCTCACGGATATTTGCAAGGAACTGGTTTCCAAGGCCTTCTCCTTTGGATGCTCCCTTTACAAGTCCTGCAATATCTACGAATTCAATTACAGCAGGTGTCACTTTCTTAGAATGATAAAAGTCTCCGAGAAGCTTCAGTCTCTCATCCGGCACTGTAACAACACCTACATTAGGGTCAATGGTACAGAACGGATAATTTGCAGATTCTGCGCCTGCCTTTGTCAATGAATTAAATAATGTACTTTTTCCAACATTGGGTAATCCGACGATTCCTAATTTCATATCTCTAAATATCTCCTTTAAATGTATTGATTTTACGGTATTTTCAGATGTTTTTACTGTACTTTCATTATTCTAGCATAACCACTTATTATGTGCAAGTGCGGTATTACCGCGACACGCTTAATCCCGCGACATGATCATAAGCAATGTTCCAGACTGATAGGTAACTTTTGCCTTTTCACTGACAATCTCATTACTCACTGTCAGTCCACTGTCTGCTGTTGTCAGGCGATAATGGTCAAGTGAATATTTAAATCCCTCCAGCGTCAGTCCTGTAACATCTCCTCCTAATGGAAAAAATGATATATACTTTCCAAACTGTTCTGACTTTTTTATGATTTCTCCATCTGAAACAAGTTTCATATAATTATACTGATCCGCCAGTATTACTTCCACTCCCTGATTCTTTGCCAGAACAAGAAGTCCGAAATTTGCCATCAGATGATCCACTCTGTTTCCGGTCGCTCCAAGGATTGTAATCCGCTTTGCACCGTTTTGAATCGCATAATTCATGGCAGACTGTGTATCTGAATCATCTTTTTCCGGTCTCAGACGGATAACTTTTATTTCTTTTTTTTCATTTCCAAAGCCTTTTTGCAATTTCCACTCAGTCATTCCACCATAGGGAATTTCACTGTCCATACTTCTTTCTTCATGAATTTCCAGGAATTTTTTTCCATCTTCAGACAGACTGTCAAAATCTCCAATAACTGCATCCGGCAAAAGCTGATGCTCCAGAAAGAATTCCAGCCCTTTATCAGCTGCGATCAGACAGGCTTCATTCTTTTTTAAAAAATCGAGGGCAAAATCACTGTGGATATTGCCCCCGCTTACAATTATCGTATCTATCATGCTCTTCCTCAGTCAATCCTTCTTATGATCTCATCCATTCGTTCTCTGGCATGTTTTACATTTTTTGCCAGATCATCGTTGAAAACATAAGAACCTGCTACCAGCAGATTTGCACCTGCTGTGAGCACTGTCTCCATTGTCTCATCATTGATGCCACCATCAACCTGAACATCTACATCCAGATCCTCGGCCTCGATC
>OGZN01001588.1_pt1 | contig 10592 bp, 10 predicted proteins | sample 1576801 | NCBI WGS metagenome assembly OGZN01 (sample SAMEA3541573, study PRJEB24748) | human gut metagenome | biome: human gut; feature: human-associated habitat; material: faeces | place: China | collected 2012 | reverse complement strand
GGTGGAAGAACGTACCGCACGTGCTTCTTACGATGATCTGGCTAACATCCTTTATCCTTCCGGTACGACGCCGAGCTGACCTATTCCTGCCCCGCCTACGGTTTTACCCGCACCGGCCCCTTTGAGACGTCGGTGTGCTTCCCCGAGCGGGTGGCCCAGCAGGACTGGTTCAACGGCAATCCCTATACCTACTACGCCGGCGGCGACTACCCCATCGCCACCATCACCAACCACAAAAATCCGGACGGGCCGCGGGTGGTGCTGCTGCGGGACTCCTTTGCCTGCGCCCTCACCCCCTTCCTGGCCCTGTCCTGCTCGGAGCTGACCACCATTGATCTGCGGTATTTCGAGGGGGATTTGCTGGACACCATCGCGGGCCTGGAGCCGGATATAGCCCTCACCCTCTACGCTGCGAGCACCACCCGGCTGGACAACCTGTTCCAATATGAACATACGGAGGAATGAGCCTTGACCATACAGAGACAACCCTCCCTCCGGCGGCTGGACTGGCACTATATGGCCATGCAGATCGGCTTTTGGGCCATGTTTGCCTCCATCGTGGGGTACCAGACCGCCCTGCTGCTGGACCGGGGCTTTTCCAACGGGGAGGCCGGGCTGATGACCTCGGTGCGCTGCCTGGCGGGCATTGTGTGCCAGCCCCTGCTGGGGGGCTTTGCCGACCGGCACCCGGAATTCCCCCTCAAGCGTATCGTCTCCCTGTCCATGCTCCTCTCCCTGGGGGTGAGCGTCTGGTACTGGCTCGCCCCGGGCATGGGGCTGGGGGAGACCGCCCTGGTGTGGGCGGTCATCGGCGGGCTGGAGGTGTCCTCCTACCCCCTCATGGACGCCATGGCCATCCAGTTCATCAACGACGGCGTCCCCATCCGCTACAGCCTGGGCCGGGGACTGGGCTCCCTGGCCTACGCTCTGACCTGTGTGTTCCTGGGCTTCCAGGTGGGGCGCTCCGGGGTGGAGAGCACGCTGCTCACCCATGTGGTGCTGGTCGCGGCGGAGATCGCCCTGGTGGCCACCTACCCGCCCTACCGGGGCAGGCCCCGCGCCCGAGATGCGGAGGGGCCGAAGCCACAGTCGGCCCTGGCCCTGCTGCGGTCCAATCCGTCCTTTACCCTGATGCTGGCCGGGGTGCTGCTGAGCCTGACGGCGGTGCTCCCCCTGTCCAACTTCCTGGTGAACGTGGTCACCAGCCGGGGCGGCACCGACGCCGATCTGGGCCTTGCCATGTTTGTGATGGGGGCCTTCGAGCTGCCCACCGCCTTTCTCTTTCCACGGCTGCTCCACCGGTTTGGCAGCGGGCGGCTGCTGGTGCTCAGCGCCGTATTCGGCACCCTCAAGGCCGTGGCGCTGCTGTGTACCTTCAACTACGCCGGCGTCCTGCTGGCCCAGCCCCTGCAACTGCTGGGCTACGGCCTGTTCACCCCGGCGTCGGTCTACTTTGTCAATGAGTCCGTGCCCGAGGCTGACCGGGTGCGGGGCCAGACGGTGATGATGGTGGCCTCCAACGGCATGGGCGGAATGCTGGGCGGCCTGCTGGCCGGCTGGACCTTGGATATGGGCGGCGCAAACTGGATGCTCGCCGCCTGTATCGCCTGCGGCTGCGCCGGCGCGGCCCTCTGCTGGGCGGCGCTCCGGTGTCCGGCCCGGCGGACGGTTTGAAAAAATTGTAGGCGGAAATCATAAATTTAACCCATTTCACCCTTCCCAAACGGGGCGGGATGGTGTATGATATCTGCGGATTTTTGTTGAGACCTGGAGATTCGGATACCCGACGGAGGGACGATTGTATGAACATGAGAAAGACCAAAATCATCTGCACCCTGGGGCCTGCGGTGGACCATGCGGAGACCATTGAACGGCTGATCCGGACCGGCATGAACGCTGCCCGCTTCAACTTCTCCCATGGCAGCCACGCCGAGCAGCTGGCCCGGCTGAATATGTTCAAGAAGGTGCGGGACACCCTGGGCGCCCCCGTGGCCACCATTCTGGACACCAAGGGCCCCGAAATCCGTATAAAGACCTTTGCCGACGGCCCCGTGACTCTGGAGCAGGGCCAGGGATTTATCCTGACCACTGATGACGTGCCCGGCGACGGCCACCGGGTGAGTGTCACCTATGCCAACCTCCACAAGGAGGTGGGGCCCGGCTGCCGCATCCTGGTGGACGACGGCCTCATCGAGCTGCGGGTCCAGAAGGTAGAGGGCCACGAGATCCACTGTGAGGTGGAAAACGGCGGCCCCCTGTCCAGCAACAAGTCCATTAACATACCTGATGTGCACATTCTGTTGCCCTCCCTCACCGACAAGGACCGGGAGGATCTGAAGTTCGCCGTGGACAACGACTTTGACTTCATCGCCGCCTCCTTCGTGCGCAAGGCCAGCGACGTGGAGGACATCCGTGCCGAACTGCGCAAGCACGGCGGCGACAATATCCGCATCATCGCCAAGATCGAGAACCGGGAGGGCGTTGAGAACCTGGAGGGCATCATCGCCGCCTCCGACGGCATCATGGTGGCCCGGGGCGATCTGGGCGTGGAGATCCCCGCCCACGAGGTGCCCATCCTCCAGAAGAAGATGATCAAGGCCACCATCCGGGCCGGCCTGCCGGTCATCACCGCCACCCAGATGCTGGACTCCATGATCCGCAATCCCCGCCCCACCCGGGCCGAGGTGTCCGACGTGGCCAACGCCGTGTTCGACGGCACCTCCTGCGTCATGCTCTCCGGCGAGACGGCCTCCGGCAAGTACCCCATTGAGGCCCTGTCCACTATGGTTAACACCGTCACCGCCGCGGAGGAGGCTATCGACTATTGGGGCCGCTTCCGGGAGCGCAGCCTGCTGCCCGTGGTATCCGGTATCAGTGACGCAATCACTCACTCCTGCTGTCTGACAGCCATGGATCTGAACGCCTCGGCCATCCTGGCGGCCACCCGGTCGGGCTACACCGCCAAAGTCATTTCCCGCTTCCGCCCTGCCTGCCCCATCGTGGCTCTGTGCCAGAATGAGTCCACCCGGCGGCAGCTTGCCATCTCCTGGGGCGTGCACCCCTACCTGTCCGGCGAGGTGGATTCCACCGACCGGATGTTCTCCCTGGCTGTGGATGTGGCCCGTAAGGAGAACGCAGTCCAGATCGGCGATACGGTGGTGATTACCGCCGGCGTACCCCTGGGACAGTCCGGCACAACCAACCTGATCAAGGCCCAGATTGTGGAGGGTGGCCTGTAAAAAACTGTAAGAAGGAACGCATAACAAGAACCGGACCGGGTCTGCGTGGAGGATCCCTTCGGCGTGCTGAACGAGATCCGCAACGCGGGCAGCATCTTCCTTGGCCGCAATGTGCCGGAGGCGCTGGGCGATTACTTTGCGGGCCCCAACCACACCCTGCCCACCAGCGGCACCGCACGCTTTTCCAGCCCGCTGGGCGTGGACGATTTCGTCAAGAAGTCCAGCTTCATCTACTACACCCGGGACGCGCTGGAAGCCGTTGCGCCCCGCATTGCAGACTTTGCCGAGCGCGAGGGGGGCCGATCTGCTGCGGTTCGAAGGTGGGGTCGATGGTGCCCAGTTCGTTGACAACGTCAACGCTGGCTTGGCTCACTCGTTGCACTACTACTTTCATAACCCCACCTTACCGCGCGAATAGCGCGATTCTTTGCGTTGTCAGTATCCGCACCATTCCAATCCACATAAATTAGACCACCAACATCCATCCATGGCGAATCAAAAGCCTTAAAATAGGTGTTTTTCATGAACCTATAGCTATAATCTGCGTTATTCCAAGTCCACGTAGGTTTACCAAACATTAAATTAGGAGTCCAACACTAATGCCAAGGTTTTGAGTACCAGCAATGTGCTGCACACGGCGCCATAATCGACTTGCTCGACCATGCATGAACCATCATGGTCCTGCCAATTCTGGCGTGCTCATGCAGCCTGCGGATATGAGCCGTTATGATCATTTGCACTACCGTGTTGCGACCTCATGAGATTACTGATGCGTGCAGACGATGCGTTGGCTGAACGTAAGACGATTCATGCAGAGGGTTTGCAGGGACTGCCAATGATCATATGCCTCGAGGCGCGCTGCAATGCCTACTCCCTATTTTCATATTTTGGAGGCGGCACCCTCGTCGATAAGCCAGAGCAGTTCCTCACCATCGGCGTAGGAGCTTGGCGCATGCGGATTGTTGCGTTGCGCGAATGCTGCAGCAACCGCATCCGCCTTGCGTACTTCAGATGTGAACACCCACGTGTGCTTCGATCGTGCGATCATCGGCACGGTCAGCGTCAGGCGCAGTGGCGGCGGCTTCGGTGAATCGCGCACACCGGCAACAAGCACATGCGGATCGTCGATCTCCGACTCGCCATGGTCGGGGAACAGGGATGCGAAATGCGCGTCCGGTCCCATACCGAACATGGCGATGTCCAAAGCTGGATTCTCACCCAACTGTTCAATGAGTTCACGCTGGTATTGCGCGGCGGCTTCAGCCAGCACAGCATCAGTCTGTTCGGGTGAGGCTGCCGCGACGCTTTCCAAGTTACGCTCATCGGACGGCATCGCATGAATGTTGCCTGCCGACATACGGCCGTCGGCAACCAGTTTGCCATACCATGCCTCACGCGCCTGCTTGGCGTTGCGATCATCGTCATCGGCGGCCACGAATCGTTCGTCGCCCCACCATACGTGCACGCGGCTCCAGTCCACGGCATCGTTCAATGGGCTCGCGTTCATGGCGTCGAACACTCGATTGCCGTCGGTTCCACCGGTCACGGCAATGTCAACGCGAGTGCGATTCGGTTCCGACAGAAGATCGGTGATGGTCAACAGCGTACGTGCGGCCACGGCTTCAGCCAGAATCTGAGGATTGGGATATACAACGGTGGTGCGTTCTGCCATATGCTTTTCCTGCATTGTTCCTTTATTGTTTCGGAGAATCGATTCAGTGCTTCGAATTGATAAGATCCCAGCCTTGAGTCACGACTTCCGCATAGATCTCGTCCGGATAGAGTCGACCCAATTCCTCACTCAAGCATTCCTCGATGGTTCGTGCGGGAACGCTCATGGTTTGCGGGGACTGCCCTGGAACGTTCAATACGGCGATGCCATCGTCGGTGGATGGGCGTTCCAAACTCAGCACGCCATCGGAACGGGTCAGATACACGCCGGTCACGGCGGTTGCATTCGGATCGTCTTCCACCACAACAGGCACGTTCAGACGAAGACGAAGCCATGCGGCCAGCAGATTCAACGGCAGGAAGTTCTTTGGTCCGGTCACACGCACGCCGCTTACTGGAAGATGCGGCGGCTGGTCAAGCATCGAAGCGAGCATTGCGCGCCAAACAGTCAAGCGAGTCCACGACATGTCCACATTCTTCGACGACCAGTTGCGGCGCAGATCATCCATGGTCCGCATCGGATTCGAGGAATGCATGGCATCGGTGATACGGCTGCGCGCCATGGAACCCAGCAAATCGTTTGACAGATTCGCCGGAGCTTCGTTCGGCCACCAAGCCACCACCGGAGCGTCCGGCACCAATAGCGGAATCACCAATGTATCAGGGTGGTGAACCAGCCCACCAATCGGACGCAACACGATGATTTCGCCCGCGCCAGCGTCGGAACCGAATCGCACTTCCGCGTCGAGAAAGGTGTGCGGCTTGCCATCATCGGCAGCGGCATCCACCCTACGTGAATTCGGCGCGATTGCGATCACACGGCAGGGATGCTCACGGCTGGCGTTGTTCGCCACGGCGAGATCATGCTCCAGCGACGTCTCATTCGTGGAGATCAGCAGTGTGAGCACGCGACCCAGAGCCGCTTCGCCACGCTCCTCGTGCAATTCATCGATTTTCGCCGAAATCTCACGGGTTTCGGTGTTCTTCATGGTAATGATCACGGCATCCTCCAACGGTGTCCATCGCGGGCCAGCATTTCAACGGCTTCCTGAGGGCCCCACGTTCCGGAACGATACGGCTGCGGCTGGCCAAGCGTGGACCAGAACTCTTCGATCGGATCGAGAATCTGCCAGCTCAATTCCACTTCGCGTGTGGTTGGGAACAGTGGCGGATCGCCCAGCAATACGTCAAGAATCAGACGTTCATAGGCTTCCGGAGACGATTCGGTGAACGAACGGCCGTAACCGAAGTCCATCGACACGTCACGGACCTCCATCGACGTGCCACCCGGCACCTTCGCGCCGAACCGCATGGTCACACCCTCATCGGGCTGCACGCGGATCACGATCGCATTCTTGCCGAGCTCCTTCGTTGCGGTCGACTCGAACGGCAGATGCGGGGCACGCTTGAACACCACGGCAATCTCCGTGACACGCTTGCCCAAACGTTTGCCCGTACGCAGGTAGAACGGCACGCCGGCCCAACGGCGCGTATCGACATCCAGTCGGATCGCTGCGTAAGTCTCTGTGGTTGAAGCCGGATTAATGCCCTTCTCATCCAAATAGCCGACAACCTCATGAGAACCCTGCCATCCGGCGGCATACTGTCCGCGGGCCGTATGCGCCGCCAGATCCTTCGGCAAGCGCACTGCGGACAGCACCTTCGTCTTTTCAGCCGTCAGATCAGCGGCGGAGAAGGAGACCGGCTCCTCCATGGCCGTCAATGCCATGAGCTGCAGCAGGTGGTTCTGGATGATGTCGCGTGCGGCACCGATGCCGTCATAGTATCCGGCACGACCGGCCACGCCGATATCCTCGGCGTGGGTAATCTGCACATGGTCGACGTAATTATTGTTCCAAATCGGCTCATACATGGCGTTCGCGAAACGAAGCGCCAGAATATTCTGCACCGTCTCCTTACCGAGATAATGATCGATACGGAACACACTCGATGGGTCGAACACCTCGGAAACCACACGATCCAGCTCCTTAGCGCTTGCCAGATCATGCCCGAACGGTTTCTCGATGATCACACGACGCCAAGCACCTTCCGACGATTTCGCCAGACCGCAATCGGCCAACTGTCGGGAAACCTGCGGGAACGCGCGCGGCGGCACCGACATGTAGAACGCATGGTTGCCTCGTGTGCCACGATCACGGTCAAGCTCGGCAACAGTGTTCGACAATCGTTCGAACGCCTTCGGATCATCGAACGTGCCCTGCACAAAACGAATGCCGTCGGCGAGCTGCGTCCAGGTCGCCTCCTTAAATGGCGTGCGGCAGTGCGCCTGCACGTTCTCCTTCACGAAATCCTTGAAGTGTTTCTCGGTCCAATCACGACGGGCGAACCCCGTCAAACCGAAGCTTGGCGGCAATAGGCCACGATTAGCCAGATCATAAATGGCGGGAAGCAGCTTCTTGCGTGACAGATCGCCGGTCACGCCGAAAATCACAATACTGCACGGGCCTGCAATACGTGGAAGTCGAAGATCGCGCGGATCGCGCAGCGGATTCGTCCACTCTTCAGGCGTGCCAAGTACGGATGAAACAGTTTCAGTCATATGCCTCATAGTATCGCCAACAGGTCACGGACGGCGGTGCCCATCCGAAAAACGTCCTTTCCATATTTTGTGAAAACCCACAAAACCAGCCGTTTTTTAGCGGCTGTGAGCAATATCACAATCGATGATCAATGTATTACTCTGCCGAAAAATCATGCAACCCGGCGAACAGACGATTGAATCCTTCTTGCATGGTGCTTCGCGGGCAAGCCACGTTGATGCGAATGAAATCATGCCCGTTGCCGCCATACTCGGCACCTTCGGAGAACATCACCTGATGATTGCGCTTGAGATGTTCGCACAACAGAGCGGTATCGTGCGTCAGTTTCGAACAATCGACCCACAACAAGTAGGTGGCATGGCTTTCAATCAGGGCGATGCGTCGTTCCGGTGCCGCGGCAGCATTGTATTCGTTGATCATGGCTCGTGCTTCGGCTTTGTTGCCTGCCAAGTATGCGCGCAATTCCTCAAGCCAAGGCTCGCTCTCGTTGAAGGCAGCGAGCGTGGCCGTCATGGCGAAGGCGTTCGGTTCGGCCACTTCGTCCGTGTTGAGCGCACGCCATACCTTATGCCTCAGCACGGGATTTGGAATCATTACGGCAGCCGTGTTAAGACCGGCGATATTGAACGTTTTGGTCGGTGCCATGCAGGTCACGGAGTTCATTGCGCACTGCTCATTCACCGAGGCAAAGGGCACGTAATCATATCCCGGATCGGTAAGATCACAATGAATTTCGTCGCTGATTACGGTCACATGATGGTTCCAGCAAAGCTCACCTATGCGTGCGAGGGTGTCGCGATCCCAGATTCGGCCTACGGGATTGTGTGGATTGCACAGGATCATCAGCGTGGTTTGCGGATCGGCCAACTTGGATTCCAGATCGGCCCAGTTGATGGAGTAATGTCCGGAACCGTCGTATTCCAACGGTGATTCAAGCACGCGGCATCCATTATTGATAATCGAATTGAAGAAAATGTTGTAGACCGGAGTTTGGATAAGCACGTTTTCGTTTGCTGTGGTGAGTTTTCGTACCATGCTGGAGATTGCCGGCACCACGCCGGTGCTGAATACGAGCGATTCCGGGTCGATATCAAGATTATGCCTACGGTGCCACCAGTCAACGTATGCCTGATTCCATGCAGGAGGGACGATGGAATATCCGAAAATACCGTGGTCAAGACGCTGTTGCAGTGCGGCTCGAATCTGTGGAGCGGTTTGAAATTCCATATCCGCCACCCACATGGGCAGCGCATCTCCTGCCTCTTCCCACTTGAGCGAATACGTGCCGGATCGGTCTACGGGAGTGTCGAAATCGTAAGTCATGCCATCAAACTTAAGAACTTCAAGTGGACGAAGTCAAATGCAAGCTGTGAATGATCCCGGTTTCACGACATGCATTGTAATGACTTTGTCGGTCGGGCCGCCCTGTTGTATGAGTTCAAAAACATGGCCTTTCGAACATTCCATACTGGTTCTTTCACATTCATGCTGACGCACCCATTGTGAACGAACCAAACCAAAATAACTAATGTAAATGATGTATTACTTTCCATGCGAGAAGTGCATGAAAACTGTCAATCAGCCAGCCCAGTCGAAAAGTTCCGGACCATTACGTTGCAAATGGCGTTATTGCATGCGTATTGACTACCATGAACATCAATACTTAAGAAAGGTGGTTTTATGGCATATGCGTTGATAACGGGGGCTTCGAGTGGCATTGGGCGTGAGATGGCGGCATTGTTTGCGGCCGACAGGCATGATCTCATCATTACGGCACGCAGTCAAGGCAAACTTGATGACGTGAAGCGCACGCTGGAACATCGCTATGGCGTGCATGTGGAGACGGTTGCGCTTGATCTAAGCGAGTCTGACGCACCGCAACAGTTGCATGATTACACAGTTTCGCAAGGTTTTGAAGTGGATCATCTCGTCAATAACGCCGGTTTTGCGGATTGGACGGGTTTTCTCGACGCCGACTGGCATCGCCAGCATGAGATGATGCAGCTCAACATGGCCGCGTTGGCTGAACTTACGTACCGTTATGGTCGTGATATGCGCGAGCAGGGTCACGGACGCATATTGAACATCTCTTCTGTTGCTTCAATGATGGCAGGCCCATATATGGCGATATATTTCGCGTCGAAAGCGTTCGTACGATCGCTTTCGGAAGCGGTGTCGTACGAATTGCGAGATACCGGTGTGAGTGTGACCTGCGTATGCCCCGGGCCGACATCCACAGGGTTCGCCAAGGCCGCGAACATGCGTGGCATGAATTTCTTCACGCTGACCAAACCGGCCACCGCCTACCAGCTTGCCACCTACGCGTATCGGAAGATGAAGCAGGGGCGCACGCTTGCCTACCACGGCTACCTCACCAAAGCCGGAGCCGCAGCGGAACGACTACTCCCCCGCGCTCTGACGCGACGGGTCGCCGCAATCATGAATGGCGGCAACCCACGCAACCAGCATCGCGAATAATTCAGGAGGCAACTCAACGAGTTTCCCTTGCGGCTGATCATATTTGCCGCAACACAAAGAGCCGCACACTTTTCATAAAGCGTGAGGCTCTTTTCATCTGTTAATCCGCTAGATTCGTTGCAGAAATACGTCTATCAGGCTTCGATTTCCTCGCGGCCCGGCTCGGCCCACAGCGTGTGGAATGCGCCCGGCTGATCCACACGCTGGTAGGTGTGAGCGCCGAAATAGTCGCGCTGACCCTGGATCAGGGCGGCGGGCAGGCGCTTGGAACGCAGTCCGTCGAAGTACGACAGCGAGGAAGCGAACACCGGAGTAGGCAAACCGTTGACGGCGGCCTGAGCCACCACGTTACGCCAAGACTTTTCGGCGGTTTCGATGGCGTTCTTGAAGTACGGAGCGAACAGCAGCGACACGTTGGCTTCACCTGATTCGAACGCTTCGGAAATACGGTTGAGGAACTTCGCACGGATGATGCAGCCGCCACGCCAGATGCGTGCCACGGCGGCGATCACTATTTTTTAGATAATGGTGTCGTCGTGCTTCATTTTTAATAATCGTTGTAATCCGAATAATCGCTTCTTCAAAAGTTAATCCATCGATTCCTTTCAATGACAGAAAGATTACTGGATACTTACCCATATAT
>OGZN01001575.1_pt1 | contig 10639 bp, 5 predicted proteins | sample 1576801 | NCBI WGS metagenome assembly OGZN01 (sample SAMEA3541573, study PRJEB24748) | human gut metagenome | biome: human gut; feature: human-associated habitat; material: faeces | place: China | collected 2012 | reverse complement strand
GGCAAATTATGCTTCTCAAAATAGCGGTCAATTAGCACAATCGGAGTTTTAGTACTAATCTCCTCGAGTTTAGAAGGGTTTTCACCAGTCGGAACCAAAATAATTCCGTCTATCTTACGTGACAGAAGCGAATCAATAGCTTTATTTTCCTGAATAGGATCTTCCAGGGTATCGATAAGCATGACAGTATAATTATAACGTTGTGCTTCACGGATGACAACACTTGCTATATTGGCAAAAAAAGGATTATCTATGTGTGGTACAAGAAGGCCTATAGTATATGTCGTGTTGTTGCGCAAACTTTGCGCAACTATATCAGGCTGATAGTCCAATTCTTTAACGGACTGCAAAATAACCTCCTTAGCAGACTGGCTGATCCTATATTTCTCTGATTTCCCATTTAACACTCTGGAAATCGTAGAGATAGAGTACCCAGTTTTCTTTGATACATCAATCAGAGTTTTCTTCATTACTGGTTGTTTTTTGCAAAAATAACATTTTATTTGAGAAAAAAGCAAGAAAAATATTTTGTTTTGAAAAAAATTTCTATATTTGCGCAAACGATTGCGCATCGTTTACGATTCAATTCGCCTTAATACTTAATACTCATTATATGGACACAAAGAAGAAAATCGTAGTGATAGGTAGCAGTAATACGGATATGGTTATCAAATCAGACCGTCTACCAAAACCAGGAGAAACAATTCTGGGAGGAAACTTCTTAATGAATCATGGCGGCAAAGGAGCTAACCAAGCCGTAGCTGCTGCAAGACTAGGAGGAGATGTCACTTTCATATGTAAAATAGGAAATGACATTTTTGGAAATGAAACCTTGGAAATGTTTCACAAAGAAAAGATCGACACTACTTATGTAGGAATTACCCCGCAGGAACCATCAGGAGTAGCTCTTATCAATGTCGACAAAAAAGGGGAAAACTGTATTGTTGTTGCTTCCGGAGCCAACGGGACTTTATCTATTGATGACATACAAAATGCAGAACCTGCCATCAAACAGGCATCCATCGTCATTATGCAGTTGGAAACTCCAATCGAGAGTGTCACTTATGCAGCCAAAATGGCTAAAAAAGATGGAATTACCGTTATATTAAATCCCGCCCCTGCCCCTACCCAACAACTGCCTGACGATTTATTAGCCAATGTCGACATTCTTATTCCTAATGTCACAGAGGCTGAAATCATCTCGGGAATGCACATTACAGATGATGAATCGGCAAAAGAAGCGATTCGTTATATTAGTTCGAAAGGCATAAAAACTGTCATTATTACGATGGGAGCCAAAGGAGCTCTCGCCTATGAAAACAATGAGTTTATCCACCTTCCAGCCTTCAAGGTAGAAGCAGTAGACACAACCGCTGCCGGAGATACATTCTGCGGCGGATTGTGCGTAGCTCTGTCTGAGGGCAAAAATCTAAAAGATGCAATTATATTTGCAAGTAAAGCCTCTTCTATTTCTGTTACCAGAATGGGAGCACAAGTATCTATACCTTTGAGAAAAGAAATACAATAATCATCCTTAATTCTGTTATTATGATAAAACAATGTTCAATCCACGGTCTATTGACAAGTATGTTGTTAATAGTATTTTCTTTGATGAGCAATGATGCTATTGCCCAGAAGGCAATAAGAGGTACAGTCCTCGATGAAGCAAATGAACCCATTATCGGTGCCAGTGTCCTTGTTAAAGGTACAACAAATGGTTCTATTACAGGAGTTGATGGAACCTTCAATGTAAAAGCGAATCCTTCTGATGTATTGGTTATATCTTATGTAGGTTATGCAACTGTTGAACAACAAGTAGGAAATCAGACACAGCTTGTAATACACCTGCGCGAAGACTCGAAAGTGCTTAATGACGTTGTAGTAATCGGCTACGGCTCTACCACAAAGAAAGAGCTTACAGGATCGGTTACCAGCATGAAGAAAGATGACCTCAATCCCGGAACATTCACCAATGCTATGGGAATGTTGCAAGGAAAAGTGGCAGGATTACAAATTATCAACCCGAACGGTGCTGATCCGACAGCCAAATATGAAGTATTACTTCGCGGAACAAACACACTTTCCGCAGGCCAAGGTCCATTAATTATTATTGATGGGGTGGCAGGTGCAGATATCAGAAATATCAATTTTCAGGAAGTGGAATCAATTGACGTATTAAAAGATGGTTCGGCAGCTGCTATTTATGGAACAAGAGGTACGAATGGAGTAATCATCGTCACAACTAAACGTGCAAGAAGTGGCAAAACGGAAGTTTCTTATGATGGGCAACTCACCGTGGGAGTCGTTTCACGCAGAGCAAAACCTTTATCGGCAAGCGAATACAAATCTGTTATCAAGGAATATCGCCCAGAATTGGAAAGTTATATTTTTGACAGTGATACCGATTGGTTTAAAGAAATTACACAAACTCCGTTCAGCCATAAGCACAACTTGTCTATATCCGGAGGTTCCGAGAAGTTCTCACACCACACTTCTTTCAATTATGAAAAGAGCGATGGCTTGCAAAAGCATAATAGCTCCGAAAAGCTAATGGCACGTACCAATATTCGCCAGTCATTATTAGATAAATGGGTCGATTTGGATTATAACCTGAATATCATTCATCGCAAATACAGCCCTTCCTCTACAAGTGCTTTTATGCAGGCATTTACCCATAATCCAACAGAGCCTGTTTATGACGACAGCGATCCGGATGCCGGAGGATATAGCCGTATCAAAGCAATGGAATATTACAATCCGGTAGCGATCATTAACGAAAGGAACATGGAAAGTAAGAATGATAATTATGGTGCAAATATTCGTGCTACTCTAAACATATTGCCTATAAAAGGATTAAAATGGGAGAACTTTGTTTCATACGACAAGGAACAATATGAGACACGTGAATACTACACACATTATTATCCAAGTTTAATAGGAACAAACGGGCAAGCCTATATTGAAAACTATCAGGAAAACGAAACACAATATGAGTCTACTTTAAATTACTCGAATATTTTCGGAAAACATTCCATTCAGGCATTACTCGGATATACATACCAGTATACTTACAGCACATCTGCATCCATGACAAATTCCGGTTTCGACTTCGATGACAACCAGACTCATAACATCGGAACAGGAACGAATCTAACTGAAGGCAAAGCCAGCATGTCGTCCAATAAAGAAGATAATACATATATCGGATTCTTCGGACGTTTTATGTACAACTACGATGATAAATATCTTTTGTCTGCTTCACTACGTCGTGATGGCTCCAGCCGTTTCGGTGACAATAATAAGTGGGGATGGTTCCCGGCTGTCAGCGTAGGTTGGCGTATAAATAAAGAGAAATTCCTCTCGAATGTCAAATGGATCGATGATTTAAAATTGAGAGCCGGATACGGAGTTACCGGTAACCAGGATTTCTCAAACTACAAATCTTTGATGATGATGACTACAGCCGGTAAATTCTATTACAATGGCCAATGGATCAATACTTATCAACCTGCAAGTAATGCAAATCCGGATCTAAAATGGGAGAAAAAAGCAGAGTTCAACGTTGGTGTCGATATGACAATGTTTGACAACCACCTCTCGTTCACTTTTGATTATTACAAACGGACTACATCAAACTTGCTATATGACTACATCGTGCCAACACCTCCTTATGTATATAATACCTTGTTTACGAATGTTGGAAAAGTTACTAATGAAGGAGTTGAATTAACAATATCCGGTACACCTTTTAACACTAGGGACTTTACATGGAATACCTCACTTACCGTTTCGCACAATAAAAACAAATTGGTGAAATTCACCAATGATGAATTCACTAACGGAACATACAAAGTGGGATGGTCTACAAGTGCTGCCTGCTACACTCAACGTCTGATAGAAGGACAGTCATTGGGTACTTTCTATGGTCCTATATGGTTAGGAACTGATACAGATGGAAAAGATGTATTGCTAGGACAAAATGCAGACGGTTCCGTACCGGAAGAACAATGGGAAAAAATTGGCTGTGCTTATCCGGATGCCACTCTTAGCTGGAGTAATACCTTCAGATATAAGAAATTCGACTTGAGTTTCTCACTGCGTGCATCTATCGGCGGAGAAATTCTGAACAACTATGCGATGGAATATGAAAATCTAAGCAGCATCGGACTTAGAAATATCTCATCAAACTGGTTATCTCAAACGAATTTCACAAGTACGACCTATAAATATTCCTCCAAATATATAGAGGATGCTTCTTATTTAAAACTGGATAATGTAACCTTTGGATATACTTGGGATTTCACATCCAAAATGATAAAAAGACTAAGATTGTCTCTTACTGCACAGAATGTATTCTGTATCACCGGTTATTCTGGTGTCGACCCAGAAGTTGCTCTTTCCGGACTGGAACCCGGTATGGAAAGTTTGAGCTATTATCCGCGTACAACAGAATTTACTTTTGGAGTTAATATAGTATTCTAAAAAAATAAGATTACCATGAAAAAGACAAATATAATATTAAGTTTCGTTATCTGTATATTATTATACGGATGTACCGATCTTAGCGAAACTGTATACACAGGAGTAGCGATGAATGACTTCTTTAAAAATGAGAAAGAACTGGTAGCCAATGCAGGTAGAGCGTATACGAAATTACAAGGATACAATTCCGAACAAAGTTTATGGACATTGCTTTTACAAGCTTCTGATGAATGTGCCGTTCCCGCTTGTGGTGGTTCCTGGTACAGCAATGGACGTTATGAAGAAATCCAGACGAATAAAATTCCACCTGCAAATAAATTATTGACAAGGGGATGGAACTGGATATTTAATGGTATTGCTGCATGTAATGAAATTATTTACGAAACGGAATTATCACCTATCCAGTTTGAAGGAAAAGAGAAGATTATAGCTGAAATGAAAATATTGCGTGCTTTCTACTATTATCAAGCCATTTCTTGTTGGGGAAACGTACCTTTCACAACTGACTACACGGAAACCGGATACCCGGAACAAAAAAGTCGTGAATATATTTTCAACTATCTGGAAAAAGAAATTAATGACAATATCGAGTTCCTAGACAGGGAGCCTTCAGATACTAATTATGGACGGGCCACACAAGCTGCCGCTTATTGCATTCTTGCGAAAATGTATCTGAATGCAGAAGCATGGTTCGGTACTCCAATGTATGACAAAGCAGAGAAAGCCTGTAAAGATATTATGGATATAGGTGCTTACAGCATTGAAGACTCTTATTCTACTAATTTTGATATAAAAAATGAAGATTCTAAGGAGAATATCTTTGTAATCCTGTATGACAGAGTATATACTAGCGGTGACAGTAACTCATTTTATTTGCATACGCTGACATTGGAAGCTGCATCACAAGCAACATTTAATATTCCGGCAGCCCCATGGTCGGGTTTTCTCTGCCAACCGGACTTTTTCCAAACATACGCAGAACAAGATCTTCGCAGAAGTCAGAGCTGGTTATACGGTCCTCAAGTAGACCTAAGCGGAAAGGATCTTGGTTTCGAATATACTCCTGTCTTCCCCGAAGAAAAATATTACAATAGCAACGGAGGACGTGGCACATACGACGGTGCACGCTGCTGGAAATGGCATTACCAGACTGATGGTTCTTTAAAAGAATATACAGTTAGTATGGACAACGACTTTGCCATCTTCCGTTATGCCGATGTTGTATTAATGTATGTAGAGGCTTTGGTACGACAAAACAGAACAAGTGAGGCCATCCAACTGGCAGACTTCAAGAAGATTCGTACAAGAGCAGGGCTTGATGCATATACTACAAGCCAATTGACGGTTGATGAACTTTATGCAGAACGAGGCAGAGAACTGGCATGGGAAGGATGGCGCCATGAAGATATGATACGTTTCGGAAAATATCTGAAAAAATATTGGGCACACCCTGACCAAAGTTCAGAAACTTTTAGAAATGTATTTCCAATTCCTACGGATATTTTAAATGCAAATCCAAAATTATCTCAAAACAAAGATTATTAACCACAATTGGAAGGTTCACATAGAAAAGTGTACCTTCCAACAAATCAACCCTGATAAGTATGAAAAAACCAATCATCTTTTTACTTGTTTTAATTACCAACATCTTATTTATCTCTGCACAGAAAATTTCAAAGACAGAGTTAAAAGACAAAATAGCTGGAGCTTGGATCGGGCAAATGGTAGGAAATATATATGGACTTCCTTTTGAGAACAAGTTTGTAGATGAACCTGCCCCGGAATCCAGATTTCCATTCGGTTACACTAAAAACATAGATAAATTGCAGAAGTATAACGGTGCATTCTCTGATGACGATACTGATGTTGAGTATATCTACTTACTATTAATGGAGAAATATGGTGTAGAACCTACTTATGCCAATATGCGCGAAGGATGGATGTATCATATCCGTGACCGTGTATGGCTAGCCAATAGGGCTGCACTCGGATTAATGCATCTTGGATTCACCCCTCCGTTCACAGGTGACGAAAATCTGAATCCGCACTGGTATCAGATCGACCCTCAATTGATTAACGAGATATGGGCGTATACAGCACCGGGAATGATTTCATATGCTGCAGGAAAAAGTGATTGGGCGGCCCGTATCACAAGCGATTCGTGGGCGGTATCTCCCACTGTCCTATATGGTGCAATGTACGCTGACGCTTTTTTCTGCAAGGATATCCGCAAACTGATTACACGAGCCTTGAAAGAACTACCTGCTGATGACAGATATGCGATAGCTGTAAAAGAGATGATTGCTTTATATGACAAATATCCTAAAGATTGGGTAAAAGCACGTCAAATCATGGCTAAAAAATATTACATAGATGAACCAGCCATGACAAAAACAATCTGGAATGCTAATCTGAACGGATTATGCGGGATTTTGGCTATGTTGTATGGCGAAGGAGATTTCCAACGGACATTGGATTTAAGCTGTGCAATGGGATTTGACTGCGACAATCAGGCAGCCACTATCTCCGGACTTCTAGGAGTAATGTATGGTGCAAAGTCTCTTCCCGAAAGTTTGACTAAACCTATCGAAGGATGGGAAAAACCCTTCAACGACCGGTATATCAATATCACCAGGTTTGATATGCCCGATGCTTCCATTGAAGACATGATTGAACGTACTTACAACAAAGCAATCGAACTGGTTTGTGCCAAAGGAGGAAAAGTAAAGGGTGATATGGTATATGTTAACCCCAAAGCACAATTCATCCCCCCTATGGAATTCTGTATCGGTCCGAATCCGGACTTGGAAATCGGACAGCCTACCGATTACTCATTTGCCTGCAGAACAAACGCTGATTTCAAATGGGAACTGGTAAAAGGTAAACTTCCGGTAGGAGTTACATTCCAAAACGGTAAACTGGCAGGAACTCCTACAGAAGCCGGCAAATATCCAATTACCCTTCAATTAAGCGCAAATAACAAGAACTCAATTACTAAAGACTTTGAGTTATTGGTTAAAACCAAGAATATAGCCCCCAAGGCTGACACTATTTACGCAAATATTCGCAAACTAAACGAAGAAGTACTCGATTCTTGCTGGATTACCTTTGGAAAACCGATGTACGCAACAAATGTAGAAGTAATTAATGACGGAGTCAAAGATGGCGTAGGATCTGTATTTTATTCATTAGCGGCCAAAAGTAATCTGCCTAAAATAGACTATTTCGGATACGGTTGGAAAGAAGAGCATAACATCAATATGCTTGTTTTAGATATGGGCTGTCTGGAAGAGTTCGGAGGATGGTTTACTTCTCTAAACATTCAATATCTTGGAAATGACGGACATTGGTATGACGTAGGTAAATTCAAATCAACTCCGGCACTTCCCGAAACCGATATTGTATTTTTCCAACCTCCGTTTGCACAATATGTTTTGGAATTCCCGGCAGTAGAAACCAAGGGAATACGCGTACTAATGGATGCAAAAGTGCAGGAACACTGGCATAAATACACAAAGAATGTATCATCATTCATCTCTATCACCGAGTTGGGAGTTTATGAGAAATAAAGGAGGAGAAGAATGAGGAAAATAATTACGATATGTATTATAGGGCTTTTTGCTCTCAACGTACAAGCCCAGCCTGTAAAAACTTTAAAGTTATCTGATAAAGAACTTTTAGATAAGATTAAAGGAGGATGGGCCGGACAAACCATTGGTGTTGTTTTCGGAGCACCTACAGAGTTTAAGTTCACGGGAACTTATATTCAAGATTACCAGCCAATCCCCTGGGCGGAAGGTTACGTAAAATATTGGTGGGAAAAGAAGCCCGGATTGTTCGATGATATTTATAACGATTGCACGTTTGTTGAGGCATTTGATGAACTTGGCCTGGATTGTTCACAAGAAGAACTTGCCAAAAGATTTGCATTCGCTGATTATCATTTGGCCCATGCTAACCAAGCAGGCAGATATAATATCCGCCAAGGTATCATGCCACCGGCTTCCGGTCATTGGTTGAATAACCCACATGCAGACGATCTGGATTTCCAGATCGAAGCAGACTTCATTGGTCTGATGGCTCCGGCAATGCTGCCGGAAGCATTGGATATCGCCTCCAGAGTAGGCCACATTATGAATAGCGGTGACGGTTTTTATGGCGGTGCTTTCGTAGCAGCTCTTTATAGCTCCGCTTTCTATGAAAAAAGTCCTGAAGCGATTCTAAAAACCGCAATCTCTGCCATACCTGAAAAGAGTACATTCCATCAATGTATTCAGGATGTAATCAATTTCCATTCTTTGCACCCGGACAACTGGAAAGATTGCTGGTACTTCCTGCAAGAAAAATGGAACTGCGATGTAGGATGTCCCAAAGGCGTATTTCTAAACTTTAATATTGACGCCAAGCTCAATTCCGCTTTCGTAGCATTAGCTATGCTCTACGGTAAAGGAGACTTCACCAACTCTATCGATATTGCAACACGCTGCGGACAAGATTCTGACTGTAATCCGTCTACAGTCGGCGGTGTACTCGGCGTCATGTATGGGTATGATAAAATCCCTTCATTCTGGTTAAACCCTTTGAAAGAAGTAGAAGACTTTACATTTGAAGGAACGAATATGTCGTTGGCAAAAGCATACCAAATGAGTTTCGATCAAGCTAAACAACTCATAGTCAAAACAGGTGGAAAAGTATCTGGTGGGGAGATAGAAATTCCAATCAAAAAGGCGGATGTACTTCCTTTAGAACAAAATTTCGAAAACACCTATCCACTTTATAGAGAACGCAAAGACTGCTTCCTGACAGATACATTTGAATTTGATTTCAATGGTAACGGATTTGTTATCTGGGGCAACATTTGCTGCACAAGAAGTATTACTCCCGATTATATCAATCGTGTATCTACACGCCACATCGGTTCCGAGGTGTTCGGATTGGCAGAGCCCAATGACCCTTACGTTGCTAAAGTGGAAATATGGATTGACGGAGAACTGGACCATGTAGCAGCTTTACCCATGAGAAACACAGACCGCAAAGTAGAACCAGCCTGGAAATACCTCATGAAAGAAGGAAGACACCACGTTAAAATGAAATGGTTGAACCGCAAAAAAGACTACATTATTCGTATCAACGACATAATGTATTATTCAGAGAAAAAAGAACATGATAGATTTTACTTTAATAAATAAGTTAAGATGAAAAAAGTCCTGATTAACATCATTCTACTATTTACCTTTTCCATATCGGGAATGGCACAAATAGAATATGGAAAAACAGTTGAAATAAGTAAAGAGGTACTGCTCGACAAAATTAAAGGAGGCTGGGCCGGACAAACCATAGGATGCACCTATGGCGGTCCTACAGAATTTAAATACAGAGGAGCGATCATTCATGAGAAAACTCCAATAATCTGGTATGATGACTATTGCAAGGACATCTTTGCAGAAGATCCGGGATTGTATGATGATGTATATATGGATCTTACCTTTCTGGAAGTAATGCAAAAAGAAGGGATAAATGCCCCTGCCGAATCATTTGCCAAAGCCTTTGCAAACGCAGATTACAAATTATGGCATGCCAACCAGGCAGCCAGATATAACATATTGCACGGTATTATGCCACCAGCATCGGGACATTGGAAAAATAATCCGCACGCTGACGATATTGATTTCCAGATTGAAGCAGACTTCATTGGAATGATATGTCCGGGGATGGTAAATACCGCCTCCAATTTTTCGGACAAGATAGGGCATATCATGAACTACGGCGACGGATGGTATGGAGGTGTATACATGGGAGCAATGTATGCATTGGCTTACGTAAATAACGACATTTATACAATTGTCACGGAAGCTCTTAAAACAATACCCGAACAAAGTAAATTTCACCGTTGCATCACAGACGTTATTAAATATTGGAAACAATATCCCGATGACTGGCGTAAATGCTGGCTGGAAATAGAAAACCGGCATGCTTTTGAGATTGGCTGCCCGGAAGGGGTATTCAATGCATTTAACATTGACGCCACTATCAATGCGGCTTACTGTGTGATGGGACTTTTATATGGCAACGGCGACTTTTTCAAAACAATGGATATAGCCACTCGTTGCGGACAAGATTCCGACTGTAACCCGGCAACTGCCGCAGGAATTCTTGG
>OGZN01001550.1_pt1 | contig 10710 bp, 10 predicted proteins | sample 1576801 | NCBI WGS metagenome assembly OGZN01 (sample SAMEA3541573, study PRJEB24748) | human gut metagenome | biome: human gut; feature: human-associated habitat; material: faeces | place: China | collected 2012 | reverse complement strand
TGTAGTCTGCTCTGCGATAATCACCACCTTGTGACGGTGAGGATGGTGGCGGTGAGGTCGCGGATGCCTATGCACGGCGCATGAACTGAACAACGTTGTCATTCCGACTATTAAAGCCAATGCGCTCCATTTCTTATATTCCTTCATAATCTTAACTTCTTATGTTCTACTTTCTCAATATGTACACTTTCTTTTTCCCTCTAATTACAGCCTCGATGGGTCTGTCTTTGTCGGCAGCAAAAGCGTCAAGTTCAGCCTTGGCCGCTGCTTTCGATAGTTCCGCCATCTTCGCATATCTCCTTACCGTGAGATAATCGTGGCTCTTCAGATAAGCCATAGCCATTCTGAAACGTTCCTTTTGGGTAAAACGGTTGCCGACATGGACGGTTACGTCCGGTCGGGTAACTACGGTTACTCGGTAAGGTCGGGAGTGCCAACGCCAACGCTGCGCATCCGCAGTTCCGCATGAAAGGAGAATGACTATCGCCATCATCGCTATTTTCAGTTTCCCTGTTGGTTTCATAATCTTTGAATGTTTATGTTATACCTTTCTTTCTTACATTCCTGTTCATGAGCTCGTTTTGAACAGACGTTCTACATAAAAGACCCGACAAAGAAATGAAAGTAAAATCAGGAATGCAATTTTTTGCGGAGAGTTTTGTTGATTCTGTCTAATGGATATTACAGGAATAATAATAAACTAAAAATATTTTTTATCTCTCACGCTTATGCCAATGCACATACACATCCCGTATCGAAATCTCATGATTAAGGTATGCCCGACTAATTTCAGCCGGAAGTATATAAGCCGGATAGTCGGCAACCTTGAAATGCCAGTAGATGCCTCGGTTGTCGGGATAAATCCGGCAATTATGCCGCTCGCAGAAAAGGCGTTCACCCTCGGCGGTATAAAGGTAATAGTTGGTCGCCGCTTTCTGTAATTCCGTGTTCTTCTCTTGAAGCTCACGCACTTTTGCGGCAAGCTGCTCCCGCTGTTTTTGTTCGGATTCGTAGGCAGACAAATCCATTTCACGCCATGTGCCAGTCTTAAAATATTCGTTGGTGCGGCTAATGTATTCTCTGATAGCGTCAAGTACAAAAGGTAGGCCGTGGATGTTGGCCAGCCGTGCAATCTGATTGAGGTTGACTTGCATCTTATAGCTGATGTTGGCCGTGCGCTTTATCCGCTCGCTTTCTTCTATGGTGAGTGCGGCTGACAATTCTTTGCTCAATGCTGCTTCGCGGATGAACACCGCCACAGACAGCCGTGCTGCGTTGGCTTTCTTCTCAACTGCGGCATATTCCGTTTCACTGAATTGTATTTCCTTGCGTTTGGTACGCTTGTTCTCGTTTTCTGTTTTCATCTTCTGCGTCCTCCTTTTCGTTGTTTGTTCTTGTCCTTATCACGGTCAAGCGCGTTGTCGCTACTGCCACTGCCTGTACCTATCCGGGCAACAGTTGGTTGAATGATAAGTTCAGCTATGCCTTCCATAAGATTGCCACCAATGGATGGCATTTCAGTTTCTCCATTATAGGCTGCTGTAAAATCAGAGTCGGTGTACTCATTGGGTACAGCACTAATGTTCCGTTCAATAAAATTCTGCTGTCCGTGACTGCGCATTTCTGCTGTCCGACTTTTACCCTTATTGTTGTCCGGCTTACCTTCCGTTTGCATTCTCTTCCGATGATTGGCTGGTGTCAATCCCCATTGCTCCGTTACTGAAATGGATGCTTCTTTTGCCGCCTTTCCGATATTGGCAAGATTGGCGCGTTTCCCGTCATCCAATACCACGTTAGCCAGAAAATGGAAGTGCGGATTCTTGTCGTCCTTATCGTGATGGCGACCGACAATGAATTGGTCGAAGCGATAGCCATGCCGCTCCATGTGCTTTATCCAATCTCCGATTATTTCTTCCGCATGAGCTTCAAGCATGGCCGTATCGTTAATGTGGAAGGACATAGGGATGTGCACGGCCTTTACTTTGAGTGACGGGCGCAAAGCACACTGGCGATTGAAATCTTCGGTGAGTATGCCTATATCGGTAAGGCTGCTCACTCCACAGGCAATGACTACGTGCGCCCCTTTCTTGGGATTGAGAATGTAGTCGATAGTCTTGCCCGGATTCTTGCTGTATCTTACTTTGGTTATCATTTTGCTCTTCTGTTTGGGTTGGGAGGGGTGGCAGCGGACTTTCCACCACAGATGCGTATGATACGTATCTTGGTACCGCTTGCCACCCCTCCATACATTATTGCTACTTTTGCCATACCATCCGGTAGTATGACCGTGATGTCTGAAACTGATTCCTCCGTTGATTTTGTTGAGCCTGTTGAATGGAACACGAAAAAAGGGAAGAAAAAGGAGTATGCTCCGCATTGGGCAGAACTGTCGGCAACAACTTTTCTCTTTTGGCAGGCAAGACTTTCCGTTGAAATCTGTTGAGGGTGTTGCTGAATTATAGATGCCATATACATATGTTCTTTCTTAGGTTTCATCAAATTCAACAACTTCAACGGTAGCCTTTCAATTTTTCACGGGTAACGGTGTAAAAGCGTCCCACTTTCTTAGGCGATGCGGAATATTTTTGTCCCGGCAGAACGGATATTTGGTAAGTGGAATAAGATAGCGCATTGGGCGCAGGCAGCAGTTTCCAGCATTGTTGCAGGACATTTCGTATCTGATGGTGTTCCACTTTCACCATTGAATAGTTGAACAACGCTAACAGGTCGTTGATGCAGAAATCCACTACATCCACCTGCATGGTGTCCATGATGTCAAGCAACAGTTCGGCCAAATCAAGCTCAATGCGACTACGGTTGCAGCGGATGATTTTCTCCAGTGCTTCTGTACGGATGAGTGACGGGGCAAACCACATGCGGCTTTCTTCTTGGGTGGTCAAATTCCGATGTTGCAGGTGGTATAGGAAAGCCGGAATCTCGTCTTTCAATTTCTGCAAGAATGATGTGTCATCTTTCTCTAATCTGTTGACCTTTCTCACCCAATAGCGTGTTTCCTCCGGCTCAATGTAAACAGGAAAGTTCTCGTTGTTAGAACACAGCACGAACTTGGCGAAGAACTGTACTTCATAACGGTCTTTACCCTTGGCCTCCATTTTGTAGGACTGTGCCGTACTTAGGTTCTTCAACCGCTCGCTGTCCTCACGGCGGTTGAGCAAAACTTCGTCCACCACGATCATCAGTTTGCCAGCCCAATCCGCATTGAACTGGCTGCGGAAATCCTCATTGGTATTGAACGTGACATTCTCCTGAAACAATGCTTTGAGAAAGTTCAAGAATGTACTCTTGCCTGTATTCCGTTCTTCCGACACCAACAGGAGTATCGGCAATTTCTGTGTCGGTTTCAGGTATAACAGTTGAAGGTAATCCATTCCCAACTCATATTGTTCACCGAAGATATGTTCCACCAAAGAACAAATGTGACGAAAGTCACCTTCTGCCGGAATATGGGTTATCGGCTCGTATAGGTTATAAAAGTTGTTCACGTTATGACGATAGTCCGTATGGCTGGGCATGGTGCAGAAACCGTCATATTTGGGTATCTGTGCTACCTCGTCCTTGCTATGGTCTTGCCGGAAGGTACTCATCTTCCATTCCACACGTATTTTGCGAAACGAACCGTTCATCATCGGTTGGTTCAATATTCGGAACAGTGTGGTACCGATGCGCACATATTCATCCTCCACTCTCCCGTTTTGTGGAATCATATTCTCATTTGCTTCCATTGTCGCCATTCTTGTTTGTTCCACCCAATATACGCTTCACATCTGACAGTCGGTATCTTACCTTACTGCCTACCTTGACGGCTTTCAGGTAGTTCCGTTTGTTCCAATGCCATAAGGTCGCATCGCACACTCCGCACATGTCCTTTACTTCTTCCCGGCTAAGCAACCGCTCTTCATCGGCCGCACGGAAAGCCAGTGCCACTTCGTTTATCGCGCGATTGATAAGCTCGTCCGAGAATACGCGCAAGTCCTCGCCTGTAATCTCCAGCTTGATATTGGCTGCGCCGTTGGAGATAATCTGCATTAAGTCAGTCATAGTCAAAATCAATGCCGCCGGATTGTCCGGCGCAACCGTTTCGGCAGCATCATAAACGATTGCACCACCGCTCCCGTGTCGGAACGATGGTGCAAAAGTATAATAGGATTTCGCTAAAATTCAATGATTTGAGTTTCGCTTATTTCTGCGAAACCGTAAGCGAAAGAAACGAAATAAATACCGAATTAATCTCGTTTATTATCAAATCTAAGACCTTACCGAAGTATCAATGCAGGGTTATTCAGAAGCTGGTCTATCACCGGATGATAGATGGCTCCATCTGTTACGGCTGTAATGGTTGTAACTTTATTCCCTCCATCTTTGGATGAAGCACCGCAATGGAATATCTGCTCGTCTGCCGTTTGGTAGTCAATGACAATATATCGGTCATGGAATATACCGCCGGATGTTTGCAGTGAAACAGAAACATTGGGATATTCCCGGCAGAAATCATTGAACTCTGCTTGATGTAATCGGTTGCCAATATTGTCTGAGAATACAGTAATCTTCACATCGGCATGAACATTTTTTAAGAGCACCAACGTCTTTAACCCGATATAATTGTCCACCACGAATATGGTTTTCTTGGCTGTGGCGTAAATCTGTTGGTAAGCCAAATCTGATTCTACAGGCTGGCCGTTAAGTATCAGCCATCCTCTTCTGACGGTGGGATTGCTGAAGTCAAGCATGACATTTGCCAGTTCCGACTTGGTTACTACATTGCCCAATGTGTCTATGATACTGGCAACCTTGTCATCGACAGCCGATAAGGATTTGCGCAAATCAAGCAAGTCTTGGGTGTTCTGGGTTGTCTGCAAAGACAGTTGGAGATACTCCCTCTGCCCCAACAACGACTGGTTGTCAACAATGTAGTCCTTCATCTGTTTGAAGATGCGAATCAATGCCTTACTTTGCTTGGTCGCCAACTCGCCTTTCAAGACGGTCATGAGCATATATATCCCTTGTTCCGTAAAGGCGTAAGGGTTGTATCTGCGACCGCCCCAACTTGAGGTGGAATTTTTGCACCTCAAGATTTCGCACTCCTCATCGGTCAACTGAAACATGAAGTCTTGCTCAAATTTCTCAATGTTGTTCTTGACCTGACGGTTAAAGTCTTTGGTACTGTAACCATAGATTTTAGCCAAATCCCTATCAAGCATTACGCGAACTCCTCGGACATAGTATATAAATCCTTTTAGATATTCGGCATTGACTTCCACTGCGATAATGTCTTTATCCATATTCGTAAGCTATTATGTTCTTTAATCTGCCTTGGTAAGATAACTCCGCCATTCATTGATGTACGTCCGTTCTATACCGCAGTCTTTTATTTTCCCTTTGTTCGTGCTGTCGTTCAACTTCTTAATGGCAATTTGCAAGTTACGGACGCTTTTCAGGTCACAGTTCGGCATTTCATTGGCAAGCAACCGATGGAATGTGGTCACATCGCAATGGCCTAAAAGCTGTTCTTCCTGCAAGGCAAAATACAGCCTTGCCAAATCGGTGCCTGTGTGTTGCGTGGAAACCCTTAGCTTGATTCTCTCCAAAAGTGTTTCTTTGTCGCCAAGTAGATAATCCCGTAAATGAAGTGACTGTTCTGCATTTATCGGAGTTTCCGTTATCGGTTCATTTACGGTTTCCAATTCCTCAATGCACGATTCCATTACATTCTCTTCCTTAATGGCTTTCTTCTCGCGTTTGAAGTTCTCCCAATCCTCTTTTGTGCGCATCTTGTTGCGGATGCTGCTCTTGATGACAACACGCATCATGATTGCGGCTATCTTCTGCTCTATAAAATTGTTTCTCGGATTGTTCACTTCTGCTTCAAGTTGGTTGACCATCGTTTCATAGCACTTACCGTAATACAGCCACGCCAACATAGCCGGAACTATCGAATCTTTGTCTATGCCGTGAAAATCATCTATCAGCAATTTTGCTGTATCGGCATCTGCCGCATAATCTTGAATTTTCCACTCATCGGCAAGGTCGCCGTGGCATTCTACCCGATACCTGCGCATCAGCTTGGGTGCAAGTTTCATGCCCACGTTGAAGACCTTGTATAGTCCGATGGCCGATTTGTCATTGACTTCCGCAACGAAACGGTCGTATTCTTCCGGGTGACTGTCAAGCCATTCTTTGATTTCCTGCTTGAAGCGTTCAAAATCCTGTTGAGCCATAGTTCGCTGTCGTTTAGTCCAATAAATGTACGAGTTCCTGCTTCATTTCATCGTCTATCTCTCTGTAACGGCGGAAAGCCTTGCTACCTTCTTTATGTCCCGATACTGATGAAACCAAATCCGGGTCTTTCACCTTTTTATACATATTCCCGATAAAAGTCTTTCGAGCCGTATGTGTGGTGGCAACCTCGTACAGATACTTCTGCTCAGGCTTACGGGTCAGAGGATTAAGCACGGTAACGATTCTGTTTAGTCCGGCAAGTCTGAAAGCCTCCTTGATGGCCTGATTATATTTCTGCTCCGATATGAACGGAAGCAAAGTTTCTCCGTCATAGTCTTTGTAGCGTTCAAGTATGGTTTTGGCGATGTCGTTCAATGGAACTCTCACCGTTCTTGGATTATGATTGCGTGTTTTTCCTTGAATGTACTCTAACGCACCATTCACAAGGTTTTTCTTCGTGAGCTTATAAAAATCACCCACGCGACAACCCACTACCGTTTGGAACACAAAGATGTCACGTTGCACGGCAAGTTGCGGACGCATGGATAAGTCTGCTTCAAAAAGCTGGTTACGTTCCTGCAAGGTTATATAGACAGGCGTTCCATACAGACATTCTTCAATGGGGAATTTGTCAAACGGGCGATTGATGGTTTTGCCTTGGTTATAACACCATATAAAGAAGGTACGTATGCGAGAAAAACAGTCTATAAGCGTGTTCTTACCTCTGGGCTGCGGAGTACGCTTTTCCGGTATGGTGGCATATATTTCAGGATATTCCTCTGCGTATGCGTGCTCGTTCTCCATGAAGTCCCAAATGTCCGCCAGCGTGTCTTTTGTCACCGTATTGATATCCAATGCAAAGTCTTTCATCCCCCTCCTTGTTTCCCTCACGAACAGTTCATAACGCATGAGTGCCCTTTTCACCACACGGAAATTCTTTTTCCTCACCTCTGACAAACTATGCTTTTCCAGAAACTCATCAAACAGTTCGGCAAAGGATGGGGGATTTTCAGCGGCCAGTTCTTCCTCCGTCTTGTATTTGTCCGGGTGATGGAATCTGTCTATCACCTCTCCCAGCCATTCGCTGTCGGCATCATCCCGATATTCCTTTTCAATCATTCGGGTCAATGCTTGTACTTTATGGTTTAAGTCCATTTTCTCTTCTTCCGGCACTAAAGCCACCCGGTCTTTATAGCCTTGCTTTTCCGGACTCCAATGGTTAGGACTGATGGAAAGCTCGCTTGCAGCCTTGATGTCTTTCTTTCCGTCACGTAGGCGGAAATAGATGGTGGCCTTAGAATCCACATTGTTCTTCTTTGCCGTTTTTCGGATGAATGCAGTCACTTTCATAAGCTTCAGATGTATTTCAGGGTTGAACACTGCAAAGATAGTGAATTGTTCCCAAATTGTTCCCAATCATCCTAAATTTATTTCAATACAATTAACTTGAATCATTTTTATATAGTTATATAAGTGTTTAATAATCAGTTTAGTTTAGTTTAAACTACGTCCTTTTACTCTTTAAACTGATTGCTCCAATTTTAATATTTCAAATGCGGGTCTGGGTACTGAAACGGAGAAAGTTGAAAAACTCTCTCCGTTTTTTTTTCTACTCCTCGTAACTCGTTGGTCATACCGAAATTCGGGCATGATGGATTTGCACGCGTCATAGACGAAAGAATCGTTACTGAAATGATTAGCTGTTATCCGAATGTTACTGATCTGGAGTGTGCTTGTTGTTGGAAATTCACATTAAGGTAGTAATTCAAATTCTCCATAAGCCACTTTGGTGCCTCTGTTGAATGATTTGTAGATACGGTATTTCCCTGGATGGTTGGGGGATTCTGATGTATAGAGTTTGATTGTCTGTTGGTGACTGGGGTGCTCCGGTGGGAAAATCCACAGTATATCATTAACGACAGGATCGGTCGGCAATGTTTCCCATTGCCGTTTACTTTTGTTATAGTAAGCAAGGCTGTACTTTTCTCCGCACTCGTATTCATAGTGAGAGTGGTTGGTGATGGTTATTTTTACTTCTGTAGTTGATAGCGGATAATGATCGTGTTCTGTTTCTATAGAAAGCGAAGCGGGACTTATGTTCTCTCCAGTCGGAATGTCACGGGGAATAGGTCGCAATATGACGGAGTTCGTTTGCGATGATTGGTTGGTTTTCTTAGGTAACACTGTATAAAGCCCTTGTTCGTCTTTTATTATCTCATATTTTCCCGATTCCAGCCACGTATTCCAATCCTTAAAAAGACCGGTGATAAATAGGTATAAATCTTCGGAAATATATATTTCTGTACCTGACTTTAAGTCGCATGCCAACTGACCATTTACGACAGACAGATGTTTCTGGGCTCTTTGTAAGGCTTTCGAATAGACAACCTGATTAAATGCGTAATCTTTATTGAAACCTCGTCCCGTGAATAAATCTATTGCAGCATACGACATCGTCCCTCTTGTCTTCAGGAAAGTAGTGTCGGTTATAGACGTCTTGTAGCTATTAGCTTCTTCCCACATCTTTCTTTTTTCCTGTTCTCTGAATTTCTGCACAATCTCGCTCACTTTATCTTGTTCGCTTGTTTCTCTGTGAGATTTTAGGCTGTCATTATCTTGTAATTCGTCATAAAGAGGTAAAGCAAAAAAAGTGTTATTGCCCTTTTCAAACTGTTCTATGATACATGGGATAATTTTCTTACCCATAGCTTTTAGCTCTTTGAATTGGGGTAAAATGGTGTAAGCACGGGTACTTGAACTTAATTGTGCTTTGGGATTGTTGTGTATTTCTTTTTCCCAGGCATTAAATAAACTGTCAAATTTGGCTATATCCTCTGTTGTCAAAATATCACTTTTTTCTGTATTCTGTTTAATACATCCTGTAGTGATAAAGATAAATGGCAGAATAAAAAAAAGTGTTCTCATCGTTTTAATTATTAATCGGTTTTGTAATAGGTTTGCATAGGGTATATCAAGTTTTGATCTGTTTCCTGCAAATATAGAAATAATATTTCTAAACCGATAAACTGGATGCTGCTGTTTTTTTACCGGATAAGAAAACGTTTATTCGTTTTTCGATGTGATACTAGTTGCCCTTTGATAAATAATGTGAAAAAACAATTTTAGCCTCATCATCGAATTAACTTTCACCCATTTGTGAGGTCTAACATACATAACTTATTTAATATGAGAATTAAAATGATGAGAAAGCAAATTTTAAGTTTGGCAGTTGCGTTATTGATTGGCTCAACTGTATGTATGGCTCAAAATCGTCAGAATGGAAAGGCTGATAGAGAGAAACGTATGGAACAGATTGTTGCCGATCTGGGCTTGAATGAAAAGCAGGCCAAAGATTTCAAAGCTGCCATGGAAGAAATGAGACCTGCGAAAAATAAATCGAATGAAAGACCTACGCGGGAAGAAATGCAAAAGAAAAGGCAGGAAATAGATGCTAAAATAAAAAGCATTCTGACCGATGAACAATATAAGAAATACCAGGATATGCGTAAGAAGGATAACGCGAAGAAAAAGAAAAAAGCAAAATAAGTACTATTCGTTTAATCTAAACCTGTCAAATAGAGAATCGTAAAAGACAATCTGTTATGACGCTATGCTTATTTTCGGTTCTTTCATAAATAATTTATTTAATCTACATGACCATTTTCGTTCTACTAAAGTTGAATGCAGGCTCCATTTAAATGAGTCTATTTTTCAATTTAAGTAGAACGAAAATTTGTTAGATGATGTTTCGTCTTATATCTATACTCCCTCCACTAAAGCTTTTCTTCATGCTTTTATCTTTCAATCTTTCACCTTCTACTGAAACTCCCTGTCTATGGTAGTTGTACGTTGGTGATAGATGTAAAATGATCTGTCACCGATCTGTCATCTTTCACCGGATATTTTTTATTGCAAACTTATCCTCTTCCCGGCTTGATTCGTATTACTTTGTAGAAATTACCGCGTTTCGTATGCAAAGAAGGTATTTTGTTCTTTTGCAATATTCTTCCGAACTGGACAATACTGCAGATAGATACATGAATCTTGCTGTCATGTTGTAACTGTTGCAGTATTTCAATAGCAAGGAGTTGCTCGCATTCTTCTCCTTCTTTTGCCCCTCGGAAATATTCGTGAAACAACTGTTCGGCAACCGGCATGACTTGAAATTCCTGATTATTCTCCGTCATGACATGCTCATCTTCCGTGTTGAACCAATATCGCTCTCCTCTATATAAGTCGTGCATGGCTTGTGCATAAAGCTGCTCATAATCAATGGGGGAGCAATCGATGGGGCCGGTCACATTAATTACGATATAGCGTCGGCTGCCGGAAGTATCAGTCAGTAGGTCCTTGTGATTGCTTGTCCCAATGAAAGATGCATATCGGCGCATCTCTTGAGTAGCGGTGCCATGCGGACGCCGGACGTTGACAACCGGTTTTTGAAGAATATGTTTCAGAAATGCCTGCTGGCTC
>OGZN01001549.1_pt1 | contig 10713 bp, 9 predicted proteins | sample 1576801 | NCBI WGS metagenome assembly OGZN01 (sample SAMEA3541573, study PRJEB24748) | human gut metagenome | biome: human gut; feature: human-associated habitat; material: faeces | place: China | collected 2012 | reverse complement strand
ATTATTTTCCCTTCTCCGTTACATTGTGGACATACGCTTTGTGATTGCACCATTCAGCCGGAAGTACCGCAGCATCCCAGGGACAGTTCTGTAACGCTGGATCATGTCACCTTCAGCTACGACGGCACAAAGAATGCCTTGGAGGATGTTTCTCTCTCCATCGGTTCTGGTCAGACGGTGGCATTTGTCGGACCCTCCGGCGGCGGCAAATCCACGCTGGCGGCACTGATCGCCCGCTTCTTCGACCCGCAGAGCGGTAGCATTTCCATCGGCGGCATCAACGTAAAGAACATCGACAAAAATGAGCTGATGGACACCGTTTCCTTTGTGTTCCAGAACAGCCATCTCATCAAGGGCAGCATTCTTGACAATGTCCGCATGGGCAAGCCGGATGCCACGGACGAGGAAGTTCTGGCGGCGCTCCGTGCGGCACAGTGTATGGATATTATTGAGAAATTCCCGGACGGCGTGCATACAGTCATCGGTTCGCAGGGCATTTACCTCTCCGGCGGTGAGATGCAGCGGCTGGCCATCGCCCGCGCTATGCTGAAAAATGCGCCGGTGCTGATTCTGGACGAGGCCACCGCCTTTGCCGATCCGGACAATGAGACAAAGGTGCAGGCAGCCTTCAATGCGCTGGCAAAGGGACGCACTGTTATCATGATCGCCCACCGCCTTTCTACCGTCGTAAACGCCGACCATATTTATGTGCTCAAGGACGGTCATCTCGCGGAGGATGGTAGCTTTGTGGAGCTGTCTGAACGCACGGGCAGCCTGTTCGGACACTTGGGAAGATCTTCAATACTACAGAAAGGAGATATACAAATACCAGTCCTGCAAAGAAGTTTGGGATGGCTGCTCCGATAAAGGAAAACGCAGAGGAAATGTAGTCCCAGGCTGTATAAGGCTTGTATGCGGACATGATTCCCAGAGGAATTGCGATCAGGATGGAGAACACCAGAGAGGACATGGTAAGGAGCAGTGTCGGTCCGATACGCTCGGAGATATCTGCCCAAACGGCGTGTCCTGTTCGGTAAGATGCACCCATATTTCCATGCAGGAGCTGTACCAGCCAGTTAAAATACTGTATCATGACCGGCTGGTCCAGTCCCAGCTTTGCTTTCATCGCTGCCATCTGTTCTGCTGTGGCATTAGGATCATTGAAGATCATTTCCAGAGGTGTACCAGGAGCCATTGAAGAAAGCACATATACTAAAACCGTGATCCCCAAAAAAGTAGGTATTGCAATTAATATTCTTTTTCCTATATATCTGAGCATTTGCATCCCTCTTTTCTTAAGATCTGTAAATTATAAGCTTCTTGCCTGCTCTACTGCTGCTCTTACCAGCTTAAGATCCTGCTCAGTTGCCAGTGTGCAGTCTGCGCCAAGGATAAATCCTTCTCTGCCGAAGTTCTCAACAACCTTGATAACTTCTCTTCTTACGTCGTACTCGTCACCATCTACCAGAACACCGCTTCTGTTCTCTAATCCGCCAAGGATGGTCTTTCCCGGGAACTGCTTCTTGCCGTCTGCCAGAGTCATTGGTGCTTCGTATACACCCCAGTTTACAACATCTGCCAGTGCAGCGTAATCTTCATCGTATCTCTTCATGTTCAGGCCGCTCTTGCACATATGTAAGAAGCAGTAGCCGCCTGCATCTTTGATTGCCTTCATGATCTTTAAGTCAAATGGTTTGATCCATTTTGCGAATTCTTCATCAGTGTACCATCTGGTCTCTGCGCCTAAACCTGCATAGTATACAGAGTCAACGCCTGCGTCCTTGATGTATCTTTCAGCCAGGATGCACATACCATCAGCAATTCTTTCCATAGAGTCTAACATCTTTTTCTCATCCCAACGGAGGAAGTCTACCTGCATCTGACGAACCTGATCGTAGTTGTAGCCTTCACCCATCTTCTCTAATGGATGGATACCGGAAGCACACATACCATGTAAAGTACCCATGGTGAAAGCGTCCTTATCAACTCCGTCCATGATCTTCTTGGTCATTTCGATCTGATCTTCGATGATGTTGGTGTTTCTGCTGAAGGATGGGATCAGTTCATAGTAATCCTTTGGTGTGCGGATCATTCCATAGTAAGGAACCAGATGCTCATTCATAACCTTTACGATATCAGTATCGGTCTCTTTGAAGAATTTCAGATGAGCTGCTACTGCCTCATCACCTACTGCCTGGTTCTTTGGGAAGTGCAGAGAGAATGAAGACGGGATGGCATCTACTTTCTTTCCTTCGATTGCTGCAATTACTCTTTCGCGCTTTGTCATTTTATTAATCCTCCTATAATATTCTTTTTAATATTATCTTTAATATTATTACAACCATTGTAGTCCTTATCCGGCCCAATGTCAACAAGTTTCTTTATACTTTGCACAACTTATTTTTTGTAAGCACTTTCTTTTTGCTCATTTCGCACAAAACTTATAAAACCTGCCGCTGGAAGCTTTTTCCAGATGCATGACAACATAAAAGAGCAGCTAACTTAATAGCTGCCCTTTATATTGCCTACTTTTCCAGTAGGTTTCAAGTTGTTTTTGTGTTTTTTACAAATTTTTACATTTCCGATAGATCTGCTCTGTATTTACAATTGTTTTTGCACATCATTTTTTGCAGATCAGCCGTTTCATCTGGATCATAAGAGTCGGGATGAACGCTAAAACTGCCACCTGGAGCAGAGATACCACCGGCATACTCTGTACCTGGAACAGACGGTGAAGTCCAGGAATGAAAATCACCAGTCCTAAAAGCAGAGCACCTGCTCCGAAAGCGTAAAGACTGTAAGGATTGGTGCCAAAGCCCAGTTTAAAAATGGATTTCTTTCCCCTGCAGTTAAATCCGTGGAACAGTCTTGCCAGTGTTAAAGTGGAAAATGCCATGGTAGATGCCATCGCTGTGCTGCTTCTTAATCCCAGATAAAAAGCAGTTATGACTACTGCTGCGATCAACACACCCTGGGCTGCCATCTGGATCATGAAATCTTTTGTCATCAGCCCTTCTTTCGGATCTCTCGGCTTTTCTTTTAAAAGGCCTTCATCTGCCGGTTCCATGCCAATGGCAAGGGCCGGAAGGGAGTCAGTCAGAAGGTTGATAAACAGCAACTGCACCGGAGCGAAAGGCACCGGTAAAGCCATAAGGGAAGTATATAATACAGCAAAGATAGCAGCTGTATTGCCGGAAAGAAGATACAGCACTGCATTTTTAATATTTCTGTATACATTTCTTCCATTTGCCACAGCTTTAATGATCGTAGCAAAGTTATCATCTGCCAGGATCATGGCAGCAGCGTCCTTGGAAACCTCTGTTCCTGTAATTCCCATGGCAACACCAATATCTGCTTTTTTCAGTGCCGGGGCATCATTCACACCGTCTCCTGTCATGGAAACGATATTTCCCCGTCTCTGCCAGCCTTCTACAATGCGGATCTTATTTTCCGGTGAAACTCTAGCGTAAACGGATATTTTATCAATCTTCTGATCCAGTTCTTCTTCACTCATGGCATCTAATTCCATACCAGTAAGTGCCAGATCCCCTTCCTCAAAAATGCCGATCTGCTTTGCAATGGCTGTTGCCGTTACCTTATGGTCGCCTGTGATCATAACTGTCTTAATGCCTGCCTGCTTTGCCTCTGCCACTGCCCTTACAGACTCCGGTCTTGGAGGATCCACCATGGAGATCAGTCCCAGGAATACATAACCACATTCTGCCTGGGCGCAAAGCATTTCATTGGACTCCTTATAGGCAAAGGCCAGAACACGAAGACCATTTTCTGAAAAGTGCTGGTTCTGCAGGCGGATCTTTTCTTTTTCTTCCTCTGTCATAGGACGGATCCCATCACCATAGCGCACAGATACGCAGCGGTCTAACAGAACATCTACCGCACCTTTTGTAAGGATCGTAGGCACCCCGTGGATCCGGTATTTTGTACTCATCAATTTCCGGTCAGAGTCAAAAGGGACCTCTTCTATACGGTCCATTACCTTTCTTAACGCATCCTCATGCATTCCCATTTTTCCAAAATAGCTGTCCGGAAGGACCTGGATCTTACGAAACATCTCCAAAAGAGCGTATTCTGTCGGATCACCAATTCCTTTGCCGTCTACAATGCTGGAATCATTAGTCAGTACTGCATCATAAAGAAGATAACGCTGTGTCTGGTCTGTAAGATCTAACTCTTTCCCGTCGATCACCTTTCCATCTACATAAACCTGCTGTACCGTCATCTTATTCTGGGTCAGTGTTCCTGTTTTGTCAGAACAGATCACAGATACACAGCCTAAGCTTTCCACTGCCTTTAATTTCTTGATAATGGCATTTTCTTTTGCCATTTTCTGGGTTCCAAATGCCTGGACAATGGTAACGATGGAAGTCAGTGCTTCCGGGATCGCTGCTACTGCCAGGGCTACTGCAAATAACAGTGCATCCAGAAGGCTCATTTTCCGGAACATGCAAAGGGCAAACACCAGGGCACAGACTACCATGATCAGGACTGCCAGTTTTCCACTGAACTGATCCAGGCTTTTCTGTAACGGTGTTTTCCGTTCTTCTGCCCCGTTCATCAGCCCTGCTATTTTACCGATCTCCGTATTCATACCTGTTGCTGTAACAAGAACAGTGGCTCTTCCGTAAGTTACTAGGCTGCCGGAATAGACCATATTGGTGCGGTCTGCCAGCGCTGCCTCTCCATTTAGTGCCATCTCCTGCTTATCTACATTAGTAGACTCTCCCGTAAGGGAGCTTTCATTGACCTGCAGGGAATAATTATGAAGGATCCTTCCGTCTGCAGCCACCATGTCCCCAGCCTCTAATTCCAGGATATCCCCCGGAACTACATCTTTTGCCGGTATTTCCTGCTTTCTGCCATCTCTTATAACCTTGGCATCCGGCGCAGACAGCTGTTTTATGCTGCTTTTTTGATACCACGTTCAATTGTATCGTTTGGCATGTTGTTTGCTTTCGCTTTGGCAATTACATCACGAAGTTTGCTGTTATTATTCGGATCCGGACCGCCTGCTTTGACAGCCATAACCAGCTCACGTCCGATTACTGTAAAAATCTTACCTTTTTTTGCATCGTTTTTCTCTTTCTTATGCTTAATGTTTGCAAATTTTGAATGTCCTGACATCTTTCTTTCTCCTTTTGTTAATTATTTTTATCTGCTGCTGTTTATACAGCAACATTATTATCCCGCTCCACCTTAACCTTGCCAATGGTTTTATTACCAATAGACAAGATCGTAAAGCAGTATCCAATCGCTTTTATGCTTGTATCAACATCCTTATCTGTAGGAATATGTCCCAGAATATTGGTCAGATAACCGTTCAGTGTTTCAAACTCTGTATCCCCAAAATCTACATCCAACTCTTCTTCCACATCCTCCAGATAAGCAAGCCCGTCAATGATCAGACTGTTATCTTTCTGTGCGCGGATCGTAATTTCATCCTCATCATATTCGTCCAGAATATCTCCGACAATCTCCTCCAGAATATCCTCCATGGTAACGATCCCGGCTGTCTGGCCATATTCATCCACAACAATTGCCATATGGATCTTTCTGGCCTGCATAGTATGAAAAAGATCTCCAATCCCCCTTGTTTCAGGAATCAGGGATGCCTGGCGGATAATTCCGGGCAGTTCCTTCAACGGTTTGAACTTCGCCCAGGGATTCTGTGTCATAAACTTAAGCGCATCTTTATAATGGACAATTCCTTTGATATTGTCAATATTCTCCTCATATACCGGATAACGGGAATTCCCCTCTTCCAGCATAGTGTCAATCATGTTCTTGAGCAATATCTCCTCGTCAAAGGCCACCACATTCTTTCTGTGAGTCATGATATCATGGGCTTCTGTCTCATTAAAAGATATGATATTCTGGATCATTTCCGCCTCATTCTCCTGGATGACGCCCTGTTCATGAGCTTCATCTACAATGGAAATGATTTCCTCTTCTGTGACAGACTTTTCTGTACGGTTTATCTCCACACCAAAAGGCACTGCTGCCAGTCTGGCGATCCAGGTGACAGATACAGTAAAAGGCTTTAACAGATTCATCCAGAAATGTACCAGGTTCAGATACTTATATGCATAAGCTTCAGGATGATAAGTACCAACCCGCCGAAAAGCCAGAATACCGATTGCAGCAAGAAAAATCACGCACAATGCCATTACCAGGATCAGTGCAGGCACATGCTTTATGTATGGATAAAATACATCCACAACATATGGGACCAGAAAAGTACCAAAACAAATACCACATGCCATTACGATCAGCGGAATTGCATTGACAAACTGCGCCGGTTTGTCGATCAGAGTCATCAGCATCTGTGCTTTTTTATCGCCTTCCTCTGCTTTCTTCTGTGTATCATTCTCACTTATGTTTCTCAGCGCTGCGGCAAACCCGTAAAAGATTCCATTCAGCCACAACAGTAACAGTAAAACAAATAAGCCCCAGAGGGGCATACTACTGCCATCTTCCATTATATTATTCAGTCTCCTCCTTATTGAATATGCGTAATTACTGGTAAAATATATCACTTTCTCCATTAATCGTCAAGATACTGACCGGACAGAGATACCAAAAATTACTGTTCATTTATTGTTCACGCACTACTATCCGAGACATGCAAGCCCCAAAATCGCAATACCGGATCAGATGATATATCCCTTAAAAAGTAAAATCAGAACGTAAGCTCCAGGCTGATCTCAAGTGCATGATTCACCTTATCCAGCATCGCATCATCCAGATGACAGACTTTATCTTTTAATCTTCTTTTATCTATAGTACGAAGCTGTTCCAGCAAAATCACAGAATCTTTTTCAATCCCATAGAGTTCCGCATTGATCTCAATATGTGTAGGAAGCTTAGCCTTGTTCATTTTTGATGTAATAGCAGCACAGATCACTGTAGGGCTGTGCCGGTTACCTACGTTATTCTGAATGATCAGAACCGGCCGGATTCCACCCTGTTCACTCCCCACTACAGGGCGAAGATCAGCATAAAATATATCCCCTCTTTTAATTACCACACAATTCACACTCCGATTCTTTCCGGTTTCAATTTACAACATTGCCATAAGAAGAAACCTTGTTATCAGCCGGATATTTCCTGTCCGGTTAAGATAAAGTATTTCCACCTTTTTCTTGTGTATACATGCGTGGTATATAAAAATCAGTTATCGCTCACTTCGTCTCTATTCAGCAAACAGTAACATTATATTTCTTTCCCGTTTTTAATATAGACTCTCGGCACACGCGGGCTGATATCACAGGCAAACTCATAGGAAAATCTGCCACAGAGATCACCAATCTCCTCAATACCGATAAACTCATCCCCGTCTCTGCCGATCAGTGTTACCTCATCGCCCTTCTTCACATCACCAATCTCAGTCACATCTACCATAAACTGGTCCATACAGACTCTGCCAAGGATCGGAGCCTTTTGTCCATGTATCAGAACCCAGCCTTTATTGGAAAGCTGCCTGGAATAGCCGTCTGCATAGCCCACCGGAACAGTTGCCACACGAAGCTTCCTGTCAGCCACATAAGTACCGCCGTAGCTGATCGCTGCTCCGGCAGGAACGTCCTTCACATAAGTCACATGACTCTTAAGTTCCATAACCGGCTCAAGCTTTACAATGTCTCTCTCCACCTCAGAAGAAGGATAAATTCCATAAATTGTGATTCCGGCGCGGACAATATTCAGATTTGCTTCCGGCATACGTATGATGCCCGCACTGTTAGAACAATGATGTAGAGGAATTTCTACTCCTGCCTCTTCTACGCGCCTTGAAAAATCCAGATACCGCTCCAATTGTACCATAGCCGGACTTCTGTCATACTCATCTGCTCTTGCAAAATGAGTAAACATACCCTCAATCTCAAGATTTGGAAGTTCTGAAATTTTTTTAATTTCCTCTACATTTTCCTGTGTATCCGCAAAACCGATCCTGGTCATTCCTGTGTCCAAAGCAATATGAATATGTACAGTTTTTTTCTGCAGAACCGCTTCGTCTGAAAGTTTCCTTGCCTCCTCATATTCGCACACTGCAGGACGGATCTCATAACGGACAAGTTCCGGAAAATATTCATCAAAAACAATTCCAAGGATCAGGATTGGTTTTGTAATCCCGGCTTCTCGCAGATGAATCGCTTCTTCCGCAGTTGCAGCCGCAAATCCCCAGATATAATCATAATCCTCAATGAGATGTGCAATCGGCACCGCGCCATGTCCATAAGCGTCAGCCTTTATGACCGCGATCATCTTTGTCTCTTCTGCAATATTTTTTCTCATTTCCCGGAAATTATGTTCTACTGCATCCAGTGAAATGACTGCTTTTACTCTGCTATCTTTCTTCATAATAATTTTCCTCTGTTATTTTTTCATGTTAATATCTGCAAATTGTTTCACAGATTTACTGCCTCAAAATGAATATTCTATCTTAGTATTTCCGGCAGAAAACAGATGATATCTCCTGCGGTCATCCCTCGCTGCCCTACTGTTTCAGCAGCCAGATCACCTGCCAGCCCATGCACATATACACCAAGTGCAGCCAGCATAACAGGAGAAAATTTCTTTTCTGCTGCCAGGTACATACACTGTATACCGGCAAGCACACCACTTAACACATCTCCACTTCCCGCTGTAGCCATTCCTGCATTACCCGAAATGTTCAAATACATATCTCCAAAAGCATCTGCCACCACAGTACAGGCATCCTTCAGAACGCAAACCGCTCCAGACTCCTTTGCATAATCAGCTGCAGTCTGTGCCAGACAATCCTGGATCTTACCGATTTCTTTTCCGCACAGACGACTCATCTCACCAATATGAGGTGTCAGGATCACATGTTCCCCGATAAAACACTTCCAATTGTCATGGACTGACAGAAGATTCAGGCCATCTGCATCCAGAATTACTGTTTTTTTACACTCAGCTGCCTTCGCCAGGAACCACTGAGCTCTTTCCCTGCTCTGCGCTCCAGTTCCAAGACCCGGTCCTATCACAAGCACATCACACCAGTCAAGCATTGCCTGGTTTTTTTTCTCATCAAAATCACAGGTGATCATGGCTTCCGGCAACAGTGTCTGCAACGGAATCCTGTTGGCCTCCACGGTCTGAATTCTCACCATTCCCGCAGAGCTTTTCAGAGCAGCTGCTGCACTCAGATATGCAGCTCCGCACATTCCTTCGCTGCCAGCTATAAGAAGAACCTTACCGAAGGTTCCTTTATTTCCATAGGGAACTCTCTCCGGAAGCATTTTCAAATCTTCACGTTCCAGATGATGCATACAGATTTTCTTTCCGGGTATGGAATAGATTCCGATATCCGTAACAACGATCTCACCGCCATACATGCGTCCGGGATAAAAACACAGCCCTCTTTTGCGAAAAGCAAAGGTAACCGTAAGATCTGCCCGGAATGCAATCCCCTTCTCAAATCCGGTATCTGAGTCAATCCCGGATGGAATATCCACAGCTACTTTATACGCAGATGCCCGGTTCATTGTACTGATAAGCTCTGCATATTTTCCCTCTACAGGTCTGCTCAGTCCAACCCCAAAGATGGCATCTACTATAGTAGTATATTCATCCAGATCCAGGTTATGCACCCGGGGCACCTGATAATATTCTGCTGTTTTAAGCTGTCCGGCAGTTTCAGCAGTCATTTTCTCTTCCTTACCCGCAATATAATACCAGGTTCTGACTCCTCTCAACTGAAGCAGCCTGGCAATCGCCAATCCGTCTCCGCCATTGTTGCCGGTTCCGCAGACCACAAGGATTTTCTCTTTTTCTTTATTCTTTAATCTCTGTACAATCTCCTCAACCGTCTTTAATGCCGCCCTCTCCATAAGTACCGGAGACGATATCCCGGCTTTCTGAATCGTATTATGGTCCAGTTCTTTCATCTCAACAGCAGTTACAATCTCTCTCATCTGTTCACCTCCTGTTTACAATAACACATTTACATACAAGACAAAAGCTGTGATCAGATGACCACAGCCTTGTGTTTCACAGTTATCCCTTACATCCCTTCATGTTCCTTTCTGTACTCACTCAGGTTATAGGACAAAGTCATAAGACTCTCTGAAAGATGTACGTTCTCTACCATTACATCCTCCGGGGCATCCAGATCAATATGTGCAAAATTCCAGATTGCCTTAATTCCATTATCAATTAAAATCTTTGCCATCTCTTTGGCTTTGTTTTTAGGAAGAGTCAGGATTGCGATCTCAACCTCATTCTCCTTCAGAAACAAAGGAAGATCGCTCAACATCTGAATCTCAATTCCACGAACTGCAATCCCCTCAAGTACAGGATTGACGTCAAAAATACCAACCAGCTTAAATCCGCGCTTTTCAAAATCCACATAATTGGCCAATGCCTGTCCCAGATTACCGGCACCCAGAATAATCATCGGATGTACAGTATCCAGCCCAAGGATCTTACCGATTTCTGTATACAAATAGCGTACATTATAGCCGTAACCCTGCTGACCAAAACCACCGAAATTATTTAAGTCCTGACGAATCTGGGAAGCCGTCACATGCATCTTCTTGCTAAGATCATTTGAAGATATACGCTCTACATTCTCCTCCATCAATTCACCGAGGTAGCGGTAGTACCGCGGCAGACGCTTGATTCAATTCCGAACAACTGGAGGCTTTAAGGCATCATTTCCCAAACATATCAAAA
>OGZN01001546.1_pt1 | contig 10719 bp, 6 predicted proteins | sample 1576801 | NCBI WGS metagenome assembly OGZN01 (sample SAMEA3541573, study PRJEB24748) | human gut metagenome | biome: human gut; feature: human-associated habitat; material: faeces | place: China | collected 2012 | reverse complement strand
GAAAACTGGCAGAAATCCTGGATATATCCTCAGGAACTGAAAGAACGACGCAAGGCGAACGCGCGTGTCGTCGCCATGCGCGCGTGCGTTTCCGCTGCTGTCATTGTTGTTGCGGGCGCGTTGGTATGGCTGTTTTTCTTCTCATCGGTATTCCGTCTCGAGTCCGGCAATATTAGCGTTGTCGGCGCCAACGAATGGGTGAGTGAGTCTCAGGTGTTGGATATCGCGGGCCAGCAAGCAGGAAAATCGATTCTTCTCGTGTCGAACAATGACGTGGAAAAGAAAATCAAGGAGATTCCGGGAGTCACTTCCGCGCAATCCAAGAAAAAACTGCCCGACTCCCTTGAAGTGATCATCAAGGCGCAAAAGCCTGCTGCGATGCTCAAGACAGGCAAGGACAGCATGACCGCGGTCGACAGCAAGGGGCGTATATTGAATTCCGTCAGCGGAGCTTCCGTGGACGGAATTCCTGTCATTGAAGTGAAGGATGTCGAAACAAGTCTGAGCAATCGTTCCATCAAGGAGGCGTTGAAGATCCTCAGCTCATTGCCGGAATCGATGCGCAACTCCATCACCAAGGTGACTGCCGAAACCCAGGATTCCATCACCACGGAAATCAATGGGGGAGACCGTGTGATCGTATGGGGCGATTCATCCGGTCTCAAGTTGAAGAAAGCTGTCGTCGATAAAATCATCAATGATCCGAATGTGATCGGAGACAAGCATAACGTCGACGTGTCTGCGCCGTTGCGTCCAATCATCAAATAGTCGCGTTGATATACGAAGAACCCCGGTTGCCTTGCGGTACCTGGGTTCTTCGCGAATAGGAGGAGAGAAGGAGAAGTTCGATTATTGGAGGCCGTCAGGCGTTCGGATTGGCCTTCAACGCAGGAGCGACGGAGACCGCGGGATCGAGACGCGGAATCAGCGTGCACTGCGTGGCATGGTACAGGTCGGACTTGCCCGGCCAGACGGTACCGATGACCTCGTTGTCTTTGTTCAGCTGGTGGAACCAAGAACCGTTCTTATGGTCGATCAGGTATTCGTCAATGTACTTCCAGAAGGTCGCATACCAATCCTTGTACACCTGCTTGCCGGTGACGGTGGCCAGTGTGGCCGAGGTGTTCACGGATTCGGCAAGCGTCCAGTGCATGCGGTCGGTGACAACGGGCTTGCCGTTCCAATCGGTGGTGTAAGCCAAACCGATGGTGCCTTCGGCGTTCCAGGCGTCGGCAAGTGCCTGAGCGAACAGGTTCTCGGCGGCTTCGATAAGCTGCTGCTTGCCTTCTTCGGAACGCTGCTTGGAGCTCAACGCATACTGGGTGATGAGACGTGCCCACTCGATGCCATGGCCCGGAGTGGCGCCGTACGGCTTGAACTGGTCATCCGGCTTGTCATGGTTGCATTCGAGATCCGGCTGCCAATCGGCGGTGAAATGCTCAGGAATACGCCAGTTATTGTTGGCTGCCCATCCGACCACATGATCGATGATACGACCAGCGCGCTCGCGGTATTCCTCGTTTCCGGTCACATCGGCAACGGCAAGGAATGCTTCGGTGGTGTGCATATTGGCATTGATGCCGCGATAGGAGTCAAGCTCGGTGAATTCCGTGTTCCAAGTATCGACGGCCAGACCGATCTCGTCATCCCAGAAATGCTTGTCGTAGGTTGCCAGAGCCTCTTCGAGCAGCTCGTCCGCGTCCGGGCGGCCGATAAGCTTGGCGGAAGTGGCGGCAAGAATCACGAAGGCGTGGGCGTAGCAGACCTTGCCTGCTTCATGGGTGGAGCCGTCTGCGGAAATGGACGGATACCATCCGCCGTTTTCATCGTCATGCAGCGGACCGCGCAGGCCGGCGATGGCCTTGTCAACCAGTTCTGCGGCGCCCGGCTCGCCGTGCAGGAACCCCAAGGAATACACGTGCGCCATGCGGCAGGTGATCCACGTGTGGATGTTTTGGGTCAGATCCGGATTGCCGGTATCGTCCAGCCAGTAGGAGCCACCCTGCGGAGCGGGGAAATTGTGTCCGAAATGCAGGAGCTCGTTAGTTTCCGCCTCGAGCAGGGCATGGTTTTCTTCGGAGCCGAACACGTAGGCTTCGGGAGAGTAAGTGCAGGTCATCGATCAAGTCCTTCCTTGACGTCGTCTGCTGTGACGTGATAACTAGGTTGATGTATTAACTATGTTAACCACTTAAGCGGTTAATGCAAATCGACACGCGGAATTTGATGGTGGGATTCTGATGATTTGTGATGGGGGAGAGCTGGGGTCTTCGTATGTTGATTTGACGAGGTTGTCTTGTGAAGAGGAGTACCTAAAAACGTACCTTGCATGCTGTTTAGGGTGGTAGACAGATGGAATTTGGAAGAGATTAAGCAAGCCGGAGGAGGGATTTTTGCCCACATTTTTTAGAATATCCGGCACATCGGGGGTAATTTGGAGTAAACCCAGGGATCTTCGAAAACCGTTGGAAATACAAGAAAAGCCGCCATTTCTGGCGGCTTTCAACTCGTGGAGATGCGGGGAATTGAACCCCGGTCCGATAACCGAACCCTCAGTCTTCTACGTGCGTAGTCTGCTGGCCGTGCGGCGGTTTTTCTGCTCCCATCGATATCGCAGACAACTGATGGCGGGCATATCTACAGTAAAAGTCCCTTGCCGGCCCTGTGGCTCAGTCGACAAAGCAAGTCTTCTAAACGACGCTCAGCATCCTCCCAAAGACGAGAAGGAGTGAACGGAGCGGCTGCTCACTGGTTAATCCTGGCGCGAAGCTCAGGCAGCGAGAGCGAACTCAGTGCGATTAGATTTAGCACTTATTCTTTTGTAGGGGGCATCCACGAGCGGACCCTACGTTCTCGGCACGCTTCCCTGCGACGAACAGGTCACCGTCGAAACCGATCATCCCCAATCTTGAATTATCAAGCACCCGGTGCAAGACCGGACTTTTCAAGATATCATGGAATGTCAATAAGTGCAAATCATCTACCGCAATTCTTGCGCTGTGAGCGAAGCCAAAGCTTAAACTGATAGCCACTCACAGCTTGACGTGAATACCGAAATAATCCATGACCAATTCACAGAACATCATATTGGCCCAGCTGAACCACGGACGGGTATAGGAGTTCGGGTCGTTCGCGTCAAAGCTTTCATGCATGAGATGCGTGCCGGCGTCGGCGGCGACAAGTTGATCAAGAATACGTTCTTTTTCGGCTTTGTCGTGGCTTGTCAATCCTTGCATGGCCATGGCGATCGGCCAAACATAACCTTCTGGCGTATGCGGAGAACCGATGGCATGTGCATAGTCACCCTCGAAATAGTAAGGATTCTCCTGACTCAGCAAAGTATTGCGCGTTTCGAGATACAGCGGATCGTCCGCTTCGCAGAATCCGAGATAAGGTGCCGACATAAGATTCGGCACATTGCTGTCATCCATAAGCAACGCGTTGCCGAGACCGTCCACTTCGTATGCGTAGATAGCGTTTCCGGCCGCATTGTGGATGGTTGCGTGATTGGCGAGACCATCATCGATGGAATGCTGCAGCGCCGCGGCATGACCGGCGATTTCACGATCGTCAAGCACGTCGATGAAAATCCTTTGCACATATCCCATGACCACGCTGGCGAACATGTTGGACGGCACGAGATATGGGTAGACGCAGGCGTCGTCGCTGGGGCGGAATCCGGACCATGTCATGCCGGTGACGGCAAAAGGTCCTCCGGCACCATGGTTGGGCACGCTGTCGCGCGGATCGTCATTCGGACGGAAGAAGCGGTAATGCGAATTCGAATGGTCAAGCTCGGTTTCGAACACGTCAAGGATTCGACGGATGCCGCTTACAAACGCATCATCGAAATGGCTGGTGGTTCCTGTGTTGCGATACAACAGCCACGCCAGCTGAATGGGGTAGCACAGGGAGTCCACCTCGTATTTGCGTTCCCACAACCATGGTCCGAACGAATCGGTTTGATCGTTCGGATCCCAGGTAGCGCCGCTGGGTGTTTCGTTGAACGCGTTTGCATATGGATCGATATTGATGAACCTGAATTGCTGCCGAACAAGCCCGGTAATAAGCGCGGTGAGCTCGGGATCATCTACGGCTACGGCGAGATATGGTCGGAATTGCGCTGAGGAGTCGCGCAGCCACATGGCAGGTATGTCTCCCGTCAGCAGAAACGTCGTGCCGTCATCATGCCGTCTCACGGTGGTGGTGAGTGTATTGGCGAATCCTGCGTTGAAGTTTTCGGCCCATCTTGCGTGTTCGCCGCCACACAAGTCGGTGATATGCCGCATGAAATCGGAAACTGACTGCGGAATATCGGATTGTGAAGCGGCGTTTGTGGTGTTGCTGGTGTCGTTCATGGCATCATTCTTCGTTGAGGTGCGTATATCGTGACAATCGTGATTGCACCAATTGCGGATTGAATATGGGTATGAAAAACGAGGCCATGATGGCAGACATGGCCTCGTTGATGATGAAAGGAAAATCTGGGCTTACTTGCCGGCTTCGGCGAGATAATCCGGAACGCCTTCCGCAGGGTAGGTTGGCCAGCCGCCTTCCTTGGTGCACACGTAGGCGGCGGTGTTCACAGCCGCACGATGCGCTTCCTTGAGCGGTGTGCCGCTCAGCAGCTTGCCGGTGAAGGAACCGGAGAAGGAGTCGCCTGCACCAACGGTATCGGCAACCTCGACGTGAGGGGTCAGCAGCGTGGAAACCTCGCCATTCTTGGCGGTGATGGTGCTGAACGTGGCGCCGCCGGTCAGAATGATGTACTCAAGGTCGAAGCGGTCAATGAACCACTTGCATGCCTCTTCGTCGTTGCACTCAGGAATGGAGAACATGTCGCGCATCATGATCAGCTCTTCGTCGTTGATCTTGAAGATGTTCGCATAGCCGAGCAGTTCTTCGATGAGTTCGTTGGAGTAGAAGTTCGCACGCAGGTTGATGTCGAAGAACTTCAGAGCGCCTTCCTTGGTGTGCTTGAGCAGTTCGACGATGGTGTCGTGGGATTCGGGGGAGCGCAGACCCAAGGTGCCGAAGCAGACGGCGTCGGCCTTGGACACGGCTTCGACGAGCTCGTCGGTGAGCTTGATGTGGTCCCAAGCCACGTTTTCGACGATGGTGTATTCCGGAATGCCGTTGGTCAGGGCCACGTCAACCGTGCCGGTCGGGTATTCGTTGGTCTGCACCAGCGTGTTGATGCCGGCCTTGTGAGCGTCGGAGAGCAGTTCGGTGCCCAGCTCATCGTTGCCGACGGCGCTGATGGCGAAGCTTTCCGCGCCGTTCTGGGACGCATGGTATGCGAAATTGACGGGTGCGCCGCCGGCACGCTTGCCGGTGGGGAGCATATCCCACAGGATTTCGCCGAGAGAAATGACGATTGGCTTGGACATGGTGTTCCTTTCTTTGGTTGTGGCGTGCTATGCGACGTCAAAGAACATCGAAGGATGTTCCAGAAAATTGGTGATGGCCACGGCCGCGGCACCGCTGACGGTGGCGTCCGTTGGGAGGTTGGACAAGGTGATTTTGGTATCGTGCCCGACTTCGGGGATGGTACGTTCCCGAACGACTTTTTTGACCTCGTCAAGCAAGGGCTGTCCGGCTTGGGAGATGATGTCGCCGAGTACGATATGCGTCGGATTGAAGGCGTTGATGATATTGACCGCGCCATATCCGATATATCGAGCGACCTCGGAAGTCAGATCCATGGCCGCTTTGTCTCCTGCCGCAGCTTTGGCGAACAGCGCGGTGCATGCCTGCGCGTGCGTCATTGCCTCGCATCCGGGCACAATGCTCGGCTGTTCGTTGAGCCGTTCGTGGATTGCGTTGGCTGAGCAGTAACGTTCCAGGCACCCGATATTGCCGCAGTCGCAAGGCTTGCCGTTGACGTCAACGGAGATGTGTCCGATTTCGGTGGCCGTGCCGTGCGCGCCGTAATAGATCGAACCATTGTCGATGATGCCGAGGCCGATGCCCTCGCCAAGCAGATAGTAGGCGAGCGATCCCTCGGACAGTTCCGGGTTGAACAGGAACTGCGCCAAGGCGCCTGCGCGTGCGTCCTGTTCAACGAATACGGGTACGTTGAACGCTTCGCTGAACTCCTTGATGAAGTTGACCTGCCGCCAACCCTGCATGGATGAGACGAGCGCGGTGCGACCTTCCTCCACCAGATACGGACCGGGAACGGCCATGCCGACGGCTACGATGCTCGAATCGTCCGCAATGAGCTGTCGTACGGTGGCCCGGATCTGTTCTACCGTTTCGGGAATATGCTCCTCGTCAACGGTGGGCAGGTCGGTGAGGGAAATACGATTGCATTTCAGGTCGAACACTGCGATCTGCACCAGACTTCGTGCGAATTTCACGCCGACGACATGGTATTTCGCGCAATTGAGATTCAGGCCGATGGAACGACGATTCTTATCGCCTTCCATGTCTCCGGTTTCTTCGATAACGTCTCGGAACAGTAGTTTTGCGGTAATTTTCGTAATGGCCGCGGGTTTGAGTTCGATGGCTTTGGCGATTTGCGCACGTGAGCTGATGCCGTTGTGGTAGAGGTATTGCAGGATTCTGGAACGATTGTTTTCTGAAATCGATGATTGCTGAGCGCTGTAACTACTCATGACACCTCCTTGCGCCAGTGCACGGACCCTTCGTTGAACTAGTTGATATATTAACGCCGTTAATTAGTTGATGCAAGTTCCGTCTTTCGGCGTGTCACGAGGGCCGTCGATTCTCAATATGGGATTCGCTGTCTCATTATTTGACACACTCTTTTCGGAAAAAAATTAACTGCAAAACCGTTGTGATTGCTGAGTTTTCGTTGGATCGAGAAAGGGTGATGTCGCAAAATGAGCTTCCGTGAAATGTTCCGCTAACAAAGTGTGCCCTACCCTTGTGGCACGTCGTTTTGGAGTACCAATTACGACAGCAGGAAGAGAAAGGATTCCATAGTGAATCACAAGAAGATTATGGCTGCGGCTGTCTCGATTGCCGCACTGGCCTCGCTCGCGGCATGCGGCGGCGTAAAGGATAGCGGTTCCGCATCGGGGGATGCGGATGTCATTACCGTCGGCACCACGGACAAGGTTACTAGCGTTGACCCTGCCGGCTCCTATGACAACGGTTCCTATGCCGTTCAAATCAACGTGTTCCCGTTCCTGTATGCGCAGGACTACAACACCTCTGAACTGTCTCCGGACATCGCTGCGGATGACGGTACCTGGAGTGACGACGGCACTGAGTTCACCGTTAAGATCAAGTCTGGCCTGAAGTTCGCCAATGGTCACGACCTGACTTCGTCCGATGTCAAGTTCTCCTTCGACCGTGTCAACACGATCAACGATGAGAATGGTCCGAGTTCGTTGCTGGCCAACATCGAATCCATCGATACGCCGGATGACACCACTGTGGTGTTCCATTCCAAAGTCAAGAACGATGTGACCCTCAAGCAGGTGCTTTCCAGCCCGGCCGGTCCGATTGTCGACGAAGAGGTCTTCTCCGCCGACAAGCTCACTGATGCTGACACCATCATCAAGGAGAAGGCTTTCGCCGGTCCGTACATTCTGACCTCCTACAAGGCCAATGAGGTTGCGGGCTACTCCAAGAACGACTCTTATCAGGGTCTGACCCCGGCCAAGAACAGCACTGTTCAGGTCAAGTACTTTGCCGATTCTTCCAACCTGAAGATGGCCGTGCAGCAGGGACAGGTCGACGTGGCCTACCGTTCTCTGACTCCGACCGACATCGATGATCTGTCCAAGGACTCCAAGGTCAAGGTCGTCAAGGGTCCGGGCGGTGAGGAACGCTTCCTGGTCTTCAACTTCAACATCCAGCCGTACGGCACCAAGTCCGACGAACCGAATGCCGACAAGGCCAAGGCTGTGCGTCAGGCCGTTGCTAACCTCATCGACCGCGAGGAGTTGGCGACCAAGGTCTATAAGGACACGTACACCCCGATGTACTCCTACATTCCGGACGGTTTAGTTGGTCACGAAGACACCTTCAAGACCGCGTATGGTGACGGCAACGGCAAGCCGAGCGCCGACAAGGCCAAGAAGGTTCTTGAGGACGCAGGCGTTTCCACTCCGGTTGAGCTCAAGCTGCAGTACAATCCGGACCACTATGGATCCTCTTCCGCCGACGAGTATGCGGCTCTCAAGGCTCAGCTCGAGGAGGGTGGTCTGTTCAAGGTCGACCTGCAGTCCACCGAATGGACCCAGTACAACAAAGACCGTGTTGTTACCGAGGACTCTGATGGATCCTACCCGGTCTACCAGCTCGGCTGGTTCCCGGATTACTCCGACCCGGATAACTATCTGTCTCCGTTCTTCCGTGACGGCAACTTCGTGAACAACGCTTACTCCAACTCCGAAATCAACGATTTGATTATGGAGCAGGCTGGTGAAACCGACGAAAGCGCCCGTGAGGATCTGCTCAAGAAGATTCAGACCCTTGAAACCGAAGACCTGTCCACCATCCCGCTGCTGCAGGGTGCGCAGGTTGCAGTTACCGGCGCCAACGTGAAGGGTGTTGTGCTCGACGCTTCCTTCCGTTTCCGTTTCGCATCTGTCACCAAGGCGTGATGTGTGCGGATGTGTGGCATGACCTGCCGCAGCCTGCATAGAAAACCACTGGGGATCCCCGGTCTATGGCCGGAGGTCCCCATTTCCCGAATTATCTGCCTGAAACGGCGCAGTGATTCGATATTGTTGTAAATCAAAGCCGTACAGGCTTCTTATCAAGGAGCATCGCGTGTCAGACACAGCAGCTCCGGCCGTCTCTCAGGAGGCGAAGCCGAAACAAGCCAAAAAGAATCATTTGTCAGGCGGATTTTTCCGTTTCGTCCTGACTCGATTCCTGCTCATTATTCCAACCGTTTTCATTCTCGTCACCGTCGTGTTTTTCGTGATGCGAGCTACAGGCGATCCTATTTCTGCGGCATTGGGTGGTCGTCTTACCCCTGACGAGTTGCAAAAGCGTGTTCATGCGGCCGGCTACGACCGTCCTCTTATTGTGCAATATATCGATTACCTTGGGGGTTTGCTCCATGGGGATCTCGGCACTACGTTGACTGATAATCAGCCGGTTATCAGCATTCTTGTTCATTACGGATCAGCGACTTTCGAGTTGGCGCTCCTATCGCTCATTGTTGCTTTGATCGTAGGTATCGGCTTAGGTCGTGTAGCTGCGTGCAGACGCGATCACGCTGCCGATGCAGGCATTCGAACCTTTGCCATTCTGTGCTACGCCACCCCCGTGTTCTTCTTGGGATTGGTCCTGAAACTCATTTTCGCCATCTGGCTGAACGTGTTGCCGGCATCCGGTCGATGCTCGTTGTCTTCGGAAATGCAGTTCACCCGGCTCGTCTCTCCGACCGGCTTCTACATTATCGATGCACTGCAGCTGGGTGATATGAGCGTGCTGGCCGACGTGTTGCGTCACGCCGTGCTTCCTGCGCTGGCGTTGGGATTGCTCACCGCAGGCGTGTTTATTCGTTTGGTGCGCACCAATGTGATTTCCACCTACAATTCCGGCTATGTCGAGGCTGCGCGTTCGCGTGGCGTCGCCGAAAAACGTCTGCTCAGCAAGCACGCATGGAGGCCGGCGCTTATTCCAATCATCACCGTTATGGGCATGCAGATCGCATTGATGCTCGCCGGCGCGGTGCTTACCGAAACCACCTTCGAATGGAAGGGACTCGGATTCATGTTGTCCCAATATCTGAAAGCGCGTGACTTCGTAGCTGTGCAGGGCATTGTGATTCTGATCGCCATCATCGTGGCCGTCGTCAACTTCATCGTTGACGTTATCGCCGCGTTGGTGGATCCGAGAGTGAGGTACTGACATGACTGCATCAGCAAATAACGTCACCGTCCCGGGTGACACTCGTCTGAACGATCTCAAAGTCAACAGGAAAGCTCCGTTCTGGGCCAAGATTCCGATCATCAAGGAGCTTCGCGTAGCGGTCGGCTGGCAGAAAGGCATGCTGATTACCGGCCTGTCGCTTACTGCGTTCTTCCTGCTCGTGGCCTTGTTTGCGCCCGTGATTGCGCCGTACGGCTATGCGCAGCTCAAAGATGCCAATGGAGTTTCATTCCCAGCTCAGTCAGCACCCTCATCCGAACATATTTGGGGTACCACCGCAGGTGGTTATGACGTGTTCAGCCGTGTGATTTGGGGCTCTCGTACTGCGGTCATTGCGATTGTGATCGCTGTGCTGCTTTCTATTTTCGCGGGTGTATTGCTCGGTTTGGTTTCCGGATATTTCGGTGGTTGGGTGGATCGTGTGCTTGTCATGATCGCCGACGCCATCTACTCTTTCCCCTCGCTGCTGCTTGCGATTCTGATGGCCATTATGATTTCCGGCGGTCAGTCTGGTCTGTGGAGTGGCATTCTCGCTTCGGGTATCTCCATCACCGTGGTCTATATTCCGCAGTATTTCCGTACCATTCGATCCGAGGTCATTCGAATCAAGGAATCCGCTTACGTTGATTCCGCTCGCGTGGTGGGCGCGTCGACATGGCGCATCATGACCAAGCACCTTCTTAAGAACTCCACCAGAACGTTACCGGTTATTCTGACGTTGAACTCGTCCGAAGCGATTCTGACCCTTGCGGGTTTTCACAATAGAAAATGCCGTTTTTCGTCGAAAATACATGCACCATTGTATACAATTATCAGTCTGTACTCTTATATTAAACGCAACTTTACATATACCTA
>OGZN01001521.1_pt1 | contig 10824 bp, 8 predicted proteins | sample 1576801 | NCBI WGS metagenome assembly OGZN01 (sample SAMEA3541573, study PRJEB24748) | human gut metagenome | biome: human gut; feature: human-associated habitat; material: faeces | place: China | collected 2012 | reverse complement strand
CACAATCATCCGTAGCACGGATCGAATCCTGCAAAACAACCCCGAATCTCGGAACCCCTTCGGGACAGGGATCGAACGGCGTTTTGCCCCGAGCACCGCACCACAACGTGTCGCACGCTTCGACTTTCAGGGGCTCCTCGCTGGGGAACCAGTTGTCGGCTAACAGGAAATGCATCGGCGAAAATATTGATTTTGCAAAGTTCGTCCGGGTCAGGTCTTCGCTGGTTCTGATCGTGCGGATACCCGTGCCTCCCGATTGCGACCCCTCGGTCAGCAGCGTTCCTGCAGCGTCGTAGATGGGTTTGCTATCGAAACGGTTGTAGTCGGTCTGATTCGTTCCGCGGAGTATGCGGTCGCCGGGGAAGGGATCCTTGCGCCCCCATTGATACAGCAGTCCGCAGCCTCCGCTTTGGCGATGGCTCCTTTCATGCCTTCCGCCCCGGGGGTGAGGACGAGCCGGGCACCTAACGCTTTCAATAAATTACGACGCTCGGCACTCATGGTTTCCGGCATGGTCAGGATTAATTTGTAGCCTTTCGAGGCGGAGACAAAAGCGAGTCCGACTCCGGTATTACCGCTGGTCGGTTCGATAATGGTAGCGCCGGGTTTCAACAAGCCTTTAGCCTCGGCGTCCTCGATCATCGCCAAGGCGATGCGGTCTTTTACGCTACCAGCCGGGTTGAAATATTCCAGCTTGCCGATTACTTGGGCTTTAAGGCCCTTGCTCGCGTTGAAATTAGAGAACTCCAACAGGGGAGTGTTGCCGACAAGGTCGGTCAGTTGTCTTGCTATTCTTGCCATATACAAATGAATTTTGTTGTTTCTGGATTCTTTTATTTATATGACAAAGATAGTGGATGGATTGTTTACGGCATATACCATAAACCGGGTATTTTTTTACCTCCTTCTATGCGTCACGCACAAAAGGAGGTTACAATCATAATTATATACAAGTCTGAAAGGACTATCTTTAATGTCTGCCTCCTCCTAAGGCTTGGTAGAGGTTTACGGTGGCTTGAAGCTCGTCAAAACGATCCGTTATTTGGGAGAGCTGGGCGCTGAGCAGGGTTTGCTGTGCCGTGAGCACTTCCAGATAAGTGGTGTTTCCATGCGTCATCAGCAATTGGGTGCTACGGACGGCATCTTCAAGCGATTCGATTTGGTGTGTACGCAAGTCGATCTTTCCCTTTGCGGTCTGGGCTTGGGTAAGTGCGTCGTTCACCTCTTTTCCGGCGTTGAGCACGGTTTGTTGGAAAGTGAGCTTGGCCTCTTCTTGCTGCGCTTTCGCTATTTTCAATTGGGCGATATTCGCTCCTTTGTTAAATAGCGGTTGCGTGAGGGAGCCGACCGCCGATAGTAATAGTTTACCCGGATTTACGATGTAACTACCTGCGCTGTTTGTCCATCCCGCGCTGCCGCTAAGACGTAGCGAGGGATAAAAATTGGAGCGTGCGGAGGCTGTCCCGTAGAACGCTTGCGCCAATGCGTACTCGGCGCTACGTACATCCGGACGGTTCGAGAGCATCTGTACCGGGATACCGATAGCCAGATCCGGGGTTAAGGATTGGTCTTCCAACCTTCCTCGCTCAATATCCTGAGGTGTCTCTCCCAATAAGACGGCAAGTGTATTCTCGGTCTCCCGGATGGTCTGTTCCAGATCCTTAACAGAGGTCTCGATGGAGTAGCAAGTAGCCTCGGTTTGCGATACGGCCGCCTCGGTAGTCATGCCGGCTGCCATTAATGCTTGGGTGGTACGAAGGCTTTCTTGCCATTTCACGGCGGTTTCTGTCGTGATCTCGTATTGCCGGTCCAGCATCAATAAGGTATAATATAAATTGGCGATATTGGCGATCAGTTGTGTTTGTACGGCTTGGCTATACGCTTGGCTTTGCGACAAGGCGGCTTTCGCTTGTCGTTTGGCGTTTGTCAGCCGGCCGAAGATATCGACCTCCCAACTGGCCGATACCGGGACGTTGTATGTCCACGACGCTTTCGCCTTATCAAAGCTACTTGTCGTGCCCTGTGGATCTAGGGAGAGCGACGGGAGGTAGGAGAGGCGGGAGGTCATTAACGCCGCCTCAGCTTCTTGTACCTTTAGATGGGCGATCCGCAGATCTGTATTATTGGCTAATCCCCGTTCGATCAAGGATTGCAAGGCCGGATCGGTGAATAGGTCCCGCCAACTGATATTCCCGATGGAGAAGGTATCTGCCGGGGCTATCTCCTCCCGATATAGATTCTCCGGGAGGGTGGCGACAGGCTCGTATTTCTTGTAAATGCCGCAGCTATTCAACGCTAGCGTCGCTACGGCAAAGAGTATGATGTTATTCTTCATATACATTATATATATACAATTGGATAGATTATTTCTTGCTATCTAAATATTCTTTTCTTTCTTCGGCGGCCTCTTTTACCTCTTCTTGCACCTGCCAATCAAGGGAACGCTCGAATTGGATCGGGCGTAGTTTCTCTTGCAGGTATTGGAACGTGATGAATAAGCAAGGCACGATAAATAACAAAGCCAATGTACCGATCAACATACCGCCAACGGCACCGGTTCCCAACGAGCGGTTTCCATTAGCGCCTACGCCGTTGGAAACGATCAATGGCAGCAAACCGAATATCATCGTAAGAGCGGTCATCAAGATCGGGCGCAGACGAACCTTTGCCGCGCTAAGAGCGGCTGAAGTCAGGCTCATACCGGACAGGCGGCGTTGGGTAGCGTACTCTGTCAATAAGATGGCGGTCTTCGCCAACAATCCGATCAACATGATCAAACCGGTTTGCAGATAAATGTTATTCTCCAATCCCATGAACTTAGCGAACAAGAAACTACCCATCAAACCCATCGGTACGGAAAGAATCACGGCGAAAGGAACAAGGAAACTCTCGTACAAGGCACTTAGGATCAAATAAATCATCAAGATACAGATACCGAAGATGATAATGGTCGTATTACTCTGCTGGTTCTCCTCACGGGTGATACTACCGAAGTCGTAGCCATATCCTTTCGGAAGCGAAGTGACCGCTGTCTCTTTTACCGCCTTGATAGCATCCCCGGAGCTATATCCATTGGCCGGTACGGCATTGACGGCGATCGAATTATACATGTTGAAACGGGCTAAAGATTCGGCACCGTATACCTTGGTCAAGGTGATAAACTGACTAAGCGGTGCCATCTCGCCGTTCGACATGCGTACGAACGTATTATTCAAGGAGGCCTCATCCAGACGATATTTAGGATCGGACTGTATCATCACCTTATACACCTTCGAGAAACGGTTGATATTCGACACATATTGCCCTCCGTAATAACCGGAAAGGGTTGATAGAACAGCATCCGGAGTGATTCCGGCCCGTTTGCATTTCGCCGCGTCCACATCCACGCGCCATTGCGGGTACTTGATATCGAAGGTAGAGTAAGCCGTAGCGATCTCGGGCCGTTCACGCAAGGCGGCGAGATATTGCTGGGTCGTGTTAAAGAAGGTCGTTAAGTCTCCACCGGCCTTGTCTTGCGTATGCATTTCCAATGCGTTACCCATACCATATCCGGGGATCATGGCCGGGGCGATGGCAAAAATCGTAGCGTCCTTGATATCTGCTGTACGGCCATATACCTGTCCGATCACGGCTTGTACGTTATCTTCCTTGTCCGGGCGCTCATCCCAATGTTTTAGTTTCAAGATGAACATACCGAAAGAGCTACCTTGTCCGGCCAGCAAACCATAACCGGAAACCTTGGAATAAGATTGAAGCTGTGGAATCTGGTTGATCCGTTGCTCGATATTCGTCATGATCTTGTTAGTCATAGCCAAGGAGCTTCCGGAGGCCGTACTTACGTTGACAAAGACCGTACCTTGATCCTCATCGGGCACCAAACTGGATTTTGTCGTGTTCATCAAGACGATAAGTAATACGATGGAGCATGCCAACAGCGACCAAGCCAGCCATCTCCGTTTGATAAAGAACAATACCCCATGCTTATATTTCGCGATCATCGAATCGAATGCGGCGTTGAACGCCTTACGGAAGCGGGCGGCGAAGTTATTCTTTTGGGTGCCGTCCTCGTTGATGTAAGGCTTCAATAAGATAGCGCAAAGCGCCGGGCTTAACGTTAATGCGTTAACGGTAGAGATACCTACGGCCGCTGCCATCGTCAAACCGAACTGCGTATAGAATGTACCGGATGTACCGCTCATAAACGATACCGGGATAAACACGCCCATAAATACCAATGAAGTAGAGACGATGGCGGATGTCAATCCTTTCATCGCGTCCATACTAGCCATATAAGAGGACTTATATCCAACGTCGAACCGGGCTTGGACTGCCTCTACGACAACGATTGCGTCGTCCACCACCGTACCAATCACCAATACCAAAGCGAATAAAGTGATCAAGTTAATACTAAATCCGGCGACCGTCATAAAGGCGAACGTACCGATCAAGGAAACTACGATCGCTACCAACGGAATCAGCGTAGAACGGATATCCTGCAAGAAGACATATACCACAAGGATAACGAGGATAATGGCCTCTATCAAGGTTTTTACAACCTCATGGATCGAGGCGTACAAGAAATCATTCGTACTCATCAATTTTACGACCTCGATACCTTTCGGGAAGTCTTTCGAGGCTTCCTCGAGAAAATCGTCGATCTTATTATTCACCTCCGTGGCGTTCGATCCAGCTGTCTGGAAAACCATACAGGAGATACCCGGCTTACCGTTTGTTTGTCCGATATAGGCATAACTTTCTTGACCCAGCTCGATGTCCGCTATCTCTTTTAGCTTCAATACCTCGCCATCCTCGGTGGAGCGAATCACGATCTCGCCGAATTCCTCCGGAGTAAGTAGGCGACCGCTATATTTCATGGTGTATTGATAGGTCTCGTCCGAGTTCTCGCCCAAAGAACCCGTGGCGGACTCAATATTTTGCTCGGCCAACACGGAGGTCACGTCCGAGGGGATCAATTTGTATTGGGCCATAACGTCGGGCTTCATCCAGATACGCATACTGTAATCGCCACCCATAACCATCAACTCGCCGACTCCGGAGATACGAAGGATCTCTGGTTTCAGGTTGATGCTGATGTAATTACTGAGGAAGTTCTCGTCATAAGAACCGTCCGGGCTATAGAGCGAGAAGATCTGTAACATACTGGTCTGGCGCTTGGAAGTCGTGACACCTACTTGGGTAACCTCGGCCGGCAATTGTCCGGTCGCTTTCGATACACGGTTCTGTACGTTTACGGCGGCCATGTCCGGATCGGTTCCTTGTTGGAAATAGATCGTGATCGTGGCGGTACCGGAGTTGGTAGCCGTGGAGGTCATGTAGGTCATATCTTCCACGCCGTTGATCGCCTCTTCCAAAGGGGCTACGACACTTTTCTGCATGGTCTCGGCATTCGCCCCGAAGTAAGTCGTACTGACCATAACGGTAGGAGGGGCGATATCCGGATATTGTTCTACGGGCAAGGTGAAAAGCCCAATGATACCCGCTACCATAATCGTGATGGAAATCACGGCGGAGAGTACGGGGCGTTCTATAAATGTGCTAACTTTCATTGTTCTTAATTTTGTTTTACTTCAATCGGTGTTCCTTCACGTAATAAACCCACGCCTTCGGCTACGATCACGTCACCGCTATTCAATCCGGCGTTTACGATATACTCTTGTCCTCCGTTCACACGGGTCACTTCTACGGGGGCGGATTGCGTCTTGCCGTCTACTACCTTGAAGACAAATACCCGGTCTTGGATCTCGAACGTGGCGGCTTGGGGAATTACGACGCAGTTATCGTATGTAACCGGAATGATCACATTCCCGGAGCCTCCGCTATTCAATAATTGCTCCTCGTTCGGGAATGCGGCACGCAAGCTGACCGTTCCGGTGTTTTGATCGATAACGCCGCTGATCGTCTCGATCTTTCCCGTTTGGGGATAAAGCGATTTATCGTTCAACTGAAGCTCGATCTCGGGCATATTCTCCAAGGCTTTGTCTTTCGAGCCGTATTGACGGGTCAAGGCCAATAGCTGGTTCTCGGTCATGGAGAAATACACATACATTTCGGAATTGTCCGATACCGTGGTGAGCGGTTTGGGCAGGTTTGCGCTTACTAATGCGCCTACACGATAAGGCAGGGTTCCGATGACGCCGTTCGAGGGGCTTTTCACTTCCGTGTAAGAAAGGTTGTTACGGGCGTTCACCTCTTGTGCCTCCGCTTGGGCTAATTGGGCTTTTGCCGAGAGTAGTGTGTTGTAGGCGGTCTTTAGGTCGAACTCGGAAACTACTTTGTTCTTATACAATTCTTGTTTACTCTCGTAGGTCAGTTGCGCTGTCGCTACAGATGCCTTAGCGGCCTCTACGTTCGCAATGGCGGTGTTTAAGGCCGCTTCATAAGGAACTTGATCAATAATAAATAGGACTTGTCCTTTTTTTACGCTCTCGCCTTCTGCTACGCAAAGCTTTGTAATAAAACCGGATACTTGCGGATAAATATCAATATCCTGTTTTCCTCGAATACTCGCCGAGTAATTATTGGACAAAGTCTTCTCCGAAGTGGATACAGTCATTGTCGCATACCCTGAACTTTGTTGGATTACAGGGTTTTGTTTACACCCAACAGCTACGATACACCATAAGGCGATCGCAGTCTTCATCAATCGATTTTGCTTTTTCATCTTAACTAATACCTATATTTTCGGATGCAAAGCTACTCGCTTATCGGCGAACCATTGTTTCCACAATGAGGCGGTGATTGTTCATTTTGAGATGAAATGATCCGTTATATGCTAATGATCTCTTATATTTGCGGGCAAAATAGTAGACATATGAATCCATTTGAGATAGAGAGAGGAGAGTCGTTCATAATAGGCGATTCCGATTTGAGGGAGTTATTGGATCGTCCTTACAAGAGCGGATATGGCATGATCTTATTTTGCTATAAAGGAACGGCGAATATATCCGTCGATTTGAGCCGATGGGATATCCGGCGCAACACGGTGATCGTATTGATACCGGATACGATCCTGACGTTGAACGCGAGTAGCGAGGATTTCAAGGTACAATATATATCCTTTTCGAAGGTCTTGTTCGACGAGGCCGTATTCCGGCTGGATCCGCCCTTTTTCCGCTTCATAAAAGATAATCCTTGCTATACGCATCCCGCCGATCAAGAGGAGACCATAAACGTGATCATCCGGCTGTTTTGGCTGATTTACATGGATCGGGATAACGTGTACCGTGATATGATCGTGAAAAACCAGTTGCAATGCTTCTTCCTTAATATGTATGATAAGACAAGGTACTCCTTCTCGAGCCGCCAGCAAAATGGGTGCAACCGTGGGGAGGAGTTGTTCCATAAGTTCATCAATTGCATCCATGCCCATTATCTCGACCAGAAAGAGGTCTCTTTCTATGCGAACGAGCTTTGTATCTCTCCCCGTTATCTCTCCACTATCACCCGGCAAGTGACGGGCGAGTCGGCGAAGACCATTATAGACCGGCATATCATATTGGAGACAAAGGTGTTGTTGCGTACCACGGAAATGACCGTGCAGGAGATAACGAATCACTTGAACTTTCCCAGCCAATCCTATCTGGGACGGTATTTCAAGAAGCATACCGGGGAGTCACCCATAGAGTATCGAATGAAAAGGAAGTGATATGTCTTTTTGTAGATATGGTTGACTCTTAAAGAATCAACCATATCTACAAAAAGACACCATGGAAGTTTGTTCTTATAAAGCCGTGGAAGCCTTTTCCGTTTGCCCTTGATCGAACGTATCCGTGATTAAGGTAAGGGCACCATCTCCCGTCACGTTGCAAGCCGTACCGAAGCTGTCTTGCAAAGCGAATATCGTAAGCAATAATGCCGTTCCTGCCTCGTCGAAACCTAGAATAGCGATGATCAAGCCCAATGAGGCGAGCACCGTACCGCCCGGTACGCCGGGAGCGCCGATCGTGAAGAAACCAAGCAAGATGATAAATACGAGCATGGTCGTGAAGTCCGGCATACTTCCATATAATATTTGTGAGACGGTCAATACGAAAAACACTTCCGTCAAGATAGAGCCGCATAGATGGATGTTCGCGAACAGGGGGACAGTCACGTCAATTACTTCCTCTCGCAAAATCTTGCTTTTCTTGGCGCAGGTCAAGGCCGTGCCCAAGGTGGCGGCGGATGACATGGTGCCTAAGGCTGTCAAATAAGCGGGTCCGTAGTATTTCAATACGCCCCAGCTATTTTTCCGGGAGTAGATCGATGCGACTACATACAGTAAGGTCAACCAGATGTAATGGCAAATGATGACAATCAACAGGACGGATAAAAAGATAGGCAACTGCTTCGTAATCGCCCCCTCATAACTGAGGACACAGAAATTCGCGGCGATGAAAAGCGGCAACACCGGCATCAAGACCCGTTCTACCAATTTAAGCACCATGTTCTGGAATACTTCCAGCAACCTCTCCATCTCCTCGGATTTAACCCATGCGGTAGAAAGTCCCAGCATCACGGCCAATACCAATGCCGACATAACGCTCATCACTGGCGGAATCTCTAGATTAAACAACATGGGAGGGATGTCTTTTAGATCTTCCGAGGCGGTTTGAATATGCAAATGCGGTATTAACTCGTAACCCACAACGGCGCCAAAGGTAGCGGCGCCAACCGATGACAGGTATGCGATACTAAAAGCGAATAATAAGACTTTGGATGCGTTGCTTTTTAAGCGGGCGATGGATGGTGCCACGAATCCTAGAATGATCAACGGAACCAAGAAGAAAATAATCTGTCCCGTAATTTGTTTTATGATCATGACCGCTTTTAACACAGGCTCGTTTACGACAAGCCCAACCAGAAGTCCGATCAAGACGGCCAGTATCAACCGTACGATCGTGTTGGAAAGAATCTTTTTCAGCATATTCGGATGTTTTTATTTTTCAATGACAGCAAATATAAGATATTTTCTTGTGTGAATGGGTGGGTGGACAATTTTGATTACTTTTGTTTGATGAAAACAAGATCGTTGGTTTGTATTTTATAATCAAGTAATATGAAAAACATGAAACAAGCTTTACTAGTAGCGGGCTGTTTATTGGCTACCACTACGTTATTTGCCCAGACCGAGAAAGGGGATTGGGCTCAGTTTGGTCGTTATGCGAAGGCTAACAAGACCGTGAAAGTCCCTTCTAATGTGGTATTTATGGGGAACTCCATTACAGACGGATGGTGGCCGGCGGATTCGACCTTCTTTATCCAGAATAATTTCGTAGACCGTGGGATCAGCGGACAGACAACCTCGGAGATGTTAGTGCGTTTTCGCCAAGACGTTATTAATTTGAAGCCGAAAGCCGTGGTAATCTTGGCGGGAATCAATGATATCGCTCACAATAATGGTGTGATCGCCTTGGAAAACGTGTTTGGGAACTTGGTCTCCATGGCGGAATTGGCGAAGGCGAATCATATCAAGGTGATTTTCTGCTCCGTATTGCCGGCTTATGACTTTCCTTGGAGACCGGGCATGCAACCGGCCGATAAGGTTATCCAGCTCAATAAATGGATCAAGGAGTATGCGGATAAGAATGGTTTGACATACGTGGATTATCATTCCGCCATGAAAGATGAGCGAAACGGATTGCCTGCTAACCTGTCGAAAGATGGTGTGCATCCGACCTTGGAAGGTTATAAGATCATGGAGAAGATCGTATTGGAGGCCATTCATAAAACCGTAAAGTAAGCGGATGAGAAACTATTTATTGGCTTTATCTTGTTGTACGGCCTTATTGAGTTGTACGCAGGTGAAAGTTTCTGAAGTCTATACGGCGGCGGCAGAGAACTCTTTACGTGCTCCTGCCGTTCCTTTGGTCACGATCGATCCCTATACAAGCGCATGGTCGTTTGCCGATCAATTGAATGATGAGTCGGTACGGCATTGGACCGGCCGTGATTATCCGCTTCTGGGCAGTATACGGGTAGATGGTAAATCATTCCGTTTCATGGGAATGGACGATATACAGGTGACCTCGGTGATCGGTACGGCCTCGGATGGCCTATGGGAGGCCGATTATACGATGTCTCAGCCTGCCGGAGATTGGTTCGCCGAGGCTTATGATCTGAAAGATTGGAAGCGGGGAAAAGCCGCTTTTGGAACGGAAGATAATCCGAATCGTTCCACGCCTTGGTCTACGGGCGATATCTGGGTACGCCGTACGTTTGACTGGCCTTCGGATGCGCGAAAGGATGCTCTTTACCTTCAATATTCGCACGATGATAATATCGAGGTGTATCTAAATGGAAAGCAAATCGCCGTGGCAGGGAATGGTCTGGACTATGATTTGCTGAAAGAGATACCGGAAGCGGTGGCGGAAAACTTGAAGCCTACGGGTAACGTGTTGGCCGCTCATTGCCGGAACAATGGGGGAGGCGCTTATGTGGATATGGGAATCATGCGGAAGGTGAAATGAGGAGATACGTTCGATGAGAAAGCGATCCAGAAATCCGTGAACGTGATGCCTACGCAAACATTCTACACCTTTGAGTGCGGTGGTGTAAGTCTGGACTTGATTTTCACGGCTCCCTTCTTGCTGAATGATCTGGAAGCTATGACCTCTCCGTTTAATTATATAACCTATCAAGTCCGCTCCATCGATGGTAAAGATCACGATGTGCAATTATATATGGAAGCCACGCCGCAATGGGCCGTGAATACGATCGATCAAGAGGTGACTTTTGAGAAAACGGAAACCCCTAATTTAATTTACCTAAAGACAGGAACAATCGATCAAGAGGTTCTGGCGAAAACCGGGGATGATGTACGGA
>OGZN01001516.1_pt1 | contig 10840 bp, 6 predicted proteins | sample 1576801 | NCBI WGS metagenome assembly OGZN01 (sample SAMEA3541573, study PRJEB24748) | human gut metagenome | biome: human gut; feature: human-associated habitat; material: faeces | place: China | collected 2012 | reverse complement strand
GTTTCGGCCGGCGGCGGCATGCCGGTGACGGGACGCTCGACACACGACGGACGTGAATCGTGGCGGCAACGAATGGCCGCAACACCACAACCCAACAACAACCCAACCAAGACCCAAGCAAACAATTCGAAGGAACGCTACGTATGTATGTCGATCCGAAACGCAACCAGCAGGCGGGCAACCTTGCATGGATCCTGCCGTACTGCAAACCCGACCTGCCGCGCGTGGCCGGCGCGGTCGTACTGTTCTGCGTGAACAACACCATGGCCCTCATCATCCCGCTGCTGTCCGGACTGATCGTGGACCGCGTCATCACCCAAGGCCATGTGGACGAACTGACCCGACTGTGCGTCATGATGCTCGTGCTCACCGTGGTGCGTGTCGGCTCCCGTTACGGCTGCCAAATGTGGATGGAACGCTTCGGGCAGAACTCCGTATTCCGTCTCGTCAGCGACGAATACGAGAAACTGCACGAACTCGACTTCACCTATTTCAACCACACGCGTACCGGCGACATCATGAGCCGCATGACCTCCGACACCGATGCCATACGCCACGCGCTGAGCTGGGTGAGCTACCAGGTGCTTGACTGCGTGGTCATGTTCATTGGCGCGCTCGCCATGATGTTCACCATCGACTGGCGGCTCGCGCTCGCGCTCGCATGCGTCACGCCGTTCATTTTCATCCTTACGCGCGGACTCTCCACGCACGCAAGACCACTGTTCTTCGCCATCCGCAACTCGCTTGCCGAAATGAACTCAATGGTCGAAGAAAACATCGAAGGCAACCGCGTGGTCAAAGCGTTCGTGCGCGAACCGTATGAAACCGAAAAATTCGACAAACACAACGACGATTACATGCAACGCAACATGGACCAGGCCTACAACAGCCGCAAATACATGCCGTGGCTCGACGGTCTCGGCTTCTCACTGCAGCTGATCACGCTTGGATTCGGCGGATTCCTGGTCATCACCGGGCGCATGACCCTCGGCAATCTCGTGGCGTTCAACTCCTACCTGTGGATGATCGACGGGCCGGTACGCCAATCCGGATGGCTGATCAACGACTGGCAGCGATTCAACGCATCCTGCATCAAAATCCGCAAACTGCTCACCGCTCAGTCACGTATTACGGAAAAGCCGGAAAATACGGAAAAACCGGGAGACAGCGCCGACGCGAATCACGCCAGCACAGCGGCTGCAACCGCTGCAACAACCAACACAACCCGCATCGCAGGCAGCATCGACTTCCAGCATGTCAGCTTCGCCTTCCCCGACGAACCGGACACTCCCGTGCTTGAAGATGTGGATTTCCATGTTCCGGCAGGCGCCAAACTCGGCATTCTCGGCGAAACCGGCGCGGGCAAATCCACCCTCGTCAACCTCATCTCCCGCTTCTACGACCCCACCGAAGGCCATGTGCTCATCGACGGCGTCGACGCGCGAGACTGGCCGCTCGCCACACTGCGCTCGCAAGTGTGCGTCGTGGCGCAAGACACGTTCCTGTTCTCCGACACCATCGGCGGCAACATCAGCTTCGGCGCGGGCGAACAACGCGAATACGACGAACAGTACATTCGCCGCATGGCCACCATCGCCGGCGCGGACGGCTTCATCCGCAGCATGCCGGAAGGCTACGATACCGTGGTCGGAGAGCGTGGCGTCGGCCTTTCCGGCGGCCAAAAACAGCGCCTGAGCCTCGCACGCGCGCTCGCCGACAATCCGTCGATCCTCATCATGGACGATACGACCAGCGCCGTCGACATGGAAACGGAAGCGGAAATCCAGCGCCATCTGCGCGAACTGGACGAACAGAAAACCATCGTCACCATCGCACACCGTATTTCATCGGTGAAAGATTCCGATCTGATCCTCGTGCTTGAGCATGGCCGCATTGTGGAGCGCGGCACGCATGACGAACTGGTGGCCGCGCACGGCCGATATTGGGAGATCTACTACAGGCAGCTCGGCTTGCAGGCGGGTCGTTCGCAAGGTTTCGAAGCGTAGGCGCGGGAAAGCAGGAAAGGGGGAAAACCCATGGCAAAACGTAACACATACCGCGAAGATGAAGAGCTGGAAGAACAGATCAACCTGCATGATATTCTGCGCATCGGCGTCTATGTAAAGCCGTATATGTCGCGAATCATACGCATTCTTGCCGTCGTCGTCATGATGAGCTGCATTGCGGTAGTCGTGCCATATTTGACGAAAATCATGATTGACAGCGCGATTCCGTCGAAAAATCTCACCTTACTTGGTGAATTAACGGGGTTGATGGCCGTACTTATTGTGATGTATGAGTTTGGATTGCGTTATCGTACCGTCGAAATTACTCGCGTCGGTCAGCTCATGTTGAAAGACATGCGCCGCGATATTTTCACGCATATTCAGACGCTGCCGTTCAGCTATTTCGATTCGCGTCCGCACGGCAAAATCCTGATTCGCGTGGTCAATTATGTGAACACGCTTTCCGACACGTTGAGTTCCGGCCTGATCAATGTGATTTCCGACGTGTTCACCTTCCTGATCACGCTGGTGGTCATGTTCGTGGTCGATTGGCGGCTTGCGCTGTTCAGCCTGGTGCTCTTCCCGTTCCTGATCGCGTGGGTGCTGGTATTGCAGCATTTCCAGCGCCGCGCGTATCAGGTGTTGTCGAACAAGCAGAGCAATCTCAACGCGTTCATTCACGAGTCGATCACCGGCGTGAAAACCACGCAGACCTTCGCCCAGGAGGCGGCGCAGTTCAAAACCTTCCAAGAGCAGCAAGACGACGTGCGCACCTCGTGGATGAAGGCCGTGCATATCCAGTTCCTCATGTGGCCGGGCATTCAAACCATTTCCGTCATGACGATCGCGTTCATCTACTATGTGGGCGTCACGGGCTTCGGCGCGGTGAACGTTTCCACCGGCGTGCTGATCGCGTTCGTTGGCTATGCGAATAATTTCTGGAATCCGGTGATCAGCATCGGCAATTTCTACAATCAGCTGATCACTTGTTCCGCATATCTTGAGCGTATTTTCGAAACGCTTGACGTGCAGCCGGAGATTCGTAACGCGCCTGACGCGACTGAACTGCCGCAAATCGAAGGACGTGTCGATTTCAACGATGTAGTTTTCCGTTACGAGCCTGACGGTCGCAATATTCTCAATCTGGTTGATCTGCATGTTGAGCCAGGCAGCACCGTTGCGTTGGTTGGTCCGACCGGTGCCGGCAAAACCACGATTATCAATCTGCTGTCGCGTTTTTACGACGTTGCAGAAGGTTCGGTCACAATTGATGGTCATGATGTGCGTTCTGTCACATTGGAATCGTTGCGTCGGCAGATGGGCGTCATGCTGCAGGATACGTTCATTTTCTCCGGCAATGTGCGCGAGAACATCCGTTACGGCAAGTTGGATGCGACCGATGCTGAGATCGAAGCGGCCGCGAAGGCGGTGCATGCGCACGAGTTCATTATGGATTTGCCGAACGGATACGACACGGTGGTGGAGGAGCGCGGTTCCACGCTTTCCGCTGGTCAACGTCAGCTGATTGCATTCGCCCGCGTGCTGCTGGCCGATCCGCGCATTCTGATTCTCGACGAGGCCACGTCGAATATCGATACGCGTACCGAAGAGGCACTTCAGGCCGGATTGAACCACCTGCTGAAGGGACGTACGAGCTTCATCATCGCGCACCGACTGTCCACCATCGAGAACGCGGACATGATCTGCTACATCGATCATGGGCAGATCATGGAGCAAGGCAACCACGCCGAGCTGCTCGCCAAGCGTGGCGCCTACTATCGCCTCTACGACTCCCAATACGCCATGATCAAGGTCTAAATGGGCTGATTAGGGCTTGGACTGATTGGCTTGAAATCAGCCTTCCTGCTAGCCGCTTGTCGTTTTTCGGCCGGCGGCTAGCCGCAAATTATCAGGTACGAGGCGGAAGATAGGGAAGTCAGAAAGCAACGCATGTTGCTGCGCACAAAGATGACGCGTGAATGCGTCGATGAAACAACGCGGGAAGGTTTGGTATGGCAGTAGAGAAGCCAGTTCTCACCCAGGAGCAGCAAGATGCGGTCGCAGCGCTCGCATCCACCAACGTGTATGCGAAGCAATCGAAATTCAAAACCTTCCGCGAGCTGCCGCCGAAAGACAAGTGGCCGTACTTCAAGCAGAACTTTCTGACCGATGTGCTGATCATTATCGCAGTGGTCGGCTTGGTACTTGCTTTCGTCATCTCGTATGTGACCAAAGGTCCCGAGGCCGAGCTGAGTCTTGAAGGTGTCGATATGGCGGAATATTCCGAACAGATTGATGCGTTGGGCGCTGATTTTGTGAAGACGCAAGGTATTGAAGACGAGCGTCTCGTGCGGACGGATGCCTCCATTGCGATTAGCGAGAATGCCGCGCAAGATGGTTCCGCATCGTTGACGGCTCGCGTTTCGGCAGGTCAGATCAACATGATTGTTGCCGAAACCGATATTTTCGCCGAAGTCAATGATCGCGGCGACATCACCAAACCCGCGGAAGTGATGAGTGCCGCCGATCTTGAGCAGGTCAAGGATGCGCTGGTCGACGCCAAAGGCAATCCGGTTTCCGATGTGAACGACGCTGTCGGATTCGACTTGTCCCATTCGAAAACATGGACTTCCATGAAGGGACTGCCGAAAGAAGGGGTTATTCTCGGATTCAGCAATATCACGGAATCCAAGGATATGCCGATTCAATTCGTGGAATATCTGCAATTCGAGTAGGTATTTGCTGGTCTTCGAACGGTCATTTCAGTTGCTGAATATTTGCTGAATGTGCGTAGACACGCACATCGCGGTTGCCCCGTTTTCCGCTTAAGCTAGTGAGGGTACGTCAAACGATGCACGTCAACGGATAGGCGGCATTCGGAATTCGAAGGAGATGGCAATGGAGAACGGCAATATGACTCCCCTTGTTCCTCGGCAGGATGGGCGCCTTGAATGGGGCAATGGTGTGGTCTCCATGCTGTTTGACATTGCCGCCGATTCCCCCGTTCGCCTCTGCAACGTTGTAGGGCGCAACATGGTTCCGATCGATGGTCGCTTGTCTGACGATGGAAAGCCAGTGGTTGAAAAGGATCCGCGTCCGATTGTTGAGGTGTGTGCCGCCAATACCGGTTCGCAAGACAACCGACTGACGCTGATTGCCACAGTTGCCGGCAGCCAATTGCGATTCGTTTCCGCGCTTGCTTCCGAACCTGAACCAGGTTCCGCCGATCCGTTCCGTTTGGAGATCACGCAGTTCGCGCCGTATGCCGATCTTGAACCGAAAGGTCGTGAATTCGAGCCGACGGCAAGCGAACGTGACGCAGCCGATTCCGCCGCGAATTCCGCGTCCGAGGCGGTTTCCGCCGATTCCAATGCAGGCTTGGTGGTCACTTCCGTATTCGAGGCGTTCCCGAATCTTTCCGCAGTGCGCACCTACACGCGTCTGCAGTCCGCCAGGCAACTGCCGATTGAAGCGGTGTCATCGTTGAATCTGACCGTTCCGATGCGCGTCAACTGCGGCAAGGTGCATCGTTCGAATATTTTCTGGGGCGATGCCGCTTGGGCTGTGGAAAACGATTGGCGTGTTCGTCCGCTGCGTGACACTCAGGTGCGTAACCGCAACCAGAAAATCAATCCTGGTCAGTCTAGTTCGCGTTTTGCCATGAGCTCGACTTCTACATGGAGCTCGGGAGAGCATGAGCCGGCCGGCATTCTGCAGGTGGAAGGTTCGGTACGCCGCGCCCGCGATTTTTCCGTAATGTGGCAGATCGAGCATAACGGTCCGTGGGAGTGGGAAGTCGGCGAGGACGATCCCGGTCTGCACGTCACTGCGTTCGGTCCGGAATATAAGGATCATGGTTGGTTCACCAATCTTGGTGAAGGCAATGATTTCGAGTCCGTTCCTGTGTCGTTTGCTATTGCCGCAGGCGATTGGCAGCAGGCTGTTGCCGAAATGACGTTGCAGCGTCGTGCGCTGCGCATTGCCAAGGCTCGTGAGTTGGGGCGCGTCGATCAGTTCGAGCATACGCAGGGTCTTGTGATCTACAACGATTACATGAATACGCTGTTCGGTGACCCTCGTATTGAGAAGGAACTGCCGCTGATTGAAGGTGCGGCAAGCGTTGGCGCGGATGTTTTCTGCATTGACGCCGGCTGGTACGACAGCACCGACGGCGGCTGGTGGGACATGGTCGGCGAATGGCAGGCCTCCACCAACCGTTTCGGCGACGCCGGTCTGCGCGGTCTTGCCGACACGATTCGTGCTCATGGCATGGGCTTGGGACTGTGGCTCGAACCTGAAGTGATCGGCGTGAAATCGCCGCTTGCGAGCATGTTGCCGGATTCCGCGTTCTTCCAGCGTCATGGTGTTCGCGTGTGCGATTCGGGTCGTTATCTGCTTGATTTCCGTTCTCCCGAAGCGCGAGAGCATGTTACGCGTACTGTTGATCGTTTGATTGACGATTTCGGTGCGGTGTTCTTCAAGTTCGACTACAACACCATTCCCGGCGTCGGCACTGATTTGAATGCCGAGTCCGTTGGCGATGGCCTGCTCGAGCATTGCCGCGCATATGTGGATTGGCTTGACGATCTGCGTCGCCGTCATCCGGATGTGATGATCGAAAACTGCGGTTCCGGTGCCATGCGCGCCGATTACGCGCAGTTGTCCCGCTTGGATTTGCAGTCCACTTCCGACCAGTGCGATCCTCTGATTTATGCTGCGATTGCGGCTGGTGCAGGTATGACGATTCTGCCGGAACAGCAGGGTAATTGGGGTTACGCTCAGCAAGAGATGGATGATGAGACTGCTGTGTTCACGCTTGCTACGGGTGTGCTCGGCAGGCTGTATCTGTCTGGTTTCATCGATCGCATGACGGAGCCGCGTCTTTCACTCGTTCGCGACGCTATCGCCTTACATCGTTGTGTACTTGCCGACCAGCAGCATATGGTGCCGTTCTGGCCGTCCGGACTTCCCGACTTCGACGGCGATTGGCTTGCCGTCGGCTTGCGTCATGTCGAAACGGATATGGGTGACGCGTATGTGTACGGCGAATCCGCTTGGAATGAGCAGGCTGCCGAGCAGAACGATCAGCAACCTCAGCCGGAAGATAAGCCCGACTACATCATCGTGTGGCGTCGCGGCGGCACACCGTCCGTGAACATGCCGTTGGATGCGGATCAAACCATCGAACAGGTGTTCCCGAATCCTGCCGAACCGGACCATGCGCCCAATGCCAAACCGTGGACTATCGAACGCATGGATCCGGAAACGGTTCGTCTGAACGCCGCCACCTCCAAGCAACCCTCCGCCCGCATCTTTGCCATTCGCCGCCGCGACTGATCGGGGCTGAGCCAACCAATCGCTGAAATGCCGTATTTCCGGCTATCGTGCGTTCCGCTGCAATCGGGCGCGGAACGCACGATAGCTATATGATCGCGGTCGTGGATTCACGTTCGACCAACTGATATCCGATGGTTGCGCGGCTCGGCGGCAGCACCGTGCCTGCATCATTGGAATTTCCGGCATTGCTGGAATTATCATTCACTTCGCCGCGTTCGATCCGTTCGACAATCATATCGACCGCGAATTTGGCAAGCTGGTCGAGATCCACTTGGATGGTGCTCAGCGAAGGGGTGGCGTAGGTTCCGGAAGTCACGCCGTCGAATCCGATCACCTTCACGTCTTGCGGCACATGGATGCCATAGTCGGCGAGGCCGCGAATCACGCCGAATGCGGCGAAATCATTGGCGCAGCACACTCCGTCGAACGCGATTGCGGGAATCTTGTCGGTCGTTTCGATCGATCTGCCCGTAATCTTGCCGCTTGCATCGTTGAAATCGGCGGTTCCGGCCGTGCCTGTTTCGCGGTCTCCAGCACCCGCGCCGGCTCCGCAGTCCGTCCTTCGCGCCGCCATGATCCGTTCGGCGATCGCGTGCCCGGCGGTAATGCCTTCGTCGGAGCGACCGCCTTCGAACACCATGGTTTCGTCATATGGCAATCCTGCGTCCAGCAACGCCGCGCACGCTCCTCGAAGTCGCAATGCAAATGCGTTCTGCGCATGCGCCAACTTGGCGCGCGGCACGAACGTATGCCCGACAATCGCAATATTCCGGCATCCCTGGGCGATCAGATACTGCATCGCAGCGCGTTCGCCCTCCTCGTTGGGAAAATTCACGGCATCCACGGTTGGCGTTTCCTCGCATGCGTCGAGCAGTACGAGAGGGCGCCCGCCGTTGAGTTTGGCGAGCGGTAGATTCGTGCCCAATCCGGTGGCGTGCAGAATCTCACCGTCGAAGAGCTGCCCTGAGAACGGATTGCTGGTCAGCGCATGTTCGGCCGCGTCCGGCGAATACTGGGTCTGTTCGATGAACGGCGTGAGTCCGCGTGAGGTGATCTCGCGGCTCAATGTTTGCGTCAGCTTCGAATAGAACGGCGAATCGAATTCGTTGACGATGATGTGAATAATGTTGCTGCGACCTGATTTGAGCATGCTGGCTGTCAGATTGATGCGATAGTCGAGTTTTTTCGCTGCTGCCAGCACTTTGGCCCGCGTCGATTCCTTGACGCCGGCTTTGCCGTGCAGCGCATTCGATGCGGTCATGGGGGAGACGCCGGCTTCCGCCGCCACGTCGCGCAATGTCGGTTTGCCGTTTGCCATGCACCGCTCCTTACAGCCAAGTTTTTCTGTAACGATATTATATATGATGATTTTCTGGTAATCGTTGAAATTTCAAAGAATCACCGATATCCTATCATGATTGTGATTTCTGAAATATGCTATAAAATATGTAACGGTACATATCTGAAGTTTTCCAAGATGATGAAGTCGAACAAGTAAGTCAAGGATGACGTCAGATACTGTAAACGGCACGCTTTTCTAACGTTGTACAAGGAGAAGGCAATGGCGACTACCGAGGATCTGCCAAAAGCATGGCGACCGCCAATGGGCTGGAACAGCTGGGATTCCTACGGCACCACCGTCACCGAAAGCGAAGTGCTTGCCAACGCACGATTCATGGCGGAACACCTGAAAGACGCCGGCTGGGATACGATCGTCGTCGACATCGACTGGTATGACCCGACCGCCCGCGCACACGGTTACAATGCCAATGCGCCGCTGATCCTCGACGAATACGGGCGTCAACTGCCCGACCCTGAACGATTCCCCAGCGCTGCAGACGGGCACGGTTTCGCACCGCTTGCCGAACAGATCCACGCCATGGGACTCAAATTTGGCGTACATATGATGCGAGGCATTCCGCGCTTGGCGGTCGACAACAATCTGCCGGTCAAAGGCACTCCATACACGGCGCAAGAGGTGGCGGACCTTAACCACGTGTGCAAGTGGAATTCAGACAATTATGGGCTGAACCATAACCACTCCGGAGCTCAAGCTTGGTATGACGAACAGCTCGACCTGTTCGCCTCATGGGGGCTTGACTTCCTCAAAGTCGACGACATGCAAACGCCATTCCACAGCGCGGAAATCGCCGCCTACCATAACGCCATCGCCAAAGCTGAAGCGAAATACGGTCGCAGCATCAGCCTGTCGCTCTCGCCGGGCGGTTGGGTGAGCACCGGCTACACCGAATTTCTGCGAGACAGTGCGCAAATGTGGCGTATCAGCGACGATTTATGGGATCGTTGGGAAGACATCTACCAGCAATTCCCGCGTCTTGCGAGGTGGGCGCCGTTCCAGACCACCGGTCATTGGGCTGACGCCGACATGCTGCCGTTGGGGCATATTGGATTGCGGGCCGAACGTGGAGACGATCGCCAAAGCCGCCTCACCGAAGATGAAAGCCGCACGTTGCTTGCCCTCTGGTGCATGGGACGCAGCCCACTTATGGTAGGCGGCGACCTGCCGACCAGTACCAGCGAAACCATTGAACTGCTCGCCAATCCGGCATTGCGCGAAGTCACCGCAGGATCCACCAACAATCACGAAACCGTGTACGAACGCATCTTCGAACGTTGGGATGACGAAAACTCCTACCTTGGGGATCTCGTGGTGTGGGCCGCCGATGCGGCCGACTGGGCGGATGGCACTCCTTCCGCACATTCGGGCGGACATTATGCAGCCATCTTCTGGACCGGCGATCGCGACTACGAACTGCCGGCAACCATCGAGCTGCAATCCATCGTCGGATTAAGCCAACGCAACGATCCGTGGACGATTACCAATCTGTTTGACGACGAAACCAACGCAACTGGCGAAACTGATGTAACCGGCGCACGTATCGAAGGTGAGGGCGAAGATCGAGTCATCCGTGGAACCATACCAGCGCATGGCGTGCTCTGGTTCGCACTCGACCCGCGCTGACGGCAACCAGCAGTCGCTATAAATCGCCATCAATCGCACGTACCGCAACACCATTCAACCCAACAAACAACCAACACCATCCAAGGACACACCATGACCGACAAACTCATCGCAACCCTCAACAAGGCGGGCGTGCGTAACATCAGCACCGACCTGTGGGGCATCTTCTACGAAGACATCAGCTACTCCGGCGACGGCGGACTCAACGCCGACCTCGTACAGAACGGCGCATTCGAATACAATCGCGCCGACTCCTCCGACTGGAGCAACTACAGCTTCTGGCGCAAAATCGTGCCCGCCGGCTCCTTCCTTTCTGGACACCGACGCGCTGGAAAAGGCGCGCGGCATTACCATTTTCTCCAAGCAGGCCCTCTTCACAGCGGGCAATACCGATTTTACCCTGCTGGACACCCCGGGCCATGTGGATTTTTCCACGGAGACCGAGCGGACACTGCAGGTGCTGGATTATGCGGTGCTGGTCATCAGCGGCACCGACGGCGTACAGAGCCATACC
>OGZN01001513.1_pt1 | contig 10872 bp, 9 predicted proteins | sample 1576801 | NCBI WGS metagenome assembly OGZN01 (sample SAMEA3541573, study PRJEB24748) | human gut metagenome | biome: human gut; feature: human-associated habitat; material: faeces | place: China | collected 2012 | reverse complement strand
TACCCATCTTGGAGTCCAAGTTACCGGTCGGCTCATCGGCGAGGATGATGTCGGGGTTACCTACGATCGCACGGGCGATGGCCACGCGCTGGCACTGGCCGCCGGAGAGCTGCGTCGGGAAATGGCGCATACGGTGGCTGAGGCCGACCTTCTCCAGCACGGCCTCGGCCAGCTTGCGGCGCTCCGAGGAAGAGACCTTGCGATAGAGCAAGGGAAGCTCCACGTTGTCCAGCACGTTCAGGGAATTGATCAAGTGGAAGCTCTGGAACACGAAACCCAGTTGCTTGTTACGGAAAGCGGCCAACTCCTTGTCGCTCATGCCCACCGTGTTCACGCCGTTGATCTCGACCGTGCCGGAGGTAGGCAAGTCCAGCAGGCCCATGATGTTCAATAAGGTGGATTTCCCGCATCCGGAGGGTCCCATAATGCTGAGAAACTCGCCTTGCTGTACCTCTAGGTTCACGTTTTCCAACGCGACTGTCTCTATCTCTTTCGTACGGTAAATCTTCTGTAAATTCGTTAGTTTGATCATGACTGTAATATTTTAATTGTTATTGTTTGACTCTTGTTATTGTTAAACTCTTGCTATCGCTAGGCTTTGCCACCTAAAAGCAAATTACGTGCCAGAAACGTATCTCATTGATTCCATGACATCTCCATAAAAAAGTACTGTCCGTTATCGAACAGTCGATTCATTTCCGAACAGTCGGTTCGTTTCCGGACACGGATGCCCGTGCCATCCGTGCCGTCCGTGTCCGATCATTCCTGCCGCAAGGCGTCCGCCGGATGCATCCGCATGGCCCGGTAAGACGGGAAACTAATTCCCACGACAATCATCGCGGCCATCACCGCATACGAGAACACGAAGCCGAACAACAGGCGTGAGGCCATGTCGGGCGGTATCTCCGAGCCTTGCGTCACCTCCATATACAGCAGGTTGGCGAAGATGGCGGCGGAGGGGATGAAAGCGATGGTGAGTAGCGCCAAGCCCTCCTTCACCAATTGCCAGAATATGCCCTTGCGGGTGGCTCCCATCGCCATGCGGAGGCCGATCTCGGCGCTCCTTTGTTGCGTACGATACCAGAAGGTTCCCACCACGCCGAGCAGGACATTCAGCAGGAAGAAGGCGATGCCCGCCACGTAAAGGCGGACTTGATCCAACCAACGCTCAAGGAACTGGTCCCGGTAATGGGACATCGGGAAAACATCCTTCAAATAGATATTACCCACGCGCAATTGCTGCTCCATCTCCTTCCGGAAATCGGCGGCGAAAGCGGCGCCGTCCGCGCCGGGCTTCACCCGGATGAAGGTATTCAAGCCCTCTCCGACCCAATCGCCCTCCTCGGCCACCTTGTTCTCGTCCACCAGCTTATAGTAAGCGTAATCATAGCCGGTGAACTCGCAGTAACGTTGTTTCTCGCAGACACCACCGATACGGTAGGCCACGCTATCACGAGAGCCTTGGTCGGTGATATAGATCTCTTGGCGCACGGCCGCCGCAAGATCGCCGAAGAAGCTGTCGGCGACCGTACCCGTCACCACCACTTGGTTGTCACGCAGGGCGTCCACCAACTCCGAGGGGGACCCGCCTTGTGCCGTCTTTACGTCGAACACCTCGAAATAGGTGGGCGATACGTAACGCACGAAGCCATTACGGATCAACGAGTCCTTCCGGAACGTGGCGTATTGGTTCGATCCCCGGTAATGGAAATGCACGCCGGTGGTGAAACAGATTGATTCCACGGAGGGGTTCCGGCGGATGCGATCCATCAAGGTCAGATAATCCCCGCCTCCCCGTTCGCTATGCACGGAGGTCGTGTCATAATCGGGACTTTCCTCCGGGATCACGCCGAAACTCACATGATACGTATGCTCGATGTTAAAGCCCAAGGGCTGCGAGTAGAGTCTGTACATCACGAACAAGGCGTCCGCCGCATACCAAAGGAAGATAGAGACCACGAGCATTTCCAACCAGATAAACAAGTTCCCCTTGCGCTCGTTCCAGAGTTGTTTTAGAATCATCTTATACATAGCGTCAACCATTTATAGAGTCCGTAATATTCAATCTTGACATTCGCCAAGCCGGGAGGCCGGCGGAAAACAGGTTCAGCACGAGGCAGAACAGGAAGGCGGCGATAAAGACCGCCCCGTTAAACATCCCGGTGGAAAGCCCCGTCTTCCCCAGCGAGGTGACCAGCAACCAGTCCCTCAGCAACAACATGGCGCCGTACGACATCGCCAATCCCAGCAGTCCGCCGAGCAGGGTCAAGACCATGTTCTCGGACAGCACTTGCCAGAGGATGGTGCCTTGCGTGGCCCCGAAAGCCCGACGTACGCCAAGCTCGGCCATCCGGCGGCGCATCCTCGACAGGGTGATGCCCGATAGGTTCAAGGCCGGAACCAGCAGGAGGATGAAAAGGATGATGCCGTAACGGACGTAGAGATAGAAGAGGTTCGCCCCGAACTCGCTACCGCCGCCGATCCATTCCTCGATCTGGGTGGAGGGCTGGTGAAGGATATCGGCCTTGACATCCCGGGTCTTGGCGTTGAACTCCTCGACCTTCCGCAACGCCTCGGTCCTCAACTCCTCCCTCGTGACGCCCGGTTTCAGCAGGACGCAACAGCTATACGAGCCGTTGATACCCTCTTGGTATCCCCCGTCGTCCCGCACCGTGTAAGGGATCCAGACCTCCGCCCACGCTTTCGAGGCGAACCGGGATACGTCCTTCACGACCCCGCAGATATTGTAGACGATGAAATCGAGCTTCATCTCCCGCCCCACGACTTGGTCCGTGCCGAAAAGGGCCAAGGCCACGCTCTCGCTGATCACGGCGTCGCGGATACCGCTCGTGAAAGCCGCCGGGCTGAAGGGGCCTCCTTGCAGGAAATCGAACTGGAAGATCTTCCAGAAGGCGGTATCCGTATAAGAGATGTAACTCGTCCGGTTCTTAAGCCCGTCCATGGACGAGGCGGTCAACGGCCTGTAGCGATCCATATTGATGGCGGTAACGGCCTCCGCCCCTTTCAGCGGATAGCAGCATTCCTTCACCAAGGGCAGTCCCAGCGACGAGTAGGAGATGCGCCGGTTATCATCCTTGCCATTGCTCATGACGGTCGTTATGTAGCAGGTGCGGCCACGGTTTACCTCCGGCTTGAAACTCGCCGTATTCACGACATACAGGATGACGATCACCATGATCATGCAAATGGCCAAGGCGGTACCGAGTATCGAGATCACGCTCAACAGCTTGTTCTCCCCGATCATCCTCAACGCTTGTTTAATGTATTGCTTTATCATAAACCTTTGTATTATAAATTATCTATTACCCGACCTAAACAGCGATTGTTTGTTATCATCCGACTTTGTGCCCCTACGGAGGCAAATAACGTGCCAAAAACGTAACCACCTGATTCCTAACATCACCCCGTAAAAAAAGCTGTCCGATAACGAACACTTGATTCGTTATCGGACAGCGATTATGGACAGTTTCAGATTTTATAATTCCCAACGTAAGGATCTCAGCAGTTCATCGATCTCGGCTGCCGAAATGGAGTCACGGTCGGCCTTATCGTAGATCGTGAGGAGAACAACCGTACCCTCATTATCTGCGCAGACAATGGCCTCCGTGTAAGTAATCACTCTCGCCCCATGGCTCTTTCCTTTTCCCTTGGAGGCGATGGCCATGCGTACCTTGCGAACGCCTTTGCCTAAGCTCGTCCCTTGATCGGGGTTCTCGCTCAAAGACTTACCCAAAGCCGATAAATCAGCCTTCAATGAGCTATACTTCTTACAGAGACGTTTGAACTCTTTATCGAAGTCTTAATGGGTTTTTATCCTATACCTCATTGAGCAACTCACTTAAGTCTCTAAACTTATGCCCCACATCCTTGCCCTCACGCAAATCCTTCACGTCTTGCAGGGCATTCCTTAGCCCCGCCAAGATCTCCTCCTTGGTAGGCTCCACGTAATCGTCTGCCGGCTTCTCTACCGGGGTTGCCTTACCGAAGGCAGCCATCTTCATACGGCGGACACTGTCGAGGGCCTTCTTGATCAACTGTTCATCCTCCAAAGACATCACCTCTTGCAGTAACGACATTTTTAATTCTATAGCTGTCATAAGCTTGCTCCTTTCTCATTAATAAATTGACAGACGCAAAGATAGACAATTTATTCGTAATGCAACGCCTCCGCCGGAGCCATCTTTACCGCCTTGCGGACAGGGAACCAGATTCCCATGCAGATCATGCCGGCCATCAGGAGGTAGGAGACGCTGAGGGTTACTAGAAAGCGGAGGATGGAGAGGGGCTCGCGGTAGGAATCCAGCTTATCCAAAAAGGCCATATTGAAGACGAAGACCAGTAGAATCGGAACAGTGATCGCCAAGAGACCCAGACCTTCCAGATACATGTACTCGCCCAGCCTGCCCCGGCTGGAACCGATCGCCATGCGGAGACCGATCTCGCTACGCCGCCGCTCGGTACGCAACCAGAACGTGCCTACGATACCGAAGAATACGTTCACGAGCAGGAAGGCCATCATGGAGAGTTTCTTGCTGTTCTCGTTCTTGGTAAACCGGAGTTGGTCATCACGCTGGTCGGCAAGGAGGGTGACACCGTGGACGAAGATGTTATTTACCGTCATCCGATCCGCTGTTTTCTCCAAGAAAGCGTACATCTCATCCTCGGTCATCGGGCGTTTCGTACGTACCGATAGTTCAGCGCTCCTTACGCCGAAATTCTTCACGAACTCCCGCAAGGACTCACCTTTCAATATCGTGAAAGCGCAGTTCTCCGGACGGTCGAAGTCATTGCTACGGAAGGTAGGAAGGACAGCGGCGATCGTGAAAGGCTCGGAAAGGTCGTCATTCTCCGAGATCTGCCGGCCTATGGCGGACTGCCCCCCGAAGAAGAAATCCTCCGCCTCCGCCGTCACGACGAGCGGGCGGTAAGCGTTCTCCACCAGCGGGGTGATGGCACGGCCCTCCTTATCCTTCATACGGAATACATCGAAATAAGAAGGAGATACTTTCAGCTTGTGGTAGTTCTGTCCTACCGCCTTCGAGGTATCAGCGCCCAAGGGAAGGAGCGTACCCCACGAACTTCCGTTTGAATAAGGCATGGACCAATACGTAACACATACTTCCTCGACCTCCTGCTCTTGGCGGATACGTTCCATAAGCTTCAACAAATCCTGTGTTGCGTTCGAGTCGTAAAGTGAGTCGGGCACATAACCCGGGGCGTTCGACGAGAGCGTGGAAAGCTTGAAACGCCACGTATTCGAGATATCATATCCCATCGGGGCGTTATAGCAGCGCACATCCACCCATAACTTATCCATCATAAACCAAAGGGCGCACATCACGATAACCAACTCGCCCAGTATCCAGCCGTTGCTCTTGCGCTGGGCCCATATTATTTTAAATATATGCTTAATCATAATTTGATAGTTGATAGTTGATAGTTGACAATTGACAACTCATTGTTCATTATTCATTGGATTCACTCATTCCCCTTTAACGCTTCTACGATCGGTTGCCGTGTCGTACGCCATGCCGGTATCCCGGCGCTTAATATATTCAGCAAGAACGTAAAGATAAGGGCGGAGATAAATAAGCCCGGTTTAATAAGCATAGGCGCCGTAAGGCTCACGTTCTCGCTCAACATGAAAGGCTTCCCTACCACCAGCAACACCATCGAGAGACCGATACCGATCACGCCACCGATCAAGGTCAGCACAAAGTTCTCCGATAAGATCTGCATCAAAAGATTCTGCCCCGTAGCCCCGAAAGCCTTACGTAAACCGATCTCTTCTTTCCGCTTCTGCACGGACGATTGGATCACGCCCGTTAAGTTCAGCGCCGGGACCAAGAGCAAAAAGAATAGGAAAGCGCCCGATCCGGCCAAGAAGGTAGGCCAGTCCACCTTTTGAAAAGCGCCGCTTCCCATGGCCGTATCCAACTGGGAAAGTAGCCCGGAAGGGAAACCTACGTTATAATCGGTCTTGCTGTCATTGTAGCGACGGACCTGTTGGTCTAGCTCCGAGCGTATGGCATCGAAGTCGGAAGAGGAACGAGCCAATAAGGCCACGCTGAAATAACCGGCCATATTCTCCCCATACTCCCCATTTACACGGGTCAGGGCCTCATTGCTGCTATAGGGTATCCATACCTGAGCGTAGGAGCTCATCAATGAAGAAGGTACGTCACGCACCACACCGCAGACGGTGAAAGTGATAAAATCCATCACGACCTGCCGCCCGACGGCCTGTCCCGTTCCGAACAAATCGGTCGCCACTTGTTCCGACAGCACCATCTTCGGTATACCGGATTGAAAATCAGCCTCGCTAAAGGGGCCCCCTTCCAAGAAAGGATGGTCGAATATTTTCCAATGGCCCGCGTCCGTATAACAAATCTCATACTCCTTGAAGAGCCGTCTATTGGGCAATGACAAGGAATGGCTATCACTACAATAGCCGGATACGGCCTCTGGTTTCCGCAAGGTGTAGAAACATTCCTTCACGACCTCGCTGGACATACCTCCACGGTTATACTCCGGGCCATTGGGATTTTTCGTACCGACTTCCGTACCCCAGACATACATAAACCTAGACCGATTGGACTCAGGGGCATATCCCGTGGATTTAATCTGGAACACCAATACCATCACCAACACCATGGCGATCGCAAGGGCCGTTCCCGAAATAGAGATTACGCTTACGAGCGTATTTTCACGCAGCATTTGAACCGCTTGTTTGATGTACTGCTTATACATAAATCTAATCGTTTGTTATTATTCTACATATTATTCGTAATGCAACGCCTCCGCCGGGACCATTCGGGTAACCTTGCGCACAGGCAACCAGATACCGAGGCAGATCATGCCGCTCATCATTAAATAAGTTATACCGAAAGAGATAGCGAAACGCCCCGTCGTAAACGGCAGGCGATAGGTATCTATAGCATCCGTCGCCACCATATTGATAGCGAAGAGGGCGATAAACGGAAGGGTTAACGCCAATAGGCAAAGACCTTCCAGATACAGATACCGCCGTAACGTGCCATCGTAAGCACCCAGCGCCATCCTCAAGCCGATCTCTCCCCGGCGATTCTGCGCACGGAGCCAGAACGTACCGATAATGCCGAAAAAGACGTTTACCAGCATGAAGGCCATCAAGGAGAACTTATTGCTCATCTCACGCCCCTTACCATCCAGATGAATATCCCGGAACTCCCTGATATTGCTGATGCCATAGACAAATAGATTGTCCGCCGCCAACCGGTCTCCCATCTCATTCAGAAAACGATTCATGTCGTCCCGTGTATAGTTTCTTTTCATCCGGACGCAAAGCTCCGCATTCCGGGCTCCAAACTGATTGACAGTCTCGTTAAACAATTCCCCCTCAAGGCTCTGGAAAAAACATGGCTCCGGAGATTTATACTCGTCGGTCCGGATAGAGGTTGATACGGAGGCGACCGTAAAGGTATTATCCAATTTACTATGCCTCACCTTCCTTCCACGAGCCAGCCGGCCATGATAAAACACGTCTGCCATCTCCTTGGACAAGACCAAGGCGTTATGTATCCCGGCGATCTCGTCCGCTACAGGTTTCCCCTCCGGAGTCTTGATCCGGAAAAGCTTGAAATATTCCGGGGTGACATTCCGGATCTGGAAATTCTCCCCAGATGTTAAGCTCGTGTCACCATCCAGAGGCTCTATCTCCCTCCAAGAATTTCCCATCGAGTAGGGACAGGAGTAATAAGTAGCGCAAACTTCCTCCACCTCGGACCATTGGCGTATTTGCGACATCAAGCGGGTCAGCTTCTCCGGCTCGGATAGCCCGGGAAGCGAATCCGAAGGGTTCCGTTCCTGCTCGCTTAACTTGAAACGCCATACGTTCGTGATATCGAATCCGAGGGGAGAGTAATAGGTTCGCGTGTCCACATAAAACATATCGACCATCAGCCAGAACACACCGGCCACCACCAACAACTCCGCGAATATCCAACCGTTACTTCGGCGCTGGTTCCATATTATACTTAGTATATGCTTGATCATATCATTCCTTTTCAGTAGTTATTTTTCACACGTTCGCATCCTTCAACGATTCCACGATCCGCTCCCTCGCTATCCGGAATGCGGGTAATCCCGAGCTTAGTACATTCAATACCAACGTAAAGAACAGGGCCGCCACAAACAACAAGGGCTGGAAAAGCATGCCAAAAGTTATCACCGTATCTTTTGTCAGCAAGAACGACCGGCCTACATAGAGCAATACGACCGACAAACCTACCCCCAAAACACCTCCTATCAACGTAATGATCAGGTTCTCGCAAACAACCTGCGTAAACAGACGTTCACCGGTAGCCCCAAAAGCCTTGCGAAGCCCCATCTCCGGCCGCCTTTTCTGTACGGCGGATTGTACGATCCCTGTCAGGTTCAAGGTCGGTACCAGCAGCAGGAACAGAAGCACCCAGCCAGTTGTCTTCAGGTATTCGCCCCAACCTACCCGGTTATAGCCATACCGACTACCGGAACCTAAGGCCAGTTCCAGATGGGTGAAAGGCTTGGGAATCGTCAAGATGAAATCCGCTTTGCCGGCGTTGTAGCGGGCTACCCCTTGCTGGATCTCCGCATATATGGAATCGATGTCCGAGAGCTTATGCGCCAAGATCTCCGCCCCGAAAGGGCCACACATCCCGTCGCAACCTCCGCTATTGGTGTACAGGGTATTCGCCGTATAAGGCATCCATACATCGGCGAATGCCTCGCTGGCCGCTTTCGACGGGCGCTTTACCACTCCCGCGATCGTGCAAGGCATCACGTTATTTACCAAGATATCACGACCGACCACGTCTTGGGTACCGAACAGGATACCCGCCAACTTATCGGAAATAACCACGTGAGGCAGACCGGAATTGAAATCGGCCTCCGTAAAAGGCTTGCCGGAAAGGAACTTGAAGTCAAATACTTTCCAAAAGGCGGGATCGGTATAATAGACAGTATATTCCTCGAACAATCGTTTACCCGGAATGGAGATAACGTGGCTATTCTGTGCCGTCACGGTTACGGCCTCGGGCTTTTTCAGCGTATAGAGGCATTCACGTATCGTCTCGGCGGAAAGGCCCGTATTGTTATTCTCGCTCCCATCCTTCGATTTAGTGTTCACGGAGTAGATATAAAGCATCCGGTCTCGCTTCGATACGGGGCTATAACCTACCAGCTTGATTTGGAATTGCAACACGACAACCAAGATCATGGCCACCGACAGCATCGTACCCAAGATAGAAACCACGCTTGTAAGACGATTCTCTCTCAGCGCATGGATGGCTTGTTTAAAGTATTGCTTGAACATCCTTTATTTCAATTTCAGTTTATTCTTTTCCTTGAAGCTTGTCATATCGGAAACGACTACCTCGTCGCCCGGTTCCAAGCCATTGACTACTTCGACATACTCAAAGTTGCTGTCTCCCAGCTGTACCTTCCGCTTGATCAATTGGTTTCCGTTGACAACAAACAACTCATACTCTCCTTTCCCGACGTAGAACGAGGCGTTGGAAATACGCAGCACATCGTCCTTGATGGCATTCATCACGTATACATCGGTCTTCAAACCGGAGCGCAAGCGGCGATGATTATCCTCCTCCAACTGTACCGTGAAAGAGATTACACCGTTCTTCGATAAGGGGGTAACATCGCTAACCACCCCATCCAGTTTATCGTTGCCGATCTTTACAACGGCTTTGCTACCGGCGGCGATCCGGTCACCATAGGTATCGGCGATCTCCCCCTCTATCTTGAAATGGGACAAGTCGGAGACGATAGCGACACGACTGCCTTGAGAGACTTGGGCACCTACCTCGTTGTTCACGTAGGTCAGGATCGCCTTGCGGGGAGAGCGTATCTGGGCGTCTTCCAAGGTACGCTTCGTCTCGGCTAGGCTCTTTCGGAAGATGTTCAGGTCGAGTTCTTTCACTTTATAATCGGCATCCGTCAAGGATTTCTCGTTCTCATATTTTTGCTCATCCTCTTTCAGTTTCAAGACGCTAACGTTATAGTCCAGTTCCACTTGACGGACCTTATCGGTCGTTCCGGCGCCTAGGCTATCCAGATAACGCTCGTTGCGCAACTCCACTTCCTTTCGGTTCAGTTCCATGCGAGAGACTTTCAATTGCATCTCCATCTCGGAAAGCTTATTGCGGTTTTGGATACGGAGTTGATCCAATTGGAGGCGTTTCATTTGCTCCTCGTCCAATTGTTTCTTATAATCCGTCTCGGCGCTGAGCAAGTCCAGTTTCAAGATCGGAGTACCTACATCCACGGAATCGCCTCCCTTTTTATAAATCTCGACGATACGGGAGTTGATCGGTGAGTTGATGATTTCCTCGAAAGCAGGAACCACCTTGCCTGACGCGCTAACGGAAACCTCGATCACTCCTTTATCTACCGTTGAAAAAACCAAGTCCTTCCGTTGCAGGCTGGTTTGCATGAAACCGATCACCCCGCCTATTAAGACAACGGCAATACCAATCCCCGCCCCCAGCTTTATAAACTGTTTACGCTGCTCCTTCTGCCGAACCTCTTTTGATATCTCTCTGTCCATATTTCGTTTGTTTTTATTTTCCACCCTCCAAAGAGCAAACCCCGTGCCAAAAACGTAAGTAACTGATTCTATGAGAATATCCATTTTTAGTACTGTTCGATTTCGGACACTGTGTTCGGTTTCGCTCAAAACTTTTCCGATAGGCCTGTTGTTCTATGCCCAAAACTTATAAACGCAAAATGTATGAACACAAGACTTATCCTATTCACATGTATAGCCGGTCTGACTCTCTTTTTCTCTGGCTGTAGCAAAAATGATGATGATCATCAAGG
>OGZN01001499.1_pt1 | contig 10925 bp, 6 predicted proteins | sample 1576801 | NCBI WGS metagenome assembly OGZN01 (sample SAMEA3541573, study PRJEB24748) | human gut metagenome | biome: human gut; feature: human-associated habitat; material: faeces | place: China | collected 2012 | reverse complement strand
ACACTTTGATGTTGAATGTTTATGCAAATTTATAACGATAAATTATTATACAATGAATATAAAACAACTCATTTTAACTACCGGCGGGCTTCTGCTCGCTGGTATCGTTGAGGCTCAGCCAGCTCATCCGAATGTGATCTTGATCTATACGGACGATCATGGATCACTGGATGTGAATTGCTTTGGGGCGAAAGATTTATGTACTCCCCATATGGACGCATTGGCGGATCAAGGGGTTCGTTTTACTCAATTTTATGGTGCGCCTGTCAGTTCGGTCTCAAGGGCATCTTTGCTAACAGGACAGTTTGCCAAGCGTGCCGGACTTACGACCAATGCGGGAAGAAATGGTTTACCGGCAGAGAGAGAAACGTTGGCCGAACGAATGAAGTCAAATGGCTATCGTACCGCTTTAATTGGTAAGTGGCATTTAGGAGAACGCTTGGAGGAAGGTCCCAATGCGCAAGGCTTCGATTACTTTTGGGGAATACGAGGTGGATGTGTGGATAATTATTCCCATTTCTATTATTGGGGTGGTCCGAACCGACATGATTTGTGGCAGAATGAGAGGGAGATCTATTCTCCGGGCAACTTCTTCGCCGCAGAGAATCTGAAAGAGATCAAAAAATTCGCCACGGAGGATAAAGAGAAACCGTTCTTTATCTATTGGGCGGTAAATATCCCTCATTACCCATTGCAGCCCAGCGAGAAATGGCTGGATTATTATGCGGACTTACCTAACCCTAGAAGAATGTATGCGGCGTTTGTCTCTACTTTCGATGATTATTTAGGGGAGTTACGTACCTTCTTGGCTGCCGAGGGACTGGCGGAAAATACGATTCTAGTCTTCCAGTCGGATAACGGGCATAGCATGGAGGATCGTACTTTCAGGGGAGGTGGCTATAGTGGCCCTTATCGCTCAGGGAAGTTCTCTATGTTTGAGGGAGGTATCCGAGTTCCGGCTATCATCTGTTGGCCTAAAGAACTCCCTCAAGGAGAAGTGCGCAATCAGTTGGCGATGAATATCGATTGGTTCCCGACATTGGTTGAGCTATGCGGTCTTTCCACGGAGGAAATGGACGTGGATGGAAAGAGCTTGGTTCCTGTCATAAAGGATGGTTCTAAGTCCTCTTCTCATAAAGTACTTCATTTTGATTTTGGAGATCAGTGGGCGGTTCGTTGCGGAAACTGGAAATTGATAGCGAATGTAGAGGATGTCACCCCGAATAAAAGAGAGTCTCAGAAAGGATTGTTCCTCTCTAATCTAGAGAAAGACAATACGGAGAGCGAGAACCTTGCGGAGCGGTATCCGCAGAAAGTAAAGGAGTTGCAAGCGTTGCGAGACGCATATGTGAACTCGTTGAAGCGATAATCTGATAGAAGTACGACAAGTCCTTTAGATAGGCGTTATCGGAGTGAACAAGGATGCCAGCAACGGCAGGTATTCCTTCAACTCGTGGCGCAGAATCTTTAGGGCTTGTTGTATTTTGTAATCTATGGTTTTGGGGGATACGCCTAACTTAAAGGCGATTTCATTGTAGGTCATATTCTGGAAGCGGTTTAGTTCAAACGCTTCCCGGTAGCTCTCCGGTAGGCGCATTATAGCCGTCTCGATCTTTCCGGCTAGTTCTTCTACGATGTAGAAGTCTGGATCTTCATAGAGTTGCTCCATGTGTACTTGTAGTTTTTTCTGGATTCGTTGTTTTATCTCGTTCCGGTTGGTGAGGGTAAGACATCGATTCCTCACCGATTTAAATAAATAATTTTTCAGGGAGGTATCGAACGTCTGCATCTCCTTGTTCTCCCAAAACCAGACCATGACATCTTGTACGATCTCCTTGCCGTCTTCCAAATCCACGAATTGCTTGGCATAAGCACATAGCATCGGATAATACCGAAGGAAAAGCGTATCGAATGCTTTCTTATCTCCCTCCTTAACAGCTTGGAATAGTTGATTGTCCTCTATGTTTATCCCCTTTTGCATGATACAAACATAATAAAATATTCGATATGGGTGAAAAAAATCAGAAATCATTTAGGAGATTTCCTTTGATGTTAGTCTTAATTATAAAGAGCGATTTTATTATGGAAAACAGTTATATGGATGAGTCTAAGTTGTTGCGTTATTTTTCAGGGGATCTGGATCTTCTGGAGAGGGAGCGAGTGAACGCTTGGATTGAGGAGTCGAAGGAACACGAGAAAATAGCTAAGGAGGTTGGTTATATTTGTTCGGCGATAGATACGGCTCGAACGATTCGGAAGATTGATGCGGAAAAGGATCTGTTGGTCGTTCATCAAAGAATAGGTAAACGGAGACAGGCATCCGTATGGGGATGGCTTCAGCGTATTGCTGTGATTCTTTTCATCCCCTTGTTGCTTTCCGTTATTTATAATGAGCTGAAAGAGGATATGCCGCAATACATGGAAGTACGTTCTAATCATGGGATGGTCAGTTCAGTCGATTTGCCGGATGGAAGTAAGGTCTGGATGAATTCAGGTTCCTGTCTGAAATATCCGGTGCAGTTTACAGGAGAGAAGCGGGAAGTCTTTTTGGATGGGGAAGCCTTTTTCTCGGTACGAAGTGATGAGAAAAAGCGATTTGTCGTGAATACCTCGAACGAGATAAGGGTAGAGGTCTTGGGTACGGAGTTTAATATGGATGCCTATAGTGAGAACGACTTTATCTCGACTACCTTGGTGAAAGGTTCGGTGAAACTGCTTTATGATCAAGGAGGTACGGAACAGTCTGTGCTGATGAAACCAACTCAAAAAGTGGTCTATGATAAACGTACTCACTCGATTGAGACGAATGATAATGTATATGTATTGAGAGATGTCTCTTGGAAAGATGGTCGTATCGTATTGAGAAATACCTCCTTGTCGGATGTGTTGTGGATGTTGAGTAAGCGATTTAATGTTGAGTTCGTGATCGAGAAAGAATCCTTGAAGGATAATTCTTTCACGGGAACATTTGATGATCAGAGTTTGGTTCGCATATTGGATCATTTGAAAATATCATCTAAAATAAATTATAGGTTTGAGGAAAAAGTAGAAAGAGATAGTGGTAAGATAGGAAAGGATAGAGTCGTGTTGTTTTAGTGATCTCCTTTAGTTTGTTAACTTTTTAATACGAATGCATATGAAAATACGTTCCCCATAAATGATATAAAAAACACACGAGAAAATATTGGCGTATTCTCTCGTGTGAAAATCTTCGGTAAGCTTGTTTGGCGACAAGCTCAGTAGTAAATTTTTTTATAAACAATAAATCATGACAAATCTATGATAAATAATTTAAGCATCCAACATATAAGGGTGGTGAAATTTTTATTTGCTATTCTGAAAAAAATTCCATTGCGTATGAAACTTATGGTATTCATGTTATTTCTCTCGGTAGGTCTATTGCGAGCCACTAGTACGTATGGGCAGATAACCTCGTTGACGTTAGAGGCTAGGAACGAGACTGTCCAACAAGTATTGGATAAGATAGAGGCTCAGTCAGAGTTTAGCTTTTTCTACAATAACAAGCAAGTGAACGTAGACCGTTTGGTGTCTATCAACACGAAGAACCAAAATGTATTTTCCATCTTAAATAAGCTCTTTGATGGTACAGATGTAACCTATAAGGTGTTGGACAAGAGCATTATTTTATCCATCAAGGAAGATAAAGGAAACACTTCCCTCCAAGAAGATAAGAAGGTATCAGGAATCGTCCTCGATGAGAAAGGAGAACCGGTTATCGGAGCCAATGTCATGGTAAAAGGCACAACGAACGGGACTGTGACGGATATGGATGGTAAGTTCGTATTGTCTGTGCCTCAAAAAGCCTCTTTGGTCATTTCTTATATAGGTTACATGGATCGTACGGTGTTAGTTGGTGATTCATCGGAAATATCTGTTCGCTTGTCTGAGAACACACAAGCGTTGGAAGAGGTAGTGGTCGTGGGTTATGGGACACAGAAAAAAGTAAATTTGACAGGTTCTGTTTCTTCTGTCAAATTTGATGAGGAATTAGCGAACCGTCCTATTACAGATGCTTCCCAAGCATTATCGGGAAAAGTTTCAGGTGTGTGGATCAGTCAAAATTCAGGAAAACCGGGAGATGATGGTGCTCAATTAAGAGTTCGTGGTTGGGGTACACTAAATAATACAGATCCATTGGTTATTATAGATGGTGTAGAAGGCGAATTTAGTCAAGTTAATCCAAACGATATAGAGAGCATTTCTGTTTTAAAAGATGCGGCGAGTGCTGCTATTTATGGATCGAAGGCTGCTAATGGCGTTATTTTGGTAACAACCAAGACCGGAAATAATAATGAGAAAACTTCGGTGGAATTAAATTCATACATTGGAACGCAATGGTTAGGAGATCATTATGATTTGGTGGCTAATAGTGCGGAACACATGACTATGGCCAATCAGGCGATGACTAATAATGGTTCTAGCAAACTATTTCCGGAAACACTTATCGCTAATTTTGCGAATGGAATGGATTCATATAAATATCCAAATACTGATTGGTATGATGCTTCTTTTGAAAATGCCTTGATAACAGGGCATAATTTGTCAATACGCAGTGGAACAGAGAAACTTTCAGCTTTTACATCTTTGAGTTACCTGAAACAGGATGGTATTATGATAGGTTCCGATGCGGCGAGATATGGTATTCGGTCTAATTTGGATTATAAGGTAAATTCATGGTTAAAAATAGGAGGACGTTTTAGCTATACAAAAAGAAAAGCAAAAGAACCATTTAATTTAGAGGCGGTTCATCGTCAAATAAGTGGAGCGACACCATTTATTGCTCCATATACAGCCGATGGACGTTTTGGATCTGTACAAGCGTTGGATGAGGATGGCTTGATGTTGTACTCTTTATATAATCCTTTGATACATCTTGCGAATGGGGCTTCCACTACGGATTCTGATTACCTTTCTTTAGACGCTCATGCGACAATCAGCTTTATGAAAGACTTGAATTTACAGATAGTGTGGGCTTCAAATGGTAGTTGGAAAGAAACGGATAGGTATAATGAGACTATTTATGGATATACGGATACTGGTATTGAAATGCAAACAAAAGCTTATAACAAGGATGGTATTGTAATGAGTAGAAAGCAAATATCGACAATGCGCAATAATTTTCAGGCAACTTTGAATTATAGTAAACGTTTTGTAGATAAGCATTATGTGGCAGCAGTATTAGGAACTCAATTGGAAAACTATAGTATTAAGAATGTATTTGCTCGTAGAACAGATCCTCCAAAAGAAGGATTAACTCAGGTTGATTCTGGAACAGGAGGTGTTCAAGGAGAGGGCAATTTTGAGGGGTTGAAGATGGTTTCTTATTTTGGACGACTGAATTATTCTTTTGCTGATAAGTATTTGTTTGAGATGAATTTGCGTGCGGATGCGTCTTCTCGCTTCAAAAGAGGAAATCGTTGGGGAGTTTTTCCTGGTTTCTCTGCTGGATGGCGTTTGAGTGAAGAGGCGTTTATTAAGAATTTGAATCTGTTTTCTAATTTGAAATTACGTGCTTCTTGGGGACAATTAGGAAACCAAACTATAGAGGGGTATTGGCCTTATTTAACCGTGATCGATCAGAGTTATGATTTAAGTTATAATTATGGTGGTTCTTTGGCTCCGGGGGCTGCCGTGACCGCATTAGTCGATGAGAATATTACGTGGGAAACCACTTCTTCTTTGGATATTGGTGTGGATTTGGGCTTCTTGAATAGTAGGTTGAATATAGAAGCGGATTATTTTAACAAAAAGACAACGGATATTATTGTTCAATTACCGATACCTAATGTGTTAGGTGATAAGACCGCTCCGTTTGAGAATGTGGGTGAGATGAAAAATAATGGTTTTGAGTTGGTTGTGAACTATGATAATCTAGAGACGAGTAGAGATCGTTTAGGATTTAATGTAGGGTTTAATTTTACGTATATCGATAATAAGGTTACGAAATTTCAAGATGGAGATTCTCCGGATCAGTTATATTTGGTGCGTGAGGGTTATCCTTATAAGGCATTGTATGGTTATAAGGCAATTGGTATTTATCAGTCGGATGAAGAGGCTGCTCAGCATATGCAAAATAATGGTTTTAAACCTCAAATGGGTAATTTAAAGTATGAGGATGTTAATAATGATGGAAAATTGGATTATCAGGATAAGCAAGTTCTCGGAAATACGATTCCTAAGATTACTTATGGTATCTCTGCGGGACTACGTTATAAAGGTTTTGATTTAAATGTTCTATTTCAAGGTTTAGGAAAGGCGAATGTCTTTATTCAAGATGATATAACTAGGATGTCTTATGAGTGGATGGCTATCCCGACATTTTGGAGAGATGCTTGGACTCCCGAAAACTCTGATTCGAAAATTCCGATGTTGCGTTTTGACTCTTCTTGGGATAATTATCAATCATCGTTTTGGACGCATCGGATAGATTTTTTGAAGTTAAAAAATATACAATTAGGTTATGCGTTTCCCGAATCAATAACCTCTAAGTTAAAGATACAACGATTATATGTTTATGCGAATGCTCAGAATTTATTTACAATTATGCTAAGAAAAGGGTATGAGGGATATGATCCGGAAAGAAATACCTTTGATACGGGCGCATATTCTTACCCAACTCCGAGAATATTTACATTTGGTATAAATCTTAATTTCTAAAAATATGAGATACATATTAATATACTGCTTATCAATTATAGTTTGTATTCCTTTTACTGGATGCATGGAAAATTATTTGGATTTGTATCCTAAAGATAAGATAACATCTGCGGATTTTCCAGAGGGGGAATCTGATATCATTTTACTCCTAAATGGCATATATGGCGGATTGCGAGAGAGTGCTATATATAATGAGGGGCTTTTTGGCTTTGGTGTTACGGATGGTGCTACTCCGAATGCTTATAATTGGGGTACGGCTGAAATCATTAATAAGCTAGGGGCTGGGCGTCTAAGCTCGGGAGATAAAGGTATAGTAACATTCCGATGGACTAGGTGTTATGAGATAATTTCACGAGCGAATTTCCTTTTGGCAAATTTAGACTTGATAAATTTGCCGGAAGAGAAGAAAAAGATGTATTTGGGTGAAGCTCATTTTTTAAGAGGGTTGGCATATTCTGTTTTGGCTGAAACTTATGGTGGAGTACCTCTTATCTTATCTGATATTTCTTCGGAGGAAGCTCGCCAGTTAAAGCGGGCGAGTTTGGATGAAACTTGGCAGCAAGTGTTGGATGATTATGAGGTGGCAATAAATCATTTGGATGTAGATGCGCCGGAACCAGGAAGAGCTACGAAAGGTGCAGCATTGGGAATGAAAATGCGAGCTTATTTGTATCAAGGGAAATATAAGGAAGTCTTATCTTGTGTAGAGCAGATAGATGCCCTAAAGAAGTATGGATTGTTTCATAGCTATGAAGGACTTTTTGATCCTGAGAATGAGAATAATAAAGAGGTGATTTTTGATATTCAATATATTGAAGGTGAAAATTCGCAAGGTTCGTACTTGGATCAATATTGTGGAACTGGAACTAATGGAAAGAACAGGGGTAGTCGTTATGTTCCTTCGGATGATTTGGTGGCTGCTTATGAAACAATAGATGGGTCTCCTATAGATCCGGAGAATCCTTATCAGAATCGAGATCCTCGTTTGGCTTTTACAGTTGTTTTGCCGGGATCTTACATTTTAGATTCCCGCTTCCCGGATTATTTGTATCCCAAAGGCGCATTTAATCATCCGGGTAATCCTCTTAAGCATTTAAGTACAAGAAAATATAGGACTCAAGAAATGGCCAAATTGCCGCCTCAAGGACAATCATATATTAATGACATTGTTTTACGTTATGCGGATGTGTTACTATCTAAAGCGGAAGCGATCATTGAAACAGGTGGTAATGTGTCGGATGCGATAGCGATTTTGAATAGAATTCGTACGGAGAGGGATGATGTCAAGATCCGTGAATTGTCCTTGGCGATGTCTAGAGAGGAGGCTCGTGAGAAAGTGCGTCATGAGCGTCGGATAGAATTAGCCCTTGAGGGACGTTATTGGTCTGATGTCAGACGTTGGAAAATAGGAAAGGACCTTTATCCTTTGGTGATAAAAGATCATAAAGGGGGAATTATTGATACTAAATTTCCGAACGGTTATTTGGATTATTATGATTTGCTTCCTATCCCGGATAGTGAACGTTCTTTGAACCCTAATTTAGAACAAAATCTAGGTTGGTAGAATAGTGGTTTTCTTTATAATTGTTTTATTATGCAGAAAAGAAATTTAATATTAATCAGTTTATTCCATGCTTTGTCCTTGTATGCTCAAGAAAAGCCTAATGTGTTATTGATAATGGCTGACGATATGGGATATGAATGTTTGGGAGTGAATGGTAGTACTTATCGTACGCCGGTTTTGGATAATATGGCTGAGTCTGCCATGTTGTTTAAGAATTGTCATTCCCAGCCATTAAGTACGCCGTCGAGAGTCCAATTAATGACAGGGAAATATAATTTCAGGAATTATTCTCATTTTGCGTATTTGAATCCTAAAGAGAGAACATTTGCCCATATGGCAAAAGATGCTGGTTATGAGACTTGCATTGCTGGGAAATGGCAGTTGGGATTTGATGAGCGGTTACCGAAGGTTTTTGGCTTTGATTCTTATTGTTTGTGGCAATTATCTAAACAGAGAGATGAAGGTGAGCGATATGCCAATGTCCTTTATGAGCAGGATGGGGATCTTATGCCAAGAAGTATAAATGTATATGGACCTGATGTTTTCTCGGACTATATTGCGAACTTTATCCGTAGGAATAAGGATAAACCTTTTTTTGCTTATTATCCGATGGTATTGACACATGATCCATTCTATCCGACTCCCAATAGTAAAGAATGGAGCGATGCATCCCTAAGAGAGAAACAGGACAATAGGTTGATGTCTGATATGGTTAGTTATACGGATAAAATGGTGGGGAAGTTACTCAATGTATTGAAAGAAGAGGGGGTTTATGAGAATACCGTGGTGATTTTTATCGGGGATAATGGAACCAATGTGAATATATATACTCCGATGAAAGATGGTTCTGTGATTCAAGGCGGTAAAAAGGGAACGAAAAGATATGGAACTCATGTCCCCATGATCGTAGGTTGGCCTAAGATGATGAAGAAGGGAGCTGTGAATGAGAACTTGGTTGATTTCTCCGATTTCTATGTGACATTACGGGATATCATGGCAGGTGATCGCAATAAGGACAAGGACTTGGACGGCATTAGTTTTTATCCGCAACTTGTAGGCAAGAAGGGTGAGATTCGAGAGTGGAGCCTTTGCCATTATCAAGATCAGCATAAACCGGATTATGTGCGTTTCGTTCAAACGGCGGATTATAAATTGTATCTTGACGGCCGTTTCTATAATACAAGGAAAGATCCTTTGGAGAAAAAGGATTTGCTAAAAGGCGTAGCTTCTGCCAAGGAAGAGGATTTGCGTCTTAAGTTGAGACAGGTTTTGGATCGTTATCCGGTTTGGGGAGAAGGGATATTGACTACCGTTGTCCCATAGGCTCGTTTTGAGGTTAAACAGCATTAGGAGGTAATGTCGCTTTTACTCCCTTTTTCGAGGATATATCCTGGCTGAGCTAAGTCAGTATATATCCTTTGGGCAAGTCAGTATATATTCTCCGGTTTGGTCAGTAGTATTGATTTTTTGAGATGTTTTTTTTCTCTTGATAGGGGAGGATGGGGTCTCGGGTGTATTTATTAGTGAGAGAACAAAGGATGATGATTGCCGATTCGAATAATCAGCTTATCTTTGTTTTTACGGATAGTGTGCTTATTTTATATTAAATGATTATATCATGAATAACAAATTTTTTCTTTTGACGGCCGCCTCAGCCTTTTCAATGGCAGGCATAGCCGCGGATTACACGAATATCGTCCTGATCAATTTGGATGATGTGGGGTATGGTGATTTCTCTTGTAATGGAGCTTACGGATATACCACTCCGAATATCGACAAGATGGCGGCGGAAGGCGTTCGTTTTACCCACTTCTTGGCAGCACAACCGATTAGTGGGGCTTCCCGTGCCGGCTTGTTGACGGGCTGTTATCCGAATCGTATCGGTTTCGCCGGAGCACCGGGACCAGGTTCTAACTATGGCGTACATCCAGAGGAAATGACTATCGGAGAAGTCTTGAAACAGAAAGGATATGCTACGGCTGTCTTCGGAAAATGGCATTTAGGTGATGCGCATCAATTCCTGCCTTTGCAGAATGGCTTCGATGAATATTATGGACTACCTTACTCTAATGATATGTGGCCGTTTCATCCGCAGCAGGGGGAAGTGTTTAATTTCCCAGACCTGCCGACGTATGATGGTAATAAGATCGTAGGATATAATACCGATCAGACGAGGTTCACCACCGATTATACGGAGCGATCCGTGAACTTCATCAAAAAAAATAAGAATAAGCCGTTCTTCTTGTATCTGGCTCATAATATGCCGCATGTCCCACTGGCTGTCTCTGATAAATTTAAGGGGAAAAGCGAGCAAGGATTGTTTGGCGATGTGATGATGGAGATCGACTGGAGTGTGGGAGAGGTACTGAAAACCCTGCGTGAGCTAGGTTTAGAGGATAATACATTGGTAATCTTGACTTCTGATAACGGCCCTTGGACTAATTACGGAAATCATGCCGGTTCCGCTGGAGGATTACGTGAGGCAAAGGCTACAACCTTTGATGGTGGTAACCGGGTTCCTTGTATCATGTACTGGAAAGGTAAGACGTTACCGGGTACGACTTGTAATAAGTTAGCTTCTAATATCGATCTTCTTCCTACGTTCGCCGAGATCACGCAGGCTCCGCTTCCTCCTCGCAAGATTGACGGAGTAAGTATCTTGCCGTTGATCGAGGGCGAAAAA
>OGZN01001479.1_pt1 | contig 11013 bp, 10 predicted proteins | sample 1576801 | NCBI WGS metagenome assembly OGZN01 (sample SAMEA3541573, study PRJEB24748) | human gut metagenome | biome: human gut; feature: human-associated habitat; material: faeces | place: China | collected 2012 | reverse complement strand
AACTCCGCTACAAATCGCGCAAAATGCGTACATTTGTAGCGGAGTTTTTTTAATTGATCATTATGAGGGAATATATCATCGCAGATAATCAGGATATCAGCAAGGCAGGAATGATGTTTCTGCTAAGCCGGCAAAAGGATGTATCCGTTCTTTTAGAAGCTGACAACAAGGCCGAACTGATTCAGCAGCTGCGCCTGTATCCGCAAGCGGTGGTTATTCTGGATTATACCTTATTCGATTTTGCCGGAGCGGACGAACTGATCGTCCTGCAGGAGCGGTTTAAAGAGGCCGACTGGATTCTGTTCTCCGATGAGTTAAGTATCAATTTTCTCCGGCAGGTATTATTCAGCAGTATGGCTTTCGGAGTAGTGATGAAAGATAGCTCGAAAGAGGAAATCATGTCAGCCCTGCAATGCGCTTCACGCAAACAACGGTATATCTGCAATCATGTCAGCAATCTGCTGCTTTCGGGAACGGCTTCTTCCGCCGCATCCCCTGCAACGGTGGATGATCATCTGCTGACGCAGACAGAAAAGAATATCCTCAAAGAAATTGCACTGGGGAAGACGACAAAAGAAATAGCGGCAGAAAAGAACCTCAGCTTTCATACAATCAACAGCCACCGAAAGAATATCTTCCGGAAGCTGGGAGTCAACAATGTGCACGAAGCTACCAAGTACGCGATGCGTGCAGGGATTGTGGATTTAGCGGAATACTATATTTGACAGCCGGTTCAGTTCTGAAAGGGAACAGCCTATCGGGTTATCTCACCACTTCCTACACATATCCCCGCTTCTTCATCATAAATCACCCCGAACTGACCGGGAGCAATGCCCTGCAACTTCTCAGAAGATAAGATACGGAACTGACCGCCCTCTTCCTGTACCAGCTTTCCCTTCGTAAATTCAGGAGTGTGACGAATCTTGAAGGTAATATCTATCTCCTTTCCGGCATCTTTCCACGGATTCTCCGTAATAAAGTGGAAATCATTGATACGGAACTCACTGCCAAACTGCGTTTCGACTCCATATCCATGAGAGACATAGATGATATTTTCCTCAACATCCTTCTTGATCACAAACCAGGGACCGCCACTCAATCCAAGTCCTTTCCGTTGTCCGATCGTATGGAACCAGTAGCCGCGATGCGTGCCCACTTTCTTTCCGGTTTCCAGTTCTATAATCGCCCCTTCCCGCTCTCCCAGGAAACGACGAACGAAATCATTATAGTTAATCTTTCCCAAAAAGCAAATTCCCTGACTGTCCTTTCTTCGGGCACTGGGCAATCCTGCCCTGCTTGCGATTTCGCGTACTTCCTGCTTCATCAGTCCGCCGATAGGAAACATCAGTTTGGAAACTTGCAGGTAGTCTATCTGGGCCAGGAAATCCGTCTGGTCTTTAACAGGGTCTTTGGCTGTTCCAAGCCACGTCTTGCCGTCCTGCCGGATGGTGGTGGCGTAATGCCCTGTCGCCGTAAAATCGAAATTCTTTCCGACCTGCTGTTCGAAACAGCCAAACTTGATGAGTTTGTTACACATCACATCCGGATTCGGTGTCAGTCCTTTCTTTATTTTATCAATCGCGTAGGCGGCCACATTCTCCCAATACTCCTTATGCAAATCCACGACTTCCAAGGACAAACCATACTTACGGGCAATGGCAGTGGACATTTCAATATCTTCTTCGGCTGAACAATCCATATACTCCGCCCCGTCCATACCTATTTTGATATAGAAAAGAGTCGGTTTGTATCCTTGCTCACAAAGAAGGTGAACGACAACAGAGCTATCGACACCTCCGGACAATAATGCAGCTATATTCATCATCATAATTATTCGTTAAACAACAAAAGTTGTGCTAAGATGCCAATGTATTAATCACCGACAAATTAGCACATCAGCAAATCTGTTTCATTAAATCTTTATCAAAGTCAGGTTACGGTCCATCCAAAAATCATTTACTCTATATCACTCTCTTTGGATTCTAATTATTCTCTCTCTATTTATATGAATACCTATTGATCATTTTCGATGTTGCAAAGATAAGGGGGGATTTGCTAACAGCCTATCACATATTGAAGGCATTTTTATACCATAAATGTGGTAGATAAGCAAAGTATTTCCTACATTTGCACACTGAAAAGCTTTTTAAGATGACGAATTTACGCAAAATACTACTTATACCTGCCCTGATCGTCGTATCTGTCAGCAGCTTCTTTTCGTGTGGTGTGGACCGCTGGCCGGAATATGCCCACCTGACTGAACTGGATACATGGATGTATGATATCATGCAACAGAATTATCTGTGGTATCAATATATGCCTGGCTACGATGAAGTAAACCTGTTTCAGGACCCTGCCACCTTCTTATCCAAAGCAAAATGGGACAAAGACAGCTACTCTTTTGTAGATTCTGTCCTGGAAGCTCCGTTGCCAACCTATGGATTCGACTACTCGCTCGTCAAGAGTCAGGATAACGATACGGCATACAATGCCTTGATTACTTATGTTATCCCCGAATCACCCGCCGAAAAAGCCGGACTCCAACGCGGTGACTGGATTATGAAAGTAGACACTTCCTATATCAGCAAGAAGTATGAAACGCAACTACTGCAAGGTACAATAGCAAGAGAACTTTCGATGGGGGTATGGAAAGAAGTCGAGGAAGAGCCCGAAGAAGGGGAAGAAGTACCGGAAGAACCGGTTATGGTGTATAAAGTAGTGCCGAACGGTGTCACGCTGGATTTGGGAGCCGCCCAGTCTATAGAAGACCAACCGGTACATAAATACGAAATTCTGACTTTAGACAATGGTGCTAAAGTCGGCTATCTGATGTACAACAGCTTCACCGCCGGAACCAATGACGATCCGGAGAAGTATAATAATGAATTACGTAAAGTCTCAACGATATTTCAGGAAGCCAACGTACAAGCCACTATCCTTGACCTTCGCTATAACGAAGGAGGATCGCTGGACTGTGTTCAGTTACTTGCCACCATCCTTGTGCCAAATGCAAGAATGGGCACTCCGATGGCTTATCTGGAATATAACGACAAGAACTTGGACAAAGACGCGACCATCAATTTCGATCAGGAGGTGCTGAAGACCGGTGTCAATCTGAATCAAAACACTTTGGTAGCAATCACCAGCGGAACAACAGCCGGAGCAGCAGAAATGCTACTGACCAGCCTATACAAAGAGGAGCAGGCTCCTAACATTATTGTCATGGGTAGCGCAAGCAAGGGACAAACAGTAGCTACAGAGCAATTCATCAATGAAACCTACCGCTGGTCTGTCAATCCGGTGGTATGCACCGTTTACAACTCCGACCATGATGCAGGCGAAGACGCATTCGTGCTTGTTCCCAGCGATAAATTCAAAATAAGCGAAACGTCTATTAACGGGACTACTGATTACAGCCAGTTCCTCCCTTTCGGCAATCCTAAAGAAAGAATGCTAAGCATAGCCATCCAGACATTGGAGGGAACCTATCCGCCGAAAGACGAAGACAAAGAAGAAGAAACTCGAAGTACCAAGAGTATTAAGATAGAAAAAAGTGTCAGCAGTCCTGCCAGCAGAAGATTTGCCGGAGGGTTACGGATTAAATAAACAAGTATGAAAAAGATAGCACTTCTGTTGTGTGCGATAGTAATGTTCGGTTGTTCGGATGATGAAGAAAAAGTAGGCACAGAAGTTCCTGACCCGGAAATAAGCAAGATGCTGTTCTCCGAATTTTGCAAGTCCGATGGAATCGGAGTATCTGACGTTACTAAAGAAGAAGAGTTTCGCTACGAAGATGCCTGGCTGACCGGTTATACCTACACGCAAGAAGTTTCGATAGCGGACTTGACAGAGATCATCAGCCATTCGCTTACCATCCAATACGGAAACAACAGAAGCAGTGTTACTTTCACAGACGAAATAGGGACTGAGCGTAAATACACCCTAAACGAAGAAGGATACGCCACGCAATGCGAATATGCTTCTCTCGACCAGAAGAGACAATATACCTTTTTATATACGGACGGCTATCTGACACAAGTGAATGAAAAGATTATGCCCCGGGAAGGAAGCAGCGATGCAGTTGTCGCGCACACTCTTTCTCTACAGTATGACAAGGGCGATTTAATTTCCACCATCTCTCCTTCACTGCCCTATGAATCATCCACCGGTTACGGAAAGCTTCAGACTAATTATGAAGCGGGAGAAGATATCAATTATTATCGTCTTCCCTGTATGCTGGTGGCGGATACTTATCCCCTTTCCTTCCATCGTGAAGCCTTGTTTGCCGGCATGCTTGGCAAACCGACACAACACCTTACTACCGCCTCTTATCCGGAGAAAACCAGTGACACATACACCGAAAGAACCGAATATACTTATAGCTTTGATAAAAACAAGAAACCTGTCAGTCTAAAGGTCAGCACTAAATATGGTAATGGCAAAAGTATATCTTATCTGAATCGCACGATCTCAATTACGATTGAATAACCCGATTCTTGTCAAGAGCAGATTTATAGATTCTTAACTCCGACTGACCTTTTCCGCTACATAAAAGTCTGTTTATCGAAACAAAGCCTCCGTTTTCACCTAACAAAGCATCTGATTACACTTAACATAGTATGTAATTTGCCTTAACATACCTTCTAATTCTTCCCGACATCCCTTCTAAATTTCAATAAGCACCAAGCTGAACCACTCCCAGCACCGATCTGAACAGTTCCTCACCAAGTAGTACACAAAAAAAGGAGAAAGTTTTCACTTCCTCCTTCTATCGTAGTTTAATTTCAATCTACTATATGATTATGTCTCCAAAGATACGACATCCGGATGCAAAAGTCAAGCTTTTCCGGTTTTATTTCTTGAAGAATTTATCAAAGAACAAAATCTGATAATCGATAGCGTTATTCCAGTATTCTCCGGTATGTCCTCCGGGACGGGTGATAAAATCATGATCGATCTTCTTTTCCAATAAGCGGTTGTGCAAATCCTTATTCACTTGAATGAAGAAGTCAGCCTCGCCACAATCAAAGATAATCGCCAAATCCCCGTTCTGAATCTTATCAATCTGATTGATTACAGTATGCGTATCCCATATTTCCTTGTTAGATTCATAATCCCCCAGGCGTTTTGCCATGTCCCAATTCTTCGGGAACGGACGAATGTCTACGCCTCCACTTGTACTTCCACAAGCGCCAAAGGTATCTTTATGACGGATAGCAGTCCACAGACCACCATGTCCGCCCATACTCAGACCGGTAATGGCACGCCCCTTGCGGTCGGTGATTGTCTTGTAATGTCCGTCGATATACTTCACCAGTTCCGATGAGACAAAAGTTTCATATCGGAAAGACGGGTCTTTCGGACTGTCCCAATACCAGCTGGTACTTCCGTCCGGGCAAACAAAAATGATTCCTTTCTCATCCGCAATCTGAGGCAGATTGGGTTTAATCTCAATCCACGTCTTGGCATGTCCGCCAAAACCATGCAAGAGATAAACAGTAGGACACGCCGTAGCTTTCTTTCCCAATGCCGCATCCGGAGTGACTACTACTACCTTGATGTCCTTGTTCATGGAAGGACTTTTCACTAATAACGTATCTACTTTGGCAGCAAAAGAAGACGCTGCCCCAACTAACAAAAGAGCGATTAATAGAAGTTTTTTCTTTTTCATTGTGTTTATAATATGTTTAGATCCAATCATTCTTCGTCTTCTCCCGAAGGTTGAAATTCGGCAACAGGTGTCTCAAAAGTCTGATGACACTGCTGGCAAGTATATTCCCAATGATTGTCCCCCGGAGGCGCCGCTGCCAGCATGGAAAGTACAGCCGCGCCAACAGCACGCAGTTTGTGTCCTTTTCTCAATACGAATTTAATATCGGACGAACCGCAATAAGGACAGAGCGTCAGTTCTTCGGGCCAGCTTTGGTTCTGCCTCAGCACCTGAACGGCTTTCTCATAATCTTCATCCGCTACCAGGATATCCACTCCCGCAATACTGCTCACGCAACTTTTATACAAAGTAGAAAAGTTCTCATTATGCAGAATAGATTCAATGCCCTCATTCTCCAGCGCCCCTTGAAGGATATGCGCCTTCATCGCGTCATTACAGGTAATCAATTTTACGGTTTTCATACTTAACCAGATTTTATTATTCCCACAAAAATAGAACATAAAATTGAAATGTGAAACTATTTTCCATTAACTTTGCAGTCGCTAAACTACAAATAACATGAAAAGACTACTGTCGCTTCTGCTGTTTTGCAACATAACCATATCCTTCCTTCTGGCACAGCCTGTCCACCAAGTGAAGGGAACAGTCATTGATAAATCCAGCCGTCAGCCATTGGAATTTATCAATGTAATGATTGTCGGACTCAATAAAGGCGGAGTGACGAATGCCGAAGGTAAGTTCTCGATCGGGCAAGTACCGCCCGGCATCTATCGCCTGCAAGCGTCCGCTATCGGATACAAAACTGTCACTACCCCCGAATACATACTTTCGACCAGAGACCTACATATACAAATAGAGATGGAAGAGAATCAGACGGAACTGGAAGGAGTGACCGTCACCGCCTCCCCTTTCCGCCGGGACATTGAAAGTCCGGTCAGCCTGCGCATCATCGGATTGCAGGAAATAGAAAAGAGTCCGGGAGCCAACCGGGACATCTCACGCATCGTACAGTCTTATCCGGGAGTTGCCTTCTCACCGATAGGATACCGTAACGACCTGATCGTACGCGGCGGATCGCCTTCCGAAAACCGCTTTTACCTGGACGGAGTAGAGATCCCTAATATCAACCATTTCAGCACACAGGGAGCATCGGGCGGTCCGGTAGGTATCCTTAATGCCGACCTGATACGGGAAGTGAACTTCTATACCGGAGCCTTCCCGACAGACAAAGGAAATGCGCTCAGTTCCGTGCTCGACTTCAAATTGCGCGACGGGGACATGGAACGCAATTCCCTGAAAGCTACTCTCGGAGCTTCCGAAGTCTCCCTTGCCTCCAACGGACATTTGGGCAAAAAGACTTCCTATCTGGTTTCCGTCCGTCAGTCCTACCTGCAATTCTTGTTTGATATGCTCGGGCTGCCCTTTCTGCCGACTTTTACGGATGCGCAATTCAAGCTGAAAACAAGGTTTGACGCCCGGAATGAATTGACTGTACTAGGGCTGGGCGGTATTGATAAGATGAAGCTAAACACCAAAGCCGACGATGAAGACAACGAATACATCCTCAGTTACCTGCCTAAGATTCAGCAGGAGACGTTCACTCTAGGTGCCGTATACCGGCACTATGCGGGGGCACACGTGCAGTCAGTCGTTGCCAGTCACAGTTATCTGAACAACCGGAACACCAAATATCAGCAGAACGACGAAAGCGATCCGGAGCATCTGATGCTCCGCCTCCGTTCTACGGAACAAAATACTCAGCTCCGTCTTGAGAACAGTTCGTCTTTCCGCAACTGGAAAGTCACAGTCGGAACCAGTCTGGACTATAGCCAGTATAGCAACACCACCTTTCAGAAGGTATACACCGACCGTGCGCAGACGTTCGACTACCATACCTATCTGGGCATCATGCGTTGGGGACTTTTCGGAACAGTCAATTACACCTCCATAGACGAGCGTTTTACGGCTTCTCTGGGACTGCGTGCCGATGCCAACAACTACTCGGCAGCCATGAAAGACCTGTCCGACCAGCTCTCTCCCCGCCTGTCACTCTCCTATCAACTGACGGAGCACTGGTCGCTGAGCGGAAACGCAGGACTCTATTATCAACTGCCTCCCTACACCGCTCTCGGCTTTAAAAACAATAACGGACTCTATGCCAACAAGTATGCGCTCCGCTATATGCAAGTCAGCCAGGGTAGCGTAGGACTGAACTGGAGAAAGGGCGATACCTTCGAAGTATCCGTCGAAGGATTCTATAAAGATTATGACAAAATTCCTCTTTCCGTAGCCGACGGCATTCCGTTGACCTGCAAAGGAAACGATTACGGAGTGATTGGCAATGAGCTGCTTACTTCCACCGCACAGGGACGGTCTTACGGAGCAGAGCTTCTCCTTAAATGGCTGGTCGCCAAGAAACTGAATCTCGCCTCATCTTTCACGCTCTTTAAAAGCGAATATCGTACTGATAAGGAAAGCGAGTACATCGCTTCCGCATGGGACAACCGCTTTATTTTCAACTTGCGGGGAACTTACAATCTCCCCCGGCACTGGAGCGTCGGAATGAAAGTCAGCTGTATAGGCGGTGCCCCCTATACTCCTTATGATGCCGACAAGTCATCTCTGGTAACAGCCTGGAATGCACAGGGAAAACCGTATTACGACTATACCCGATACAATGAAGAACGACTCCCGGCCTTCACTCAGGTAGATATCCGCATAGACAAAACATTCTATCTGAAGCGCTGTATGCTGGGTTTCTACATCGATCTGCAGAATATCGCGGGCAGCAAGCTGAAACAGGCAGATGTATTAATGAGCACCGGAGTAATCAAGAATCCGGACGCACCGATAGCCGAACAACGGTATGTCATGAAGTCGCTCAAGCAAGAAAGCGGTACACTGCTGCCGACTTTGGGAATCACGTTTGAATACTAACACTATATTATATAATAACAAACTAAAAATTCACTATGATGAAAAAACAAATTGCATTAGTAGCCCTGTTATTTTTGGGCATGAGTTGTTTTAACGCTTCAGCACAATTCAAGAAATTCAATTTAGGCAAAGCTATTCAAGCAGGAAAAGATGCCGCACAAGCAATCTCTCTATCTGACGCCGACATTGCTGCTATGAGCAAGGAGTATATGGAATGGATGGACAAGCATAACCCACTGACCAAACCGGACAGCGAATACGGAAAACGCCTGGAAAGACTGACCGGAAACATCAAAGAAGTAGATGGTATGAAAGTTAACTTTGGCGTATATGAAGTAGTGGACGTTAACGCTTTCGCCTGTGGTGACGGCAGCGTGCGTATCTGTGCCGGACTGATGGACGTCATGACTGACGAAGAAGTAATGGCAGTAATCGGTCATGAGATCGGTCATGTCATCCATACCGACTCTAAAGACGCAATGAAGAATGCATATTTCCGTTCGGCTGTAAAGAATGCGGCAGGAGCAGCCAGCAGCCAGGTCGCCAAACTGACTGACTCTGAACTGGGAGCAATGGCAGAAGCACTTGCCGGCGCACAATACTCACAGAAACAAGAGTACGAAGCAGATGCCTACGGCGTAGAGTTCTGCGTAAAAAACAACATCGACCCTTATGGTATGTACAAATCACTGAATAAGCTTCTCGAATTGTCCAATGGGGCTCCCGCATCTTCCTACATGCAGAGAATGTTTTCTTCACACCCCGACACTGCCAAACGTGTAGCCCGTGCTAAAGAACTGGCTGATAAATACAAACAATAAAAAAGACTCAAGATCAGAAATTACAAAAGAACATATTCCGAGAGCATTTACTTTGCAACCTCGGAATATGTTCTTTTGTTCTTAAGCCCCCTCATTTCAAAGAATACATCACCATTCCGCACCAATTGTTTATTAAAAAATCATTAATATACAGCACATATTTGCATGATGTCGTGATTTCATTTAATTTCACGGCAATAATCATTTAAATCCATTTATGGAATTTCTTATCATACTTCTCTTACTTGTACTAAATGGCATCTTTGCCATGTACGAAATTGCGCTGGTATCATCCAGCAAAGCACGTCTCGAAACTCTCGCCGGAAAAGGCAACAAATCTGCACGTGGAGTACTGAAACAACTGGAAGAACCCGAAAAGTTCTTGTCCACCATTCAAATCGGTATTACCCTGATCGGTATCGTATCCGGTGCCTATGGTGGTGTCGCTATCGCAGACGACCTTGTTCCGCTCTTCTCCCTCATACCGGGAGCGGAAGCCTATGCACGTAATCTGGCCATGATCACCACTGTGGTAATCATCACCTATCTCTCTCTTATCATCGGAGAGCTGGTTCCCAAGTCCATTGCCCTCAGCAATCCGGAACGGTACGCAACCTTGTTCAGCCCGATTATGATTTTATTGACGAAAGTATCCTATCCGTTCGTCTGGTTTCTCAGTATCTCCACCCGCCTGCTGAACAGAATCATCGGCGTAAAGAACGAAGAACGCCCGATGACACAGGAAGAGATCAAAATGATTCTCCACCAAAGCTCCGAACAGGGAGTGATCGACAAGGAAGAGACGGAAATGCTGCGTGATGTGTTCCGCTTCTCGGACAAACGTGCCAATGAACTGATGACGCACCGCAGAGACCTTGTCATCTTCCATCCCGACGATACGAAAGACAAGGTGATGAAGACAATCGAAGAAGAGCACTACAGCAAATATCTGTTGGTGGACGAGCGGAAAGACGAGATTATCGGTGTGGTATCCGTAAAGGATATTATTCTGATGGTAGGCAATAAAAAAGAGTTCAATCTGCGCGAAATAGCCCGTCCGGCTCTGTTTATCCCCGAAAGTTTATATGCAAATAAAATTTTAGAGCTGTTCAAGAAGAACAAAAACAAGTTCGGAGTTGTTGTTAACGAGTATGGTAGTACAGAAGGTATCATTACCCTGCACGACCTTACCGAAAGCATCTTCGGAGACATCCTTGAAGAGGACGATACGGAAGAGGAAGATATCGTCAGAAGACAGGATGGTTCGATGCTGGTGGAGGCTTCGATGAACATCAAGGACTTTATGGAAGAGATGGGAATCCTATCTTATGAAGACCTGGAGGACGAAGACTTCACGACCCTCGGAGGATTGGCAATGTTCCTGCTGGGCGGTATCCCGAAAGCCGGAGATATCTTCACCTACAAGAACCTGCAATTCGAAGTAGTAGATATGGACCGCGGACGGGTAGACAAACTGCTGGTCATCAAACGGGACGAAGAAGAATAAAGAAAAAATAACCCGAGCAGTAAGCTCACTATATTTATATTAACTTAAAGCACTTAACGATGAAAAAAGTAATTATG
>OGZN01001466.1_pt1 | contig 11044 bp, 10 predicted proteins | sample 1576801 | NCBI WGS metagenome assembly OGZN01 (sample SAMEA3541573, study PRJEB24748) | human gut metagenome | biome: human gut; feature: human-associated habitat; material: faeces | place: China | collected 2012 | reverse complement strand
GATGAAGACGGTCATTTGACAACTGCCCATGATGTGGCACTGATGTCAGCAGAGTTAATCAAACAGCGAATACGGAAGTGATGTGGAACGCAGATGTTTTCGCCCTTTTCTCCAGAATTCAGCTGTCCCCTGCATCCTTCTTACTTCCGAAAGTTCATGTACCCGGACTGTAATTCAAAAGCTCAATGAAACAGAAGCACTCTTTGATCAGAAGACCTTATGTTATGAGTTGAAGATTAAGGGGCTTCTCTGTGAAATTTTCGGTATGATTCTCTGCGAACACCAGAATGATCTTGCAAAATTTGTTCCAGCCAACCAGCTGGAACTGGAAAGGCTGGAACAGATGCTGAACTATCTTAATACGCATTTTGAATCCATCATCTCTCTGCAGGAACTGGCAGACCAGGTTCATCTGTCCAGAGAGGTCTGCTGCCGCATGGATATTATATTAGGATTCTGTGTCAGAAACCATTCCGGTATTGATTTACATGATACAGATATTGACTTTTTCAGACCTATTGTTTTCCAAAAAAGAACAGCCCCTTTGACTTATTATGCGTCAATGAGACTGTTCCTTTTTATTATTTGTGTTCAATCGAAGCCGGGGACTTACTTGATTTGGTTACATCCCAAGTGTGTCATTTACCAGAATAACATGGATTCTGTCTTTATGTCTGGAATATCTGGTGATCAGGAACTGACAGCAGATGGTATCCGGGGATTTGCAGTTAAAGCATTTTCCGGTTTCCTTACATGGAGTTTTAATATCAAATCTCTGTGCATTAGCTGTAGCTGCTACATTTCTGGCACGCTTCATTGCACTGTCAAGATCCGGACAGACTTTGTTTATACCTACAATAAAGATTACTTTTTTCGGGCCCTGGGCAATGCAGGATACACGGTTGGAATTGCCATCAATATTGACAAGAACACCATCATCTGTGACTGCATTGGCACTGGATAAAAAGAAATCTGCATCATAGGCTGCCATAAGTCCCTCACGAGGTTCAAGCTTTGCGCGGTCAATATAATTATACTCCCCATCCTGCAAAGCTTTGACCAGACCGATCTCATGTGCACTCATGCATCCGCCCATGGCGATTGTGCTTCCGTTTGGGATCAGTTCCAGGGCCTGCTTTAATGCTGCTTCTTTATCTTGTGCATAATACCCGGACATATTGCGGGATTCCAGTCCCTTAATCACTGTTTTTGCCAAAAGTTCGTTTCTTTTTTTCATGTTTGCATCCATTGTGGTGTCCTCCTTAATGTCTGGAGCATGCAGATTGTAGAAATTATTTTCAAACACGCTCTGGTTTTTATTGTTGTCCCAATCATACCATATTTCCGGTTTCATTTCTATTTTAACCAGATAAACACTGCACTTTTTTTATTACGGTTTATTCACATTCTCCAATACCACCAGGAAACGTAGTAGATGGTCCGCTCTGTACTCTTTGTACGACACTGCCATCTCGTGCATCGATTGTGAGAAGCGGTACACCGATGCGATCCATAGTAACGCTGTCTATAACCATTTCATCACCGCCATCTGCATAGGCCGGTTCCTGAGAATTCCAGGTTCCGTAGAAATCCCATACCGGTATCAGGCTTCCCTCTGTACTGCTGCTGCCATTCCGCACACGCATATATCCAAGCTGAACTTTTGTTATCGTCATCTCAACTGTCTGTGCATCAATGGATGGATAGCGGGTGAAACTTATGCCATCTACTGCCGGCAGACGGTTTTCCTGCTCTGTCATAATCTGCATGGTGATTGTTTTTTCAAAAATATCTTTGATTTCATCAAATGGCAGAAGAAACAATGCTTCATCTGAAGCATCTGATACCTCAATTGGATCACTGTGTTGGAAACTCTGAAGTGTTCCACTGCAGAAAATCATTGTCAGCGATTCATTATCCCACACATCGCACTGCGCTTCATGAAAATTATCGTCTTCATCTATCCAGGGACGGGATAATTCATCATATGGCAAATAAGAATTTCGTATATAATTAACAGGTACGCCATTGACCATTCTTTCAAAGAAAAAAGTGTCCTTTTCCAAAGTGCTGTTTTCTTCTGTGAGTTCTTTTGATGCACTGTCAAACAGGCGCCATTCTCCGGAAACAATATTCTTTACATGATTTTCGGCTTCCTCTTCAGTCATATTCTGGTTTCCTGCTTTTATATAATTCTGGAATCGTTCTGCTCTTTGTTCTTTCTCGTCCTGAGACAGGTTTTCTTCTTTCACGTCATCAAGCGCAGAATATTTTTCCCAAAGACTAAGTACTTCTAAATTTTGAAATGTACCGGTATATTGATACGTCAGTCCATTCACCTCATATGTTTCTACCAATCCATCATCATTTTGTTTCAGCAATTGCCCCTGAGCAAAAGTATCCAGTACTTTCTGTGGCTCTTCTTCTGAAATTGTGACTTTTTTTACATTTTTCAGACATATGGCATCCACATCCGGCACTTCTATCGGAGCATCGGCTGTCAGGGTAAATTTTATAGGATTTTCCTGATCTGTTCGTTCTGCGGATCTTAAATCGAACTGGATGGTTGTCTGGTAAGTTTCCGGAGCCTGCACCTGTTCAGTGACTGTTTTCTGAACTGTTTCTTTCTCTTTGTTTTCCTCTTTGTTTTCCTCTTTCTTTGCAGCAGTCTTATCCTTTTCTTCTACAACAGCAGAATGAACGACCTTATCACATCCTGATATTGTAAAAAGATTCATACATAAAAAAACTCCCACAAATATTTTTATTTTCTTCATTTCTTTCTCATCCTTTCGCATATGTAGCTGAGCAGATAAAATATTTTCTTTGCTGCTTAATTTGGTCAGTCAGATAAAATTATCCGCATTCTTTACATTCCTGATTAAGTCAAGCGGATAAAATCATCTGCTTCGCAGTTTAGTTAAAAAAGGTACCCTCTTCTTATAAGAAAAGAGTACCATACTGTATTTCTAATGTATTCATCAAGATGTAAACAAGTTGTAAATTTCATTTGTTCAATATTGTCCATGTAATAACGAGTGAATCCATCTGGACCTGTCAGTTATTCATAATTGAAGCAGAATATTCATTTGATCAGGTTAAATCCTTATCTTTTTTTGTCAAATATTACTCTTACTTTCGTTCCCGTTCCTATCTGACTTGTGATATCCAGTCTGCCTCCATGGACTTCTGCAATCTTGACACATAGTGCAAGTCCAAGTCCTGCTCCGCCCTCCTGGCGGCTTCTGGATTTGTCTACCATGTAAAAAGCTTCCGTAATTTTTCCCAGTTCTTCCTGTGGGATTCCCCGACCGTTGTCTGCAACTTCCAGAATTTTCCTACCTGATTCTTTATATGCTTTTACGGTAATACGACCTCCTGCTTCTGTAGCACGGAGAGCGTTATCTATCAAATTTACAAGAAGACTTTCCATTAATTCATCATCCATTTTCATAGAAAAATCTTCGTATTCTGTCTGCAATTGTATCTGTCTCTGCGCTGCCTGTTCTGCCTCTAGCTGAACTACATGTTCCAGCAGTTCTCCTATATAGTGTGACTCCATTTTTATTGAATCATTCTGATGGAGCCCCAGCATCTGGAGCATTTTTCCGGAAAGTTTTTCAAGTCTTTTTCCCTCACGGCTGATATGTTCCAAGGCACGGTCTTTTTGTTCATCGTTTAGTTTTACATGCCGCAGAGTGTCTGAATATCCAATAATAGAAGTAAGAGGTGTTTTCATTTCGTGGGCAAGTGCTCCCATAAGCATTTCCTGTTTTCCGGCTACTTCCTGCAGTTTTTCCATTTGCTGTACGGTCCGCTTCATCATTAGATAGATAAACAGACCAGCAATGCAAAATACTGCCAGATAGATTCCCAGGAACCAGGCTGCCGTCTGTCTCAGTTCCGTAAACATAGAAGTAACATCACGGACTGAAAGTATTTCGTAACCCTCTGGATTTGTAAGCAGCGCATGCTGTAAAAGTAAGTATTTGTGATTCAGTTTCTGGATTTTGTACTCATAGGAATCCGTTTTGTTGTTTAAACCGAGATTATCCATGCTGACAATCTCATAATCTGTGCGGTTTACTACGGCTTCTTTACTTTCGGAATTAATGAGGAGCATTTTCTCACCGCAGCATCTCAGAAACTGGAATTCCAGATAAGATTTTTTTCCTGTTTCTGACATCTGCTCATATTTACTGTTGTCCCAGAATTGTTCCAGGAGATTTTTTCCATTTGCAAGCTGTCGTCCATAGGTTTCAGCAGCATTATTCAGGCTTCTTTTTCCTGTGACATACAGGCTCAGGACACCGACCGGTATCAGAGAGCACAAAAGTGTTATCAGCATAAGTGCTACTGTCCGTTTCCACAACTTCATAGCGGTTAGTCCTCCAGTCGATAGCCAAGTTTTGGGATTGTTTTTATTTCATCGTACAACTCCAGTTTCTTGCGGAGCTGGCCGATATGCACGTCTACAGTTCTGCTCTCTCCCAGATATTCTTCGCCCCAGACACGTTTTAATAGTTCTTCTCTTCCAAGTGCGATGTTTTTGTTCTGTAAGAGCAGGATAAAGAGATCGTATTCCAGTGGTTTCAGGTTTACGGGAATCCCATCTTTCAGAATCTGATGGCTCTGGAGATCTGCCTGAATATTTTTGATTGTGAGAATTCTCTTTGCACGGCCGGTTCTTTCAAGAATTTTTTCAATCCGTACAAGAAGTTCCAACATTTCGAAAGGCTTTACCATATAATCTTCTGCACCGAGTTTCAGGCCTTTTACTTTGGATGCTACGTCATCTTTTGCAGTAAGGTAGATCACCGGGAGATTCTTTGCGCGGAAATCTTCCATCAGAGCAAAGCCATCTTTGCCGGGAAGCATAATATCGACAACTGCAAGGTCTGCATCTTCATTCCATAGCAATAGGCGCTGGGCTTCTATTCCGTCGTAGGCGGCTACTGTTTCGTATCCAGCTATGGTTAGGTTCATACATAATAATTCGGAAATTGCTCTGTCATCTTCGATTACCAGGATTTTGTTTTTCATTTTGGGATCACCTCGATTAGTTTATGGAAATAGTATAACGTTTCGAAGATGTAACGTCTACAAAGATATATATTTTACTTCATTAGTCATACTATTCTATCCACTCATATACCAGATAATCAACCCCTGCATCTATCATAACAGGAGCATCTGAATGCAACTTAGTTATAATCGAACAGTATCCTACATTATGGTACAAATATTCCAGACGTTTGCGGGGTAATTTTGTAATTTTCCTGGTATTCTGGCGTATATAGCATTCTTTATTTAAGATTCGTTTTAAAGTTTTACTACACTTATATACAGAAAAGTCTTCTGGATTACTTAGATGATATTTCAAAATCAAATTCCTGATGTTTGGGCTAAGTTTTCTGACAGAATCATAATAGGATGTATCATTGTCAAAGGTAAATATTAGCCATTTGTGCTCTATACGGATTTTTTTAATTATACAATCATGTGGTACCGGGATTGTCGGCAGAACATCTTTGTTTAAATAATATGTCTTCTTCATTTTCATCTTATCTGTACTGTAAACTTGTCTCCTATTGGTATTGCGTCATCTATGGGGCTTTCTCCCTCATTATATACATAGACTGTGGATTCTTCGTAGATATCATCAGAGGGATCCTTATCCATTTTTTCTTCAGACACCTGATGCGCTGTGTCGTTTTTTACTTCATATAACTGTAATGTGATTGTGTTTGCTTCCGGGGAAATTTCTTCATATCCGGGATATAGACCTATCGTTTGCCGGAACATAGTTTCCTGACCATTTCTTCCTGTTTCCTGATAGCAGATTTTGTTTCCCTGATCGTCTGTTCCAATCAGATAATAATCACTGTCAATATATACTGTTCCATGATACATTCCGTAAATTGTACTTTCAAATGGATTCCATCTGAATTCTGTGAGATTCAGGACATTGGAATCCATTTTAATATTCTGATTCAGATTTAAATCCACAGTGTTTTTCTCCAACTCTTCTTTTGATGTCGCAAGTTTAAATGTATAAGGTTCTGTATCAGCCTGTATTTTCTGAACATTTTCCCATGTATCAGCATCGTCCATTGCAATCGGCCAGACTTTGAACTCTATGTTTACAGTTCCCTCAGTGTTGACTTCTTCTCCGATTGTGAAATCTTCCACTGTTATTGGATTTTCTGAGAAAGCATTAACTGTTCTTTGGCCCAAGCCCTGCTGAATTTCCTGACCGTTAATGCATACTTCTGTATATAAAAGTTTGTCTTCCACCGCATCCTTCACATCTGCGTCTGAATCTTCGCTGTCGGAATACGCAATCCATAAATTTTTGCTGTCCATCACAATCTCATTTAATGTTATGGTGATTCCATCTCTTGAAATGCTTTTTCCTACAACATTTGTATAAGAATCGGTATCACCGTTCTTAATTCCCAATGCCTGTCCGATCCATGAAGTTACTCTCTGTAATGCTGCTTTTACATCTTCCTGATATCTTAATGTGCATCCAACCATAATAAGCAATATGATCCCGGCGACTGCTGTTTTCCAACTCCTTTGTATATGGAAAAAATGATGCTGTTTTTTCCATGGTTTAGAAGCTTCATATATGTATTTATCATCCAGATCACCGATCAGTTCTAATGTTTTAAATCCTTTTTCCATATAAATGCTTCACCCTTTCCCATAGTTTTTTTCTGCTTCGATAGAGGCTGGATTTGATTCTGCTTTCTGAAATTCCATGACGGGCTGAAATTTCGCTGATGCTGTCCATATACCAGTAGCGTCGTATAAAAATGTCACAGTCACCTTTTTTCAGGGATTCCAGAAATTTTTCAAGAATTTCCAGAATCTCTTTTCTCTGGATTTCATCATTCAAAGAATATGCTGTTAAATCCTCTATTTCTTCCAGTTCTTTGCATAATTCTAATATGTGCTCTGTTGACCGTTTTGCAGCTTTTTTCCTGCGAAAACAGTCAATTGCCAGGTTTCGGGTTATTTTTCCAAGAAAAGCAGACAGAATTGCCGGTTTTCTGGGTGGTATGGAGTTCCATGTGGCTAGCCATGTATCATTGACACATTCATCGGAGTCTTCTTTATCATACAGAACATTCCAAGCAATACTAAAACAGTACCTGCTATATTTTTCTTCGGTCGCCTGTATGGCTTTTTCTGATCTGTCAAAATACAGATTGATAATTACTGTATCTTCCACTTTTTTCACCTCACGTTTCTTTTATTTTGCCTTCATAAAATAAGACGGATTTTGAATGGTAAAGTTGCAGTTTTAATAAAAATAATTTTCTTTTTCCAGAGTAAACAATATACTGTCGAAAAGTCAACATGTCTTTTCGCTATCTTTTCACAATTTCTGACTGGAGAAATGAAGTATATTCTGATAAAATGAGCATATAAAGGAGGACAAGCTGATTCCTTACAAATGATAAAAACCAAAAGAACAGCCGAAGACATTTTCAAGGTACGAATGAGGACTATACTTAACGAATAAGGGAGTACCTTATGGCAAACGCTAAACACGAAGATGCTGTTATGAAGATGGGCTTCGACTATTTTCGGAATACGATTCTTAAGACTCTGGGAATTGATTACCAGTATGAAGAAATCGGACCAACAGAGCTGGTGGAACTGACTATTCAGTCTTTGTATATGGACTTTACCTTTCTGACTACGGGTGGGTTCTATATACATACAGAGTTTCAGACTACGGATAAAAAAGAAGCGGATTTGCGAAGATTCCATGCATATGATGCAGTATATTCCAACAAGACAGGGAAGAAAGTTATTACTTACGTCATTTATTCCGGCGGGATTACGAATGTGAAATCTGAACTGGACTGTGGGTTATATACTTACAGAGTGCAACCGATTTATCTGAAAAACAAGAATGCAGATGAAGTATTCCGGAAATTAAAGCAGAAGCAGGATAACGGTGAAGCTTTTACGGAAGATGATTACGCAGCTCTTTCCCTGACACCATTGATGTCCGGAAAAATGAGCCGCAAGGATATGTTTAAAGAAGCAATTCGTTTGGCAAAGCCCAATATTGAGCTGAGTGCTGAAAAGGCAACCGCAATGTTGTATACACTGGCTGATAAATTCTTAGATAAGGCTGAGTTAGATGAAATTAAGGAGGTAATGCGAATGACCAGACTTGGACAGATGTTAATGGATGAGGGAATGGAACTTAAAGAAACCGACTCCATTAAAAAACTTATGAAAAATATGAACCTGACAATTGACCAGGCAATGAACGCCCTGGAAGTTCCAGCAGATAAACGTGAAAAATACCGCAAGACAATTACTCCAAATAATTAACGGATAAAAATACCGCCATATTGACTTATCATGATCAATATGGCGGTATCTTTCTTAATACAGTTTCTTACATTTTCTATCTGTTCATTTCATTGTACTGCACAATCTTTCTCATATTTCCAACCAAAAGCAATGTCAGTACCATGGTTATAATTTTAAACGGAATATTCATATAACCCTTACACAAATCCCAATATATGGCAATGCACATAACAGCAACAGTGCCTCCTGTCCATATGCACATGGACATTTTTGAGACATACAGGGCTTTTCTCGCTTTGGTTTTATCGAATTTGAAACCTATTTTCAGATGCCGTGGATAGATATTTTTATATCTGTATGTACTCAGTACAATCCCCATCAGTCCATAGGAAACTATAATGCAACTTCCTCCTGCAGATAAAAAGGGAAGAAATGTTACTGATTGTGGAAGTACACCCAGATTTTCCAGGATATTTATGGAAAAGTTTATAAGGAATACGATTCCACATCCACATCCCATCATCATTCCAAGCTGATTCTTCTGCCTCATGGCAGTGTTAAAAACTGCAAAAATCAAAACTGCCAGAACACAGCATAAAAGTATGGCTGTAATTGTTCCATATACAGATGACAGATACCCGGCTGCCGGTTCCGCCGCAGGTGTTTCCGGGGCGTCCATCCGCCGCTCCACCCGGCTCTGTTCGATCTCCTGCTTGACCTGGGCCATATCTACGGTGGCAAGGCCGAACCGCTCAATGATGCGGTTGATCTTGCCGGCGTCCTCCGCCCTCGCCATGATGTCGGTCAGTCCATCCGTGGCGTCCCGGTCCTTCAATACACAGTAGAGGACGCCGTACTTTTTTGCCTCCCGGCAAAAGAGCTGAAGGTCGCTGTCCTTGACGGCAAACACCTTCAGCTCCTTGCCGCTGCGGAGCATATTGGTCAGGCGGGCCTTGCCCGCCGTCTTTTTCTGCTCACGCAGGATGGCATAGATCAAAATGGCAAGCTGTTTGGCCCCGGAGCCGGCCAGCCTGACCGCAACCTCACCTGTTTCCAGCGACATCCTCACGACTTGCTCCGCCGCGTCGCCTGAATAACTCATCGTTTGATCGCTCCTTTCGTTCCAGTTCCTTTTGCTTCACCAGCCGTCCCAGGTTCTCACGGACCTGCCCGGAACGCTGGGCGATGCCGTCACATAAGACCACATCCTTTCTCACTGCCCTGATCCTACCGGACAGGGCGCTGATCCGCTGTTTCACCTCGCCTGCGGCCATGGTGTCACCCTGACGGCTGCGCCGTCGAAGCTCCGTTCGGAGTTCCTGCCGCTGGGCAGTCAGGGCTTCCACCTCCACCAATGCCGCTTCCCAGTGGGTAGTCAACTCCTCCATCGTTCCGATGTGGTGTTTCCCCAAAAAGCGGGTTTCGGCGTCCAGCCGGTCCAGCTTGGCGATGTCCTCCCGCAATAAAAAAGACACCCGCTTGACGGATGCCGGCTGCTTGACGATGATGTGGAGTTCATAGCAGTAACGGAAGTACAGCGCCCGCAGGCCGGTGACGTTCTTCTGGGGCTTTCCCCGCACCCGGTAATGCTGGGGCAGGTGATGGACAAGCTCCGGGAACGGGGGCTGTTTGTGAATGTTGCGTAGAATACGCGCCCTGATCTCCTCCAGCGTGTAGCCCTCGCCCAGCTTGTGGAAACGGAAATAGCCCTTTGCGTCCGGTGGCTTCAATGCGGGATATTTCAGGGGCTTTCCGTCCCTCCCATGGACTTTGATCTGATAGCCCATTTCGCCCATCACCCGCAGGAATTCCCGTTCCGTGGTGGCGGCACGGATAGCCCGGTCAATGTCGGCCCGGATGCTCCCCCGGTGGGTGGGCCTGCCGCTGCGCTCGGCCTGCCATTCGGCGTAGTTCTTTGTCTGCCTGCCTGGGTCCTGGATCACAGAAATGGCGTACTCCCGGCACAGGCGGTCCGATACCTCCCGCATCCGGGCGTAGTCGGCGGGAGAGTTGTAGAACTTTTTCCCATCAGCCCAGGACACGGAGTTGATGACAAAGTGGTTGTGATAGTGGCCGGTATTGCAGTGGGTCGCCACTACAACTTCAAAACGCCCGCCCCACAGCTCCTCCGCCAACCTGACGCCGATTTCATGGGCTGTCTCCGCCGTGACCTCATCCGCTTTGAAGGACTGATACCCGTGGTAGCATACCCGGCCCCCCGGCTTGCCCCACAGCCGCTTTGTTTCCATGAACTGCGCGGCGGCGGTGTCCTCCCGGCAGTTCAGGCAGGACACATAGGACCGGCGCTCTGTCTTCATCTCATCGGCGGCATACTCCACCACATCCTCAACAGCATGGAGGGACGCCAGCTCCGGCAAGCCGGCCTCAGTGGTCTTTTCCGGGTTCCGGACGTAGTCGATTACCTTGTCCACGCGCCCATGAATGGGCCAGATGGAGGTCACAGCCATGTCAGTCGGAAGGCACGGTATAGGTGTCCGCGATCAGCTTCTCCACGGCCCGGTTATCCTCCAGTGCCTTGCGGAGCTGGGGCACATCCAGCAGGCCGAGGGCGTTGGCCCGCTTCATGATCTGATTCAGGTTATTCCCCACGCGCCGCACCTCCTGGATCAGCACAGGTACATCGGCTATGCGTTGGCAGAGGAAAGTACTGTCGTTTCAGAAATACGGCAGAATGAAAAAA
>OGZN01001465.1_pt1 | contig 11044 bp, 2 predicted proteins | sample 1576801 | NCBI WGS metagenome assembly OGZN01 (sample SAMEA3541573, study PRJEB24748) | human gut metagenome | biome: human gut; feature: human-associated habitat; material: faeces | place: China | collected 2012 | reverse complement strand
TGGATCTGCTTGATGACAGCTTCGTCCATACGCTACTCCTCGGCCGGGTTAGTGGCCCGGTCAGAACATCGTCATGGGAACGGACAGGGCATACGAAGACCCCATCGCCACACCGCCTCCCACCTCCCCGCTGCAGAAGGGGATGGAGGCCATCCTTGGCGGTCCTCTCGGCCTTTCCACTGCTCCCGCCGCGCCCGACTTCGCCGTTACGCCGGGCGGGCGTGCCGTGTCCGCGAATGGCATCGTGCAGCCGGACGCCTTTGGCCCCATCGCGGCGGGGATGCGTTCCGACATGCCGCCGTTGCTGGCGGATCAGGTCTATGACGTCGAGTATTCCGTAGTCCCGGGTGCGCCCAAAGCTCTGAGCGAAGCTCCACGGGGGCTTCCCTTGGGGCAGGACAAATCGCCCGTCGCACCGGAGTCTCCTCAACCCTTTGACGCGCAGGCCAATGGCGGATCTGCCCCGTTGCAGCTTACGCGCATCAACGACAAGTCCTTCATGCTGCACGGCGACACCGGGCCTTTCGAGGAGGCAATCAAGGCGGCGGGAGGACGGCTGGACCGCAAGGTTGGGGGATGGCGTTTTTCGCTTGCCAGAGAAGGGGAAATCAGGGAGTTGTTTGGTATCCCTCTCGGCGCAGAGACAGTGCCGGGAGACAACCTTGTCTCCGAAGTACCGGAGGCGTCACCGGAAGTCCTGCGGGAAACTCCTTTGCCCGTATCCGGCGATATGGCAATGTCCGGGCAAACCGGACTGGAGGTAACACATGGCGGTCTACAGCAAGGAACGCCCGGAACTGGAACTGGAGAGCTTCTTTCGGAGTCTGTACCCGTCGACGCGGCGGGGAATCCGGGAGAATTGGATGCGGTTACGGGAAGACCCGGAGATTTCCCAATGGGAGATCGGGGAAGTCGACCGGATATGGATACGGCTGTACCGGGAGCTGGTGGAACAGAGGCCGGACTTGGAGCCGTTGTTCAACGAGCCGCGGGACCTGTCGAGATTCCCGCAGAAGGGGTGGATGCGGCCCTGCTCAGTCCTGATCGACGGAATGTTCCGGACGGTGGGGCCGGAAGACATGCTGAGGGAGGAAGAAGAGGAACAGTATTTCGTGGACACGGACAAGTGGGACGCGATGTACCCGGAGGAAGCGAAAGAGCGGAGCGCGCGGCACTGGAGGGAAATGGGACTCAAGGAGTAGAGCAAAAACTGCTTCGGGCTATTGAACGGCAAAACGGCGAGCTTACCCCGGAGGCGGAGGCATGGGCGCGGAGTTTACCGCCGGAACGGCAGGAGGCTGCTTGGCAGCAACTGACGCTGGATGCCTTCAAAGGCTATACTGCGTCCAATCTGAGAGTCGATGAAGCCTCGTTAAAGTTCATTCCACTCAGTAAGGATACAAAGACCTCCCTTCAATTGAAGGCTCTCGCCAATGTGTTCGGGCAGGATTTGATCCTCTTCCGGGACGCTTCAAAACAGCCTACGGGCATTCTCGGTGCAACGATACCTGCCATCAACAATGTAATTTTTATGGAAGAAAACCGGGAAGGGTACAGGCCGCATCTGTCCGTTCTTGGGCACGAAATGCTGCACAGCCTACATAACAGCTCTTTTAAGCTCTATAGTGATTTCAGGAAATATCTTCTTTCTGAACTGAAACCCGAGGCTCTGCAACACTATCGTGAAGATCTTGACCGCCGAACGGGCCATGACGGGACCGTGGGCCGCATGTCGGACGACAAGATTCTGGAGGAGATCGGGGCGGACCTTGTGGGCAAGCGGCTCACCGAGGAATCGTTCTGGGCAAAGATGGCTGAAGAGCGCCCGAGCCTGTTCGCGCGGGTGTCCCAGTTTGTCCGCGACTTACTGGACAGGGTGACGGCCGCATTCCGTGCGGATCCCCTGCCCGCAGCATGGGTGAAGGATTTTGACGCGATCCGCCGCCATATCGATGCCATGATGGGGCAGTGGGCGGAGAAGAACGCACGGGCAAAAACCGGCGGTACGCCGCCTCACTCTGGAAACACACGGGAGGTTCTTGATGGAAGAGACGAAACTGTACGGAACGCCGGAAGAAACGGCGGAGAAGGAAGCGATCATGCAGGTGGACTTCTCCAAAGCAACCGGGGAAGACATGGCGCGCCTGTTGACCTCGTGGGCGACGGAGGACGAGGAGGAGATCGAGGACGCGCTGCACAACCTGCCCCGGAAGGACGGGAAGGTGAACGGCCCCGACAGCCTGTAGCCGTCAAGATTCCGAATAGGGCGGACGAACCCGCACATTACGAGCTTCTGGAGGCCGACGATGTGCGGGCTTCCCATCTGCCTTCCAGAGGTTTTCAGAAGAACCCCGCATATGGGCTGGAGAACGAGCGGCGCTACCATGACGAACCGGGCAGCCGGGCCAAGGTCATGGAGAACGCGGCTAAGCTCGATCCGGCTTTCCTCATGGAGTCCGTGGACGCAAACCACGGGGCTCCCGTCATTGATCATGACAACAACGTCCTCGGCGGCAACGGGCGGGCCATGTCCATTGCCCGGGCCTATGAATCCTTCCCCGAACGGGGCGAACAGTACCGCGAGGCGCTGAAAGCCAATGCCGACAGGCTCGGCATTGATCCGGCACAGGTGGACGCCATGCATTCGCCCATGCTGGTGCGCCGACTTGAGCGCGGCATGTCGCGGGAAGAACGCCAGCAGCTTGTCACGGCCATGAACGATGACTTCAAGGACGCCAAGGAAAAGCGGGCGTCCGGGAAATCTCGCGGCGAACGGTTCGGGAGGCGGACGCTGGATATGCTCTCCGCCGGATTGAAGGACGCCGAGAGCCTGCGCGAGTACTTTGATACGCCCGCTTCCGTAGCCGTCGTCGAACGGATGATGGAGGATGGCGTGATCCAGCGTTCCGAGCGCAATGCGTTAGTCGGAGCCGACGGTCTGCTCAATCCTGACGGCAAGAAGGTTGTCGAGGAAGCTCTTCGTGGTCGTATCGCTCGGAGTTACGAGGCATTGGCGAAACTTCCGGCTGATGTCGTGGGCAAGCTCGATGCCGTCATCCCGCACATTCTGGTGGCCGAAGGCATCGGCAAGCCGTGGAACATCACAGAACACGTCAGGGATTCCGTGGATCTGCTGGTCGGTTTCAAGGGGAGCGGCGTCAAAGAGCCGGACACCTACCTCAAGCAGGTGAACATGTTGACGGGCCGGGCTCCCGTACAGGATTTCTCCAAGCAGGCCATAGCCCTGTTCCGCATGGCGCTGGACGCGAAGAAGGGCGAATACGTCAAAGCGTTCGAGAGCTACCTCAAGAACGCCAAATTATCCCCGGAAGCGGGTAATATTCCCGGCGTTGCGAAACCGCAGGACAAGGCCTTCCGCGATGCCTTCGGGATGAAAACGGAAGCTACGCCGAACAAACCGGAAAAGCGGGAAGCGGAGAAGCCACAGACGGAAGAAGAGACGAAGGGGCAGCCGCCGGAAAAGAGTCCGAAAAAGGAACCGCAGGAGCAGACTTCCGGCAAACCCGGAGACGCTGGACACGTTGAACGCCATCGGGCTCTCTACAAATCTCTCCTGAACGGGAAGGCTTCCCTTGAGGACTATCACCGTGGTTTTTCGGCTTTGCTGGAAAATGAGGAGGCTGTCCGTGCCGAACTGTCCGGCATGACCGTCAATGCCTTGCTTGCGCGTGGCGGCGCCATGTTCGCGTGGCGGCACAAAGGGGACAAAAAGGCAGATATCGTTGATGCGCTGTACCGGGACATGCTGTCCGACTTTACTCTTGGGCAGCCGTATTCCGTCAGCGGATTCATGGGGATGGGCCCGGAGGAATACCGGAAAGCCACCGTCGCCAGCATCCGCAGGATTGTGGATGCCCAGAGCGAGCAGACGTTGGCGGATTTCGCCAGAGACGCCGCGGCGCAGCGCGAAGAATACGCCAGCCGTCGCAAGGCCGAACGCGAGGCGGTCGAGAATCCGAAGACGTTGGAGGATTTTCGGTCGTTCATCCGGTTTCATATGGATGAAGGCAAGACGGCTGGTGAGGCCCGTGATCTGCTTTCATTCGAGCAGAGGGAACAGTTTGACCGTCTCGCGGCGGAAGCGAGCAGGAGCACGCGAAAAACAAAGGCGGAACCTGTCCTTTCCTCCTCGTCCCAGACCACTGGCGGAGAAATCATTGCCACAAAGCATACGCAGAAAGGACATGATCTGTTCGTGGTTCGGCTTGAAGACAGGGTAAGCCGGGAGGATTACCTTGCTCTGTTGTCCAGTGCCAAGAAGCTTGGCGGCTATTATTCCAAGTTCCGTGGCAATGGGGCCGTACCGGGATTCCAGTTCACCGGACGGGAACAGGCTGAAGCGTTTCTGAAGCTGGCGCAGGGAGATAAGGCCGAGGCTCAGGAAGCGGTGAAGGCCCGGCGGGATGCCTATGAGGATGACCGTTCCCAGACCGCCGTACAGCGTCTCAATGAAATGGCTGACAGGCTGGATGAGGATGCCGATGCCAGCCTGAACGCGGCGCGCAAGGTGAACACGGCAAAGCGCGCGGGGCAGGCGGCGGCCGCCGATGCTATGGCCTATGCCGACAAGTCATTGGCGAAGACTATGCGGAACATCGCCGGGGCCATCGGGAACGGAACCGCGACATTCCTTGACCGCGTGCGCGAGAAAAAGCAGGTCGAGCAGCTTCGGGATGCCCTGCGAATGGCGAAATGGGAAGAGGACAAGACGAAATACCCCGCATGGGATCAGCGCGAGAAGCACAGCGAAGAACCGGCGACCACCCAGACCGTAGAGTTTGCCGCCTTCCCCCACTACAGGCTCTACCGTTCCAGTTGGGCTGAACTCGGCAGAAAGCTCAGCGAGAAGGATGGCACCAAGAGCCTCGGGAAGAAGATTCTTTCCGTTGCCGACGATGTGACCGAAACCTATCTGGAGTTTGCCCATTCGCATCTGGAGGAGGTTTCCACCTATGCGACACAGGCCGGCAAGCCCGCCGTATTCAAATCCCGTGAAGATGCGGAAAAGGCCATTGCCCGCAGCGGCTATCGTGGCAAGGCCGTGGTATTGCCGGTGAAGCGCGGGGAGAACAGAATAATCCTGTCTCCTTCTGCGGCGCAGGAGCGCGGTATATGGAAAGGCGATGATGACCGGATGCTCTCCTTGCGTCCCGAGCTGGTCGATGAACTGTTCGACAAGCAGGGAAGCACTTCCCGTGACATTCCCTGGCAGCTTTTTGATATTCGGCAGAAGAGGAAAGCCCTTGCACGGATGGGGATTGAGACGCCCGCCGAATACCGGATGGCTCTGCGGGAGTTCGTGGGGCTTCAGGCGGCAGCCAAGCAGGACAAGGTGCGAGAGCTTGAGCGCAGCGTCATGCGCGACGCGGCGAACAACCGGGGATGGCTGGACTTTTTCCCGACACCCGTAGCCGTGACGGAGGAAATGCTGGCGGCTGCGGACATCAGGCCGGGCATGGGCGTTCTGGAACCTTCCGCCGGGATGGGGCACATCGCCGACCGTATCCGGGAGAAGGGCGTCGAACCCGTGGTGGCCGAGCTGGAGCCGCAAAAGCGCGAGCTGCTGGAGGCCAAGGGCTACGAGGTCATCGGCAAGGACTTCATGAAGGATATTCCCGAGGGAGAGAGCTTTGACCGTATCGTCATGAACCCGCCGTTCTCGAAACGGCAAGATACGGAGCACGTCCGGCGAGCCTACGACCTGCTGAATCCCGGCGGGAAGCTGGTCGCCATTGTGAGCGAAGGCTCCTTTTTCGGGAAGGACAAGAAGGCATCCGAGTTCAGGGACTGGCTGGAAGAGGTGGGGGGGACTTCGGAGAAGCTGGCTGAAGGCTCGTTCAACGATCCGTCCCTGCCTGTGACCACGGGCGTCAATACGCGCATGGTGGTTATTGAAAAGGAAGGCACACCGATGGCTTCCTCACTCCCGGCGAATTCCTGCCCGCTATGCCGTCCACACGCCTCCGTATCCGCAAGGCCGCGGTGCAGCGGGTGGCGGACGCGCTTGGCAAACGGGCGGCCAACGCCGCCGACACGCGGGGGGTTCAGTCGTTTGAGGAATTGCCCGAACACATCCGGCAGCTTTACGGCGATGTGGCATCGCGTCTGGAGGGCGTGTACGATCCCGCTTCCGGCACGGTGTACCTCGTGGCGGACAATCTGCGCGGTACGGCACGTGCGGCGGAAGTATGGATGCACGAGAACATGGTGCATCACGGCTTGAACGGGCTCTTGGGAATGGACGAAAAACGGCGGGTGCTCAACCGGCTGTGGCAGAGTATGGGCGGCATGGGCAACGCGGGAATTGCATCCATTGCCAGAAAGTACGGCGTTGATCCGCGTTCGGACGTGGAAGGCCGTGCTCTGGTCATGGAAGAGTACCTTGCCCATCTCGCGGAAAAACGGGCGGCAGACAAGTTGTCCGGTCAGGAACAGGCGCTTTGGCGGCGATTTGTGGAGGCTGTCTTGCGGGCGTGGCACGCGCTGACCGATGCCGTGACCGGACGCACGGGGTCCATGAAATACGAGAACGTGGACAGATTGTTGTCCGCGCTGGATCGGTATGTCTTTGAGGGCAGGCCCGAAGGTATGGCCGAGGGCGGCATGGTTCCGGCTATGGCGTCGGTGGACAGGTCCGGTTCGGATATGGAGGCCGCTCACGCCGCGTGGGAGCAGGTACAACGCGATGCCGAGGAATGGGGGCGGCAGGTTGATGGATACATGCCCGGGGTAAAGGGCCGAGCAGGGAAGGATACGACTCTGCTGACCGTCTGCCGTACACCGGACGTGCTGCAAAAGTTGGGCGCGGTCGACTTGCCCATGACCATGACGCGAGACAATCTGACAAAAATACTTTCGGACAAACAGGATCATGCCTTGCCGAAAGATTTGGTGAAGCAGCTTCCGCAGGCCGTGGCGGAACCCATTATGGTATTTGAATCGGCAACACAAGCGGACGCCTTTGTTGTGCTCACCGAATTGAGGCATGAGGGGCGGTCGGTCATGGTCGCCGTCCATCTGGACACGGAGAGACAACATATTCGGGTCAACGATATTGCCAGCGCCTACAAACGCGGCAATGAGGGTTGGTATGTACGGCAAATAGAAGAGGGAAGGCTGCTGTATCAGGACAAAAAGAAAAGCCTCGCATGGGCGCGGACTGCCAGGCTACAATTGCCCCTAGTGCGCAAACTCCCATCGAGACTTTCTGGAAATAAAATACTCACCGAAGCGGATGTCGTCAAGCCGATTGCTCCGGATAACAAGCCGTTGGCCTCCCTGCGCGACGTATTCGGCACAACGGCGAAAGAGGAGCAACGGGCGGAAGATGCCGCACCGAAAACGCCCCTTGATTCTTTCCGAAGCAAGATCGGCGGGCATCGGCCTACCGTTGCCGAACGCTTCGCCGCATTCCGTGAGAACTGGAAGCGCAAAGTCGAGCAGCAGGTATTCGACCACTTCGCCAGCATCAAGGACGTATCCAAGGACGGCTATGTTCAAGCCCGCATGACCACCAGTCTGGGGACGCAGATTGAGAGCCTGATCAAGTATGGCGCACCGGTCTGGAACGACGGCATCATGGGAGTGGAGGGCAAGAGCCTGACCGACGTGTTCGCGCCCGTCGCCTCCGAGATGGATTCCTTCATGGGCTGGATGGTGGCGAACCGCGCCGCCCGGTTGAAGAAGGAAGGCCGGGAAAACCTGTTCACCGATGCGGAAATCGCGGCGGCCCAGAAACTGAACGAGGGCGTCATGCCCGACGGTTCCAAGCGTGCGGCTACTTATAAGCAGGTGTTCGAGGACTTCGCCCGGTTCAAGAAGGCTGTTCTGGACTTCGCGCAGGAAGGCGGCATCATCGATCCTGAATCCCGTTCCGCATGGGAGAACGCCGACTACATTCCGTTCTACCGGGTGAAGGATGGGCTGGACGCCGTGCGCAGTGCCCGGAACAACAGCGGGCTTGCCGGGCAATCCTCCGGCATCAAGACGTTGAAGGGCGGCAAGGCAAACATCGGCGATCCCGTCGAAAACATCATGCGAAACTTCATCCACCTGATTGACGCCGCACAGAAAAACCGGGCGGCCGACATGATCCTTCAGGACATGGCAAAGGCCCGTCTTGCCCGCAAGCTCACGCCGGAAGAGGTCGCACGGCTTGAGAAACGGCAGGGTGATGAATTGACGGAGGTACTGGCGCAGGACAAGGAGCTTGCCGCGCAGTGCGGGCCCCTGACCGACAGCCAGAAGAAGGTCATCGCCGCGACGTTCAACCCAACCGAGTTCAACTACGTCCGCGTCCAGAAGGACGGCAAGAGCCTCTATTATTCCGTGGAAGACCCCATGCTGCTTGATGCCTTGACGGGCATGTGGAAACAGGACGGGAGGCAGGGGCCGGTGTGGAAACTGCTCCGGGGCACCCGGCGGCTCCTGACCACGGGCGTAACGTCCATGCCGGATTTCATGCTGCGGAACTTTTTGCGGGACACCCTGCACGCATGGACCATCGAACACCAATCCGGATACAGGCCGTTGGTGGACTCGCTGGCGCAAATCAAGAACACCTTCAATGTGGACGAGGACACGAAGCAGCTCCTCGCCGCCGGTTCCGCGTTCATGGGCAGCGGGTACCGTCTGGGGAACTCGGGAGAAGAGGCCGCAAAGGCGCTCAACAAGGTACTCGACAAGTACGGTATGGACAAAAAGGCATTTCAGGATTCCGTGCTGGATACGGGGGAGAAACTGAAAGCCTTTGTCGGCAAGCTTCGCGAAGGCTACGAGCACGCCGGGTCGGCCGCCGAGAACGCGGCACGGCTTGCCGTGTACAAGAAAATGCGGGCCAAAGGGTTCAGCCATCGTGAGGCCGCTTTTGCCGCCAAGGATTTGATGGACTTCACCGTGCGGGGACAGAGCCAACTTATCCAGAGCTTGTGTGAAACGGTGCCCTTTCTCGGCGCACGGCTTGCCGGGCTGCACCGGCTCGGGCGCGGGGCTGTGGAAAACCCACGGGCGTTCGCCGCCAAGGGCATGACCATTGCATTGGCCTCAATGGCTCTGTACGCCCTGAATCAGGCGTTGAATCCCGATGACTGGGACAAGATGGAAGACTGGGAAAAAGACACCTATTTCCATTTCTGGGTGGACGGCGAGCATTTCCGCTTGCCCAAGCCCTTTGAAGTCGGGTTCATTTTCGGAACCATCCCTGAGCGGATGATGGAGCAGCTCATAACGGACAAGTCGGGCGGGGTCTTTGCCAGCCGAGTGTTCGCCGGGATTTGGGACCAGCTCGCCTTTAACCCGTTCCCGCAGGCGGTACGGCCTCTCGTGGAGCAAGTCGCCAACAAGGATTTCTTCCGTGAAACGCCCATCGTCGGCATGGGGATGGACAGGAAGGCCCCCGTGGATCAGTTCGATTCCCGGACGAGCCTGACGGTACGGGCAATGGCTTCGTTCATGGACGCGCTCCTCACACCCGTCATGGGCAAGACCGGAGCGGACGTGCTGCGTTCCCCGAAACGTCTTGAACATCTCGTCAACGGCTATTTCGGCGGACTCGGGGCGTTCGTACTTGGAGCTTCGGATATGGTTTTGAGGCCGCTCGGCAATGAGCCGGAGGCACCCGAACGGAAATTGGAGGAGTTGCCGATCATCCGTTCGTTCTACGGCGGAAGCGGAGAAAAGCGCACGCGGTACGAGTCCGAACTCTATGAGGTCATGAAGCAGGGGAACAAGCTTCACGCGTCGCTGAAGCAGATAGCGGAAGAGGGCGGGAACGTGTCCGCAGCGAAAGCCGAACTTTCCCACGACGACATTGTGGCCTTGGCGAATCGGAAGGGGCTCACCGCACTAACGAAGGAGTTCGGAAAGCTGAACAAGGCTGCGGAGAAGGTTCGGATCAACCGGGTGATGAGCTCGTCCGATAAGCAAAGGGAGCTGGACAACATCCAGCGGCGGAAGAACATACTGGCACAGCGGGCGATGAAAAGAATTGAGGAAATGCGGGTGCAGTAGAGAAGGGGCACGCATGACGTCGAAGGCCCGGCAGAAGGGTGAGGCGTTCCAGAGCGTGTGGGGGTAGGGGCGGGCCGGGGTCTCTTGCAGCCCCCGGCCTTTACTTGCGACTGGCGATCCTGATATATAGATGCCTCGTCAATGTGCTTGCGGAGAAAGTACATGTGGCGGATGGAGCATTAAACTTTTTGGGGTACTTTTGAGGGTATCTCAAAAAAATGAAAAAAATTTATAGAGAAGTATCAACCTGTTGCGAGTAAATTTTCAATCCCTCCCTCTCCGCCATGAAATCAATAGGTTGCGCTAAAGCGGCGCAACCTTTTTTTATACATTTTTAGGGGTCCAGATCGCGATCTGGACCCCTGACCTGGACCCTTTGAGTAAAATTTTTCGGGTCTGGTCGAAAATCCCTCCCTTGCCTCTTTCCCTCGTCGCATTATCCTGAGCCCCTGCAGGAGAGACTCCATGAAAGACACAGCCGAACTGTTTGCCTCTCTGGATGCGCTCAAGGCGCGCCTCGATGCCCACCGCCCGCTGCCCGCGGATATCGTCTCCCAGATACGGCAGGACATGCGTATCCGCTTCACCTACCACTCCAATGCCATCGAGGGAAACACGCTCACCATGAGCGAAACCAAGGCTGTGCTGGAGGACGGCATCACCATAGGCGGCAAGAGCCTTAGGGAACATCTTGAAGCGGTAGGGCATAGCCAGGCCATCGACTACCTGGAAGTGCTCGCCCAAGGGGACGCGGCCTTGACCGAGCGTACCCTGAAGGACTTCCACAGCCTCATCCTGCGCAACATCGACGGCGCCAATGCCGGAACCTACCGCAGGGTGAACGTGCTCATCTCCGGTGCCGGGCATATCCCGCCGCAGGCGGAGAGCGTGCCCGAAAAGATGGAAGCCTTTTTCCGGTGGTACGGTGTGGCGCGGGGTGCGCTGCATCCTGTGGAATTTGCGGCCCGCGTCCATGCGGATTTCGTGAACATCCACCCCTTCAAGGACGGGAACG
>OGZN01001464.1_pt1 | contig 11045 bp, 10 predicted proteins | sample 1576801 | NCBI WGS metagenome assembly OGZN01 (sample SAMEA3541573, study PRJEB24748) | human gut metagenome | biome: human gut; feature: human-associated habitat; material: faeces | place: China | collected 2012 | reverse complement strand
GGGGCCCCGAATTGAAAAACAGCCGGTGGAAGTGAATTCCACCGGCTGGCAGGGTTTTGCGGGCAAAACGCCTGCACGGCGCAGGGGCGCCGCGCCGCCTTTGGCGGGATTCATGAAGGACGGCGTTCCAGATTACACGTTAAACCGGAACAGCACAATGTCGCCGTCCTTCATGACGTACTCCTTGCCCTCGGAGCGCACCAGGCCTTTCTCCTTGGCCGCGTTCATGGAGCCGCAGGCCATCAGATCGTCGAAGTTGACCACCTCGGCGCGGATGAAGCCCCGCTCAAAGTCGGTGTGGATCTTGCCCGCGGCCTGGGGGGCCTTGGTGCCCCGTTTGATCGTCCAGGCGCGGCACTCGTCCTCGCCGGAGGTGAGGAAGGAGATCAGGCCCAGCAGGGCGTAGCTGGCCTTGATGAGCCGGTCCAGGCCGGACTCGGCGATGCCCAGATCGTCCAGGAACATCTTCTTCTCCTCGCCGTCCAGCTCGGCGATCTCCGCCTCCAGCTTGGCACAGACGGGGATGACCTGGGCCCCCTCCTTGGCGGCCAGCTCCTCCACCACCTTGTAGTAGGCGTTGGCGTGGCAGTCGGCAAAGCCCTCCTCATCCAGGTTGGCGGCGTAGATGATGGGCTTGAGGGAGAGCAGCTCGGCGGCGGCGATGATGGCGGCGTCGTCCTCGTCACAGTCGAAGGAGCGGGCGGAGTTGCCGTCGTTGAGCCAGTCCTTCAGGGCGGAGAACACCTCCACCTCGCGGAGATACTTCTTGTCCCCCTTGGCGGCCTTCTGGGCCTTGTCGATGCGGCGCTCCACCATCTCCACATCGGCCATGATCAGCTCGATGTCGATGACGCCGATATCCCCGGCGGGGTCCACGGGCACGTTGGTGCTGGTGTCAGCTACCACATGCATGATGTTCTCGTCGTCGAAGCAGCGCACCACATGCACAATGGCGTCGCACTCCCGGATGTTGGCCAGAAACTTGTTGCCCAGGCCCTGGCCCTTGGAGGCGCCCTTGACCAGGCCGGCAATGTCCACAAATTCCACCACGGCGGGGGTGGTCTTCTTGGGGTGGTACATCTCGGTCAGCGCGTCCAGCCGGTGGTCGGGTACGGCCACCACGCCCACGTTGGGGTCGATGGTGCAGAAGGGGTAGTTGGCGCTCTCAGCGCCGGCGTTGGTAATGGCGTTGAACAGGGTGCTCTTGCCCACGTTGGGAAGGCCCACAATGCCTAATTTCATCGGTAAAAACCCTCTTTCGGTATGTTCGTTTCCACATTATATCCGATCCCGGTGGAAAAAACAAGCGCGCCGGGCCAATTCAAACAGCCGCCTGCGCAGCGGTGGGGTGTTCTGGCCGTCCGGGCATTTTTGCAGGGGAAAACGGCGCGCCCCCCTTGCTTTTCCGACAGGAAGCGTGTAGAATCTTAACGCTCCTTTAACGATACGACAAAATATGGAGGGATCTCCCATGGGACTGCTGCGCCAGCCCACCAGTGATATCACCAAGGGCGTGATCTGGAAACAACTCCTCGCCTTTTTCTTCCCCCTGTGGTTCGGCACCTTTTTCCAGCAGCTCTACAATACGGTGGACACCCTGGTGGTGGGCCGGTTCGTGGGCAAGGTGGCCCTGGCCGCCGTGGGCTCCACCTCCGTCATCGTCAACCTGACGGTGGGCATCTTCACCGGACTGGCGGCCGGTGCGGTGGTAGCCATCGCCCAGCACTTCGGTGCCCGCCGCTGGGATGAGGTGCACGAGTGCGTCCACACCGCCATGCTGCTGAGCATCCTCATCGGCGCATTTTTTATGGTGACGGGCTTTGTCCTCACCCCCTGGGCCCTGCGGGCCATGGGCACCACCGAGGAGGCCCTGCCCGGGGCCATCCTCTATCTGCGGGTCTATTTCCTGGGTATGGTGCCCAACGTCATCTACAACATGGGTACCGGCGTGCTGCGGGCCATCGGCGACTTTCGGCGGCCCCTCTACTTCCTCATGGCCGCATCCCTGTGCAACATTGTGCTGGATCTGCTGCTGGTGGTAGTGTTCCATATGGGGGTGGCCGGCGTGGCCATCGCCACCATCTGTTCTCAGCTTCTGTCCGCCGTGCTGGTGGTGATCTCACTCATGCGCTCCGAGATGACCCCCTATCAGCTCTTTCCCAAGCGGCTGCGCATCTATGCCATGCCCATGCGCAGCATCCTGATGATCGGTGTGCCCACCGCCCTCCAGTCGGTGATGTACAACGCCTCCAATATCGTCATCCAGGCCTCCATCAACTCCTTTGGCACCGACGCTGTGGCCGCCTGGACCGCCTACGGCAAGATGGATATCATTTTCTGGATGACCATTACCGCCATGGCCCAGTCCATCACCACCTTTGCCGGGCAGAACTACGGCGCCGGGGAGTATGAGCGCCTGAAAAAGGGCGTCCGGGTGTCGGTGGCCATGACGGCGTGCTTCACCGTCCTGCTCAGCACTGCCTTTTTCCTGCTGGCCCGGCCCCTGCTGGCCATCTTCTCCCCCGACCCCGACGTACTGGAGGTGGGGGTGGAGATGGTGCGCTTCCTGGCCCCCTGCTATATCACCTATATTCTCATCGAGCTGCTCACTGGAGCCATCCGGGGGGCGGGCAAGTCGGTAGCCCCCATGCTCATCTCGGTCTTCGGGGTATGCGGCCTGCGGCTGCTGTGGCTGTTCACCGTCGTGCCCGCCCACCACACCCTGCTGGCTGTGGAGGCCAGCTACCCCATCACCTGGGCGGTCACCTCCGTGGCCATCCTGCTCTACTACCGCTTCGGCCGGTGGCTCCACCCGCCCAAGAAGGCGTAAAAGCGCCGCCCCCATATTTTGCGGGGGGACGCCGTCATTGCAGAGCCGTAGGGGCGGGGGCCCACACCCCCCCGCGGTCAATCTGCGGCCGGATCGGCGGGCCGATGTGGGCATCGGCCCCTACGTTGTTCAGGAGGCGGAACGATACCCGCAGGATTGCAGGGGCGGCTTGATAATCTCGAAGCCTCTAACGTTTTCAGGAGAGATGCTTGAAGGCTCACGTTCCGATACCACATGAATGGCAACATCGTAACCTTCACACAACTTCTTTACATGCTCTATCACCCCGGCAACCGATTCACCGGGCAAAATGCGGAAGTTTACAGTAACCTCAGCCTCCGAAGCCAATACATTGGCCGCATCACTGCCTTTAGCCATCGTGATGGCGGTTGTAGTGCGTACCAGCGCATTGGAGGCGGGAGATTTTTCCATAGTCTTCAGCAGTAGCGGTTCGAGCAGCCATTGATTGGCTATCGCCATCTGCGAAAAGAATCCCATTTCCTCTCCTACATTATCGAAAAATGCTGCTATGGGAGAAATGATTTCTGCCGGGAACTGGTTGTCATTCAGCTTCTCTATGATTTCTGCAGCATACACCAGAGAACTCTTTGAAGGTGGCATCGAAGAATGCCCTCCCATCCCTTTTATCGTAAGGCGCAAGGTCAGAAAGCCTTTTTCTCCCACTCCCACCAATGCCAACGGTTCTTGTATGGATTCTATTGCCGAACCGGGAGCTGCAATGATGCCTCCTTCGTCATAAACCGCACTGAAGCGTAGCCCTTTCTGTTTAAAATAATCGGCAATTTTGAAAGCCCCCTGACGTCCGCTCACTTCCTCGTCTTGCCCGAAAGCAAACCAGATGTCTCTTTCCGGTTGGAAGCCTTCGGCTATCAGGTTATCCGCTCCCTCCATCAGAGAGAAGAGCATACATTTCATATCAAGTGTTCCACGACCGTATATGCGTCCGCCTGCAACAGCTCCTGAGAAGGGAGGATAATCCCACTTTTCCGAATAAGTCCTGATGGGAGGCAACGGTTTGTCGTCAAACCGGAAAACCGTATCTGCAACAGTCGCCGTAGACGGATCATATCCGACTACTGGAACCACATCGTAATGGGACAAGAATAATATCGGTTTCAGATCACTGTTCTTGCCTTTCCAATGAAACACCAGCCCGTATGTATTAATGGTATCTACATCCATCACCCTATATACCTCCGGATAAGAATCGGCCAGGTACTTCATAAATTCATCGAAAGGCTTGAAATCAGTCTCTTCATACATGCGATGTGAGCAATAAAGATATCTTCCAAATCAGTAGAATTACGACGGGTTTTAGCATCAAAGTTCGTACCACCGGTACCGAGACCACCATTACGGATAATCTGCATCATAGCCTGAGTCAGTTCATAATTGTCGATCGGGAATTGGTCTGTATCCCAGCCATTCTGATAGTCACCACGATTGGCGTCAATTGAGCCCAACATACCATTGTCTACAGCTACAGCCAATTCATGCTCGAAAGTGTGACCTGCCAAAGTTGCGTGATTCACCTCGATATTTACTTTGAAATCCTTATCCAGACCATGAGCTTTCAGGAAGCCGATTACAGTTTCCGTATCTACGTCATACTGATGTTTAGTCGGTTCCATCGGTTTCGGTTCGATCAGGAAAGTACCTTTGAAACCACGGGCACGGGCATAGTCACGAGCAATCGTCAACATCTGTGCAAGGTGTTCTTTTTCACGTTTCTGATCTGTGTTCAGAAGAGACATATAGCCTTCACGACCACCCCAGAATACATAATTCTCTCCGCCAAGCTCAATCGTTGCATCAATCGCATTCTTAATCTGAACAGCAGCACGAGCTACTACATCGAAGTCAGGATTGGTAGCTGCACCGTTCATATAACGGGCGTGACCGAATACATTAGCAGTACCCCACAGTAGTTTGATACCGGTTTCTGCCTGTTTCTGTTTTGCATAAGCTACGATTTCTTTCAGATTAGCTTCGTATTCTTCTACACTGGCACCTCCCGAAACCAAGTCTACGTCATGGAAGCAATAGTATTCGATACCCATCTTCTGCATGAATTCAAATCCTGCATCCATCTTATCTTTTGCTGCCTGTATAGCATCTGCATTACCATTCCATGGGAATTGCTTTGTTCCGCCACCGAACTGGTCACCACCTTCAGCGCACAATGTGTGCCACCATGCCATAGCGAATCTTAGCCAATCCTTCATCTTTTTACCATTAATCACCTTCTCTGCATCGTAATAACGGAATGCCATCGGGTTCTTACTATCTTTACCCTCAAATTTAATCTTTTCAATTCCCGGAAAAAATTCTTTTGTTGCCATAATTCTTGTTATTTAAAAAGTTATTATATCGTTATTTATATTATATTTCCATCTAGCGTATGCGTCGGCGTATTCCTGACGTTTAGCTATATTCGGTTCGATAACATCCAGCTTATCAAGAGTTGCAAATGCCTCATTGTTATCTTTATAAATGCCTGCACCGATACCCGCACCCTTCGCTGCTCCTACAGAACCGTCCGTATCATAAAGTTCGATAGTGGCTCCGGTCACTCCTGCCAATGTATCACGGAAGATGGAGCTAAGGAACATATTTGCATGTCCGGCATGAATCTTTTTGACCGGAATTCCCATTTGTTCCATGATGTCGATACCGTATTTAAAAGAAAATACAATTCCTTCCTGTGCAGCACGAATAATATGATGTTTGCCATGTGCATTGAAGTCTACCCCCCGAATGCTGCAACCTATCTCCTTATTATTCAGCATACGTTCCGCACCATTACCAAAAGGCAGGATGCTGATACCTGCGCTCCCGATCGGCGCCTTGGAAGCCAACACATTCATTTCATTGTACGAGATACCTTCGGGAGCTATATTTCTTTTTACCCATGAATTGAGAATCCCTGTTCCGTTGATGCAAAGTAACACTCCCAGACGCGTCTGTTCCATCGTATGATTCACGTGCGCAAAGGTGTTGACACGGGATTGAGGGTCATAATTCACTTCACCATTCACCCCATAGACAACTCCCGATGTTCCTGCCGTAGAAGCGATTTCACCCGGATTGAACACATTCAAAGAAAGCGCATTGTTCGGCTGGTCACCGGCACGGTAAGTAATCGGTGTTCCTTCTTTCAATCCCAGTTCATTCGCAGCAACTGCATTCACACGCCCTTGTTCTGCAAAAGTCGGTTTGATATCCGCAATAAGTGAAGAGTCGAAGCCATAGTAATCCATCAGGAAATCGGCTACACGATTATTTTTGAAGTCCCAGAACATTCCTTCCGAAAGACCGGAAACAGTCGTGCAGATATCTCCGCTTAACTTCATGGCAATATAATCCCCCGGAAGCATGATCTTATATATCTGCTCATAGACAGCCGGTTCATTTTGTTTGATCCAAGCCAGTTTAGACGCTGTAAAGTTACCGGGCGAATTCAGCAAATGAGAAAGGCATCTCTCCTCTCCGATTGTTTCAAATGCTTGCTGCCCAAAAGGCACCGCACGAGAATCACACCAGATAATGGCAGGACGCAATACTTGCTGATTCTTATCTACACATACCAGTCCGTGCATTTGATAGGAAATACCGATAGCTTTAATCTCAGCAGCACTCACTCCTGACTCCGCCATAATAGCTTGAGTGGACAACTTCAGGTTTTCCCACCAACTCTCAGGATCTTGTTCTGCCCATCCGGGATTAACTGCGATAATCTTCGCTTCTGTTTTCGGGAAAAACGCTGACGATACACATTTACCTGTTTCAGCATTGACCAGACTCGCTTTAACGGACGAGCTACCTATATCATAACCTAATAGAAACATGATGATTTTTAAAATTTTGAATTATATATTTAAGCAAACAGCCTGTTCACTTATTACCTATTACTTATTACCTATGACTTATTACCTACTACCGTCTCACCTTATTATATATCTTCTTATCAAATTTATAATAACGTGCTGCACGATGAGCTACCCCCTGCTGTTTTTCTTCCAAAGGAACTACATATTCCATCATCGCTATTTTCTTATGGAAGTTGCGCACATCCACAGGCTTGTCATATACCAACTCAAAAAGAGTCCTCAACTGGGCAGCGGTAAATTTACGTGGAAGCAACTCAAACAGCATAGAAGGATTGAACTCCACAAACTGACGGATATAGGTCATTGCCTCTTTAATAATCAGATTATGGTCGAAAGCCAATGTCATTACATCTTTCAAAGCAATCCAACAGGCCTGATGATCATCCAGATTCTTGTCCAGTGCCCGGTCTATTTTCACCATCGACAGATAAGCAATTGTCACGATACGTTCAACTTTTGACTGCATAGCCCGTTCCAGCCAGCGTACATCCTTTGGATTGCTGGTTCTGTTTTTAGAGCCGAATGCCTTGAATTGCATCAGGTTTACATTTCTGAGCCCCGTCAATTCATACAGTACACGTTGTGCTGCTTCATCCAAATCTTCATCCATATAGATAAGGCTACCGGGAAGTTTCATATCGTGATACACTTCACCATTATCTTCGCCCGCACGTTTTACAAGTAACACTTTGAGTTGTTCTCCGTCAAAACCAATCACTACACAGTCTACTGATATGTGATTGTTTGCCAAGGGTGCTTTTTTCTGTATACTTTGCATATCCTTTTCTTTAATACGATGCAAATATAGGGGCGCTTTATGATTCGAACAATAACAAATGACATGCTATAAAACATTGTTTTTCATAGATATACATATCATACAATCTACAATATGAGTACTTAGTGTTATCTTCTGAATTACAATATGTATTTTACCCGTTCCGGCAACGAGTAATTGTATAAAGTACAAAAAGCGGAATGACTCTTTATTATCAGCACTTTTCATATTCACCCTTTGTCTTCTCCGGCAACGGACTTATTGTATTTCAAACGATATCCCATTTTGTATCTTGCCGTTTTTATTCTATCTTTGCCGGATAAATATTAAAAAATCTAAAATGGAACGTCATCCCGTCATTTTATCCATTGCCGGTTCCGATTGTTCGGGAGGAGCGGGCATTCAGGCAGATATCAAAACAATCTCGGCATTAGGAGGCTATGCGGCATCTGCTATCACCGCCGTCACTGTGCAAAACACTCTAGGGGTACGCGCCGTCCATGCAATACCACCCGAAATTGTTTGCGGACAAATCGAAGCGGTGATGGAGGACTTGCAGCCTGTCGCTATAAAAATAGGCATGGTTAACGATATTCAGATCGTTCATGTCATTGCCGACTGTATACGGAAATATTCACCGGAGCACATCATTTATGACCCGGTGATGGTATCTACCAGCGGCCGGAAGCTGATGACAAATGAAGCCATCGAAGAGATTAAGAAAGAACTTTTGCCGCTTGTCACATTAGTCACCCCCAATATCGATGAAGCAAAGGTGCTGACAGGCAAGAGCATCCAAAATACACAGGATATGCTGGAAGCTGCCAAACAACTCTCCGACAGTTATCAGATCCATATCCTGATCAAAGGCGGACATCTGGAAGGCGATCAAATGTGCGACCTCTTATATTCTCCGGATCACACCTATTATATATATGAAGAGAAAAAGATAGAAAGTAAAAACCTGCATGGGACCGGGTGTACCCTCTCCTCCGCTATTGCAAGCTATCTGGCAAAAGGATATTCGATGAAAGAATCCATCCGTCACGCTAAAGAATACATTACTCATGCCATCATTGCAGGCAAAAACCTGAATATAGGTCATGGCAACGGACCTCTGTGGCATTTTCCCGACTCCATTGCACAAATGTGTACATTTTGTGCGGTCGTATCATAAAAATCTGTAACTTTGCACCCGCATTTAAAAATCAATTAAATAATAAAGATATGAAAGCATTTGTATTTCCCGGTCAAGGTGCTCAGTTCGTAGGAATGGGTAAAGACCTGTATGAAAACTCAGCTTTAGCAAAAGAATTGTTTGAAAAAGCAAATGATATCCTCGGATATCGCATTACAGATATCATGTTCAATGGTACAGACGAAGACCTTCGTCAGACAAAGGTTACTCAACCTGCCGTATTCCTTCACTCTGTTATCTCTGCTCTTTGTATGGGCGATGATTTCAAACCGGAAATGACAGCCGGACACTCACTTGGTGAGTTCTCTGCATTGGTGGCTGCCGGTGCCCTGAGCTTTGAAGACGGATTGAAACTGGTTTATGCTCGTGCAATGGCTATGCAAAAAGCTTGCGAAGCAACTCCTTCTACGATGGCCGCTATCATTGCATTGCCGGATGAAAAGGTAGAAGAAATCTGTGCATCTGTTAATGCAGAAGGTGAAGTTTGCGTACCTGCCAACTATAACTGCCCGGGACAAATCGTAATCTCCGGTTCTGTACCAGGCATCGAAAAAGCCTGCGAACTGATGAAAGCTGCCGGTGCAAAACGTGCTCTCCCATTAAAAGTAGGTGGTGCTTTCCACTCTCCGTTGATGGACCCGGCTAAAGTTGAGCTGGAAGCTGCTATCAACGCAACAGAAATCCATACTCCCAAATGTCCGGTATATCAGAATGTGGATGCACTTCCTCATACTGATCCCGCAGAAATCAAAAAGAATCTGGTTGCCCAGCTGACTGCTTCCGTACGTTGGACTCAGTCTGTTAAGAATATGGTTGCCGATGGTGCTACTGATTTTACAGAATGTGGACCAGGTGCAGTATTGCAGGGTTTGATCAAGAAAATAGATGGTACAGTAAACGCTCACGGCATTGCATAAGCATCCGTAGATATACTTTACCTTTTCTCAACTATAGAGCGTGTCGACTAGTTTGCCGATACGCTTTTTTTATGCTTATTAGTCAAACATGAGACAATTAATATGCTGTAAAACACACCATTAGTCTTCTCTACGAGCAAACATTCCGAATCTTTCACTTGTTTTCATTATAGGAATCATTTATTCAAATTCGCGGACCATGAAAATACATGAATATCAAGCAAAAGAAATTTTCTCCAAGTATGGGATCCCTGTTGAAAGGCATACCCTATGTCGAACGGCTGCCGGCGCAGTTGCCGCATACAAGAGAATGGGCTCGGACAGAGTGGTTATTAAAGCACAAGTGCTGACCGGCGGACGGGGAAAAGCCGGAGGTGTTAAACTGGTAGATAATACAGAAGATACCTATCAGGAAGCTAAAAACATTCTGGGTATGAGTATTAAAGGGCTTCCTGTCAATCAGATACTGGTCAGCGAGGCGGTTGATATTGCCGCAGAATACTATGTCAGCTTCACCATTGACAGAAACACACGCTCGGTCATCCTTATGATGAGTGCGTCCGGTGGTATGGATATCGAAGAAGTAGCCCGGCAATCACCGGAAAAAATCATTCGCTATGCTATTGACCCATTCATCGGTCTGCCTGATTATCTGGCACGCCGTTTCGCATTCTCGCTCTTCCCTCACATAGAACAAGCCGGCAGAATGGCCGCTATTCTGCAAGCACTCTACAAAATTTTCATGGAGAATGACGCATCGCTGGTTGAAGTAAATCCATTGGCTCTTACCGCCAAAGGCATATTGATGGCTATTGACGCCAAAATTGTTTTTGACGATAATGCTCTTTACCGCCATCCGGATGTACTGAGTTTGTTTGATCCTACAGAAGAAGAAAAAGTAGAAGCGGATGCTAAAAACAAAGGATTCAGCTACGTTCACATGGATGGAAATATAGGCTGTATGGTAAATGGCGCCGGACTTGCTATGGCAACAATGGATATGATAAAACTTCATGGGGGAAATCCTGCCAACTTCCTTGATATTGGCGGTAGTTCGAACCCTGTCAAGGTGGTTGAAGCTATGAAACTTCTATTACAGGACGAGAAAGTAAAGGTCGTCCTGATAAACATTTTCGGAGGAATCACCCGTTGTGACGATGTAGCCATCGGTCTTATTCAGGCATTCGATCAGATTAAGAGTGATATACCTGTCATTGTCCGGCTCACAGGAACCAATGAGCATCTCGGACGTGATCTTTTACGCAACCATAGCCGTTTTCAGATAGCTACAACTATGCAGGAAGCCGCTTTAATGGCTATCAAATCTTAAGATGAAATCACATAAAAATTGAAGGAACGATGAGTATATTAATAGATAAATCCACCCGTTTGATTGTACAAGGTATCACCG
>OGZN01001459.1_pt1 | contig 11053 bp, 10 predicted proteins | sample 1576801 | NCBI WGS metagenome assembly OGZN01 (sample SAMEA3541573, study PRJEB24748) | human gut metagenome | biome: human gut; feature: human-associated habitat; material: faeces | place: China | collected 2012 | reverse complement strand
CAATTTTGCCATTTACTTTAGCACCTACACAGTGATTGCCGATATCTGTATGAATGTGATAAGCAAAATCTATAGGGTTTGAGCCTTTTGGTAAATTGATAACATCACCGCGAGGAGTATATACGAATACTTCATCGGAGAAAATATCAATTTTGAGTGCTTCAAAATATTCGCGTGGGTCGGAAAATTCATCTTGAAGTGTAATCATTTGGCGAAGCCATGAAAGTTTTTTATCGTATTCGCTATTGGCTCCTATGCTTTTATTGCCAGCTTCTTTATATTTCCAGTGAGCAGCAATACCATATTCAGAAATAGCATGCATGGCAAAAGTACGAATTTGAATTTCAAGTGGAAGACCATTATCTGTGATTACAGTAGTATGCAAAGATTGGTAGCCGTTAGTTTTTGGCACAGCGATATAATCTTTAAATCTACCTGGTAGTGGTTTCCACATAGCGTGAATAATACCAAGTACAGTGTAGCAATCAGGGATAGTCTGCACTAATACACGCACAGCGAGTAAATCGAAAATATCGGAGATATCTTTATTGCTTTTTTTCATTTTGCGGTAGATACTGTAGAAATGTTTTGCTCTACCTTTGATTTCACCTTTTAAATGAATTTTATCAAATTCTTGTTGGATTTTTGCCACAGCATCATTGATAAAACCTTGACGTTCTTCACGTTTTTGATTTACTTTATCGACTAAATCATAATAAGTTTCAGGTTCAAGATAACGCAAACATAAATCTTCAAGTTCCCATTTGATATTGGAAATACCAAGGCGATTAGCAAGTGGTGCATAAACTTCTAGCGTTTCTTTAGCAATGCGTTTTTGTTTTTCCTCACGCATATATTTTAAGGTACGCATATTATGCAAGCGGTCAGCTAATTTTATCATGATTACACGAATATCTTTAGCCATAGCTAAAAACATTTTGCGATATGTTTCAAGCTGTTGGTCCTCTTTGGATTTATATTTCATTTTGCTGAGTTTAGTTACGCCGTCAATGAGCATAGCAACTTCTTCGCCAAAGAGTTCTTTCATTTGTTCGATGGTATAGATTGTATCTTCCACAACGTCATGCAATAAGGCAGCAGCAATAGTAACATCGTCGATATGTAAATCAGTTAAAATCATAGCAACATGTAATGGATGTGTGATATACATTTCACCTGAAATACGTTTTTGGTCAGCATGTGCCTCATAAGCAAGATTATAAGCTTTAGTAATTAAATCAAAATTAGCTTGTGGATTGTAACTTTTTACGGTATTGATAATATCATCAATTGTAATATCCATATTATCAGTTTTCATCTTAATCACTCCAGAGATTATGAAAAACATAATCATAAAATTTATCGAAAGACTAAAAAGGAATATATAAAATTATAAAATAATGATAATATATATATATAACATAATCAAGATAATATATGTTTTATAATTTATCAGAGATGCGTTTTTATTTTTATATTGATGATAAAAATATATTTTAATGAAGGAATGGTGCAAAATGAATTTAAAAGCAGAAAAATTTAAAGCTTATATAGCAGAAAATAATATTACAAATTTCAAAGTAGAAGAAAGTATAAATAATAATGAAGAAGAAAATGCACGAGTTACTTTTCATACATATGTAAAAGTATTTGGTCAAAAATTGCCTGCTGTAATCGTGATGGATGAAAGTATTTATGTTATTTTACGCGTGCAGGTAATACCAGATATTGAATATATGAAAAATAAAGATGAATTCATTCGTTGTGTAAATGAGATGAATATAAATTATAAAGCAGTAAAATATTATTTAGGTGCAGATAATGCGTTATATTTAGATATGTATATTCCTAATAAAAATGATGATTTAGATGGTGAATTAGTAATGGATTTATTAAATGCAATTACAGTTCATTTAGAAAAGGAATATCCAAATTGGATGAAATTGTTATGGAATTGATGATAAAACTCTAATTTGATACAGTAAAAAAGCAAATAAGATAAAGTGAAAAGAAAGCCATTACTAAAGATATAGTGATGGCTTTCTTTTAGGAATGTTAATGTGTCATTAATAGGTAAGTAATCTTGACACTGTTTCTAAAAACCTTTACAATACTTCTATATGGTTACGTCAGCTATATGAATTTGTAAAGAATATTTAGAAAAATTTAACGTAAAGGGGGGTGGAGATTATCGTTGAATTATTATTAGCGATAATACTTGCACTAGTTGTAGGCTTAGGTGCGGGCTATTGGATGAGAAAACGCAGTGCAGAATCACAAATTGGCTCTGCTGAAGCTGAAGCAAGAAGAATTGTTACAGAAGCCGAAAAACAGATTGAAACTAAGAAAAAAGAAGCAACTCTTGAAGCAAAAGAAGAAATACATAGAATGCGTCAAGAGTTAGACCGCGATACAAAAGACCGTAGAAATGAACTTTCCCGTCAAGAACGTCGTTTGGTACAAAAAGAAGAAAATTTAGATAGAAAAATTGATTCTTTAGAGAAAAAAGAAGAAGTTTTAAATCGTAAAGAAGCTGAGATTGATAAATCTCAAGCAAAAATAGAAGCACTTCATGCAAAACAGTTAGAAGAATTAGAACGTATTTCTGGACTTACTACAGAAGATGCACGCAGTATGTTACTTGCAGATGCTGAAATCGAAATCAAACACGATAAAGCTGTAATGATTAAAGAATATGAACAGCAAGCAAAAGAAGAAGCAGAAAAACGTGCTAGAAATATCATTTCTTTGGCTATTCAAAGATGTGCTGCTGACCATGTAGCAGAAACTACTGTTTCTGTAGTAGCATTGCCAAATGATGAGATGAAAGGTCGCATCATTGGTCGTGAAGGTAGAAATATTCGTGCTTTAGAAACAATGACAGGTATTGATTTAATTATTGATGATACACCAGAAGCTGTAATTTTATCTGGTTTTGATCCTGTTCGTCGTGAAATAGCACGTATTGCTTTGGAAAAACTCATTACAGATGGGCGTATTCACCCAGCTCGTATTGAAGAGATGGTAGAAAAAGCTCGTAAAGAAGTAGACCAACGCATTAAAGAAGCAGGAGAACAAGCTTGCTTTGAAACTGGTGTACATGGATTACATCCAGAAATTGTAAAATTATTAGGTAGATTAAAATATCGTACAAGTTATGGTCAAAATGTATTAAAACATTCTGTAGAAGTATCTCATTTAGCAGGTGTAATGGCTGCTGAATTAGGTGTTGATGTAAATCTTGCTAAACGTGGCGGTTTATTACATGACATAGGTAAAGCTATTGACCATGAAGTTGAAGGTCCACATGTTACTATCGGTGCAGATTTAGCGAAAAAATATCGTGAATCTGCTGATGTTGTAAATGCTATAGCTGCTCATCATGGTGATGAAGAAGCAAAAACTGTGGAAGCTGTACTCGTTGCAGCAGCTGATGCTGTATCAGCCGCACGTCCAGGTGCTAGACGTGAAAGTTTAGAATCTTATTTGAAACGTTTAAAACGTCTTGAAGAAATAGCAGAATCCTTTGAAGGTGTTGACCGTTCATTTGCTATTCAAGCAGGTAGAGAAATTCGCATTATGGTTAAACCAGAAAAAATGGATGATATCTCAACTGTTGCTTTGGCTCATGATATCACTAAGAAAATTGAAGCTGAACTTGAATATCCAGGACAGATAAAAGTAACTGTAATTAGAGAAACTCGTGTAGTTGATTATGCAAAATAAAGATAATAATTTCTTTTGACATAAAGTAGAAGCAGGAAAGTAGTTATTAATATTGATAACTACTTTTTTTGCATTAAATCTCTTTTTGGATAAATTGAATAAATAGATATAAAATGAGTTTGTGATTAATATTATTTGATTTTGCAGTGAGGTTACAATAATGCAAATTACTAAGACTAAAGATGAGAAAAAACCTAATATGGATTGTGTTAATTTATTGACATCAGTATTGATTTATTATCCAGAGATTAGCAAGATATCTATAGAACCAGATGAAAAAATATATATAAATTATATTATCCAAAAGATATTGACTGATGAAGAAATAGAAAAAACACGAACTTTATTAGAAGAATGTTTAAAGTCCTATCATTATTTAGAAAAAACGCAAGTAGAATGTGATGAAGTAAAAATAAATATAGAAGAAAAAGCTACTTTTATAACGATAAAAAGAGATATGAAAACTTTTTCTCATGGAGAACTTCGTTTAATAAATACTTTAATTAATGAAGAATTTGGCGAATTACTGATTATGGATACTGATAAAATTCCTATGATAGATAGTACAATGTTAGCGCAAATGGATTTAATAGATACGATGTTTGCGAGTTTGAAAATTAATCCAGTAGTAGAAAAAATGATAGGTATTCGCGAAGCTGGTAGAGTCATTGTGTTTAATAAATAATTATAGATTTTGTGAAGAATAAAATAAGAGGAGAATTTATTTTGAAATTTTTAATTGTTGGCGATGTATGTGGTAGACCAGGTAGAGAAGCATTTAGAAAATATGTTCCAGAATTGAAAAAAGAACATAATATAGATGTAGTTGTAGTTAACGGCGAAAATATTGCAGGTGGTAGAGGTATCAGTCGCAAAACTTTAGATGAAATTTATCGAGCTGGAGCAGATATAGTAACTTCAGGTAATCATATTTGGGATCAAAAAGAAATTGTATCTTTTATAGATGATGAACCATTTTTGATAAGACCTGCCAATTATCCAGAAGGAGCACCAGGTAAAGGATATTGTATCTATCCATTTAAAGCTAAAAATATCGGTGTAATCAATGTATCTGGTAGAACATTTATGCCACCAATGGACTGTCCATTCCAAAAGGTCGATGAAATTTTAAAAGAAATTAAAAATCAGTGCGATATTATATTAGTAGATATACATGCAGAAGCTACATCAGAAAAAATAGCTATGGGATTTTATCTCGATGGTAAAGTAACTTGTGTCGTTGGAACTCATACTCATGTGCAGACAGCTGATAATAGAATTTTACCTAAAGGAACAGCTTATATCAGTGATTTAGGTATGGTAGGACCTTATAATTCAAGCCTTGGTATAAATGTAAATAATGCAATAGATAAATTCATCACATGTAGACCAGTGCGTTTTGAAATGGCAGAAGGTCCAAATATTTTTTCTGCTGTTGTTTTAGAATTAGCAGAAGATAATAGCGTGAAATCCTTTGAAAGAATACTATTTAACGAAGAATAAAGAATATACAAGTATACAGTTATAAAAAAAGGATTTTGGAACTTGTTTGGCGAACTTATATAATAATTCCTAATCGTTAAGGGGTGTACATTATGGAAGTATTAAGAGTATCAACAAAATCCAATCCAAATTCTGTAGCAGGAGCTTTAGCAGGAGTATTAAGAGAAAAAGGAACAGCAGAATTACAAGCAGTAGGTGCAGGAGCATTAAATCAAGCAGTAAAAGCAGTAGCTATAGCACGTGGCTTTGTGGCACCTAGTGGCATTGATTTAGTTTGTGTACCAGCTTTTGCTGATATAGAAATCGATGGCGAAGAAAGAACTGCAATAAAATTGATCATTGAATCAAGATGAAGTCGTATGAGTACATAGACTAAATTATTCATATTTGCTAATTACTTTTTAGGTTAAGTTGAATTTTAAGACAGGGTATGTCTAAGGTTTAGTAATTTATTTATTGAGCTTTAGACATACTTTGCGTTTAAGGACAATAACCATTATAATTATATATAATATGAAATAATAACTGTATTTTTAAAATATATTGTTGATAAAAAACGAAAAATTCTAAAAATATGTTAATTAAGTAGCTTAATATTGATAAAAAGGAGCATAAGATATGGATGTTATTGCGTTAGTAGGACCAAGTGGAACAGGAAAATCCCATAGAGCATTAATGGTAGCAAGACAAAATAAAGCTGATGCCATTATAGATGATGGGATTTTGATAAAAGACAATAAAATCATAGCAGGTCATTCTGCGAAAAGAGAAGCAAGTAAAATCATGGCGATAAGACGAGCTGTTTTTGTAGTGCCTGGACATGCCGAAGAAGTGAGAAATGCTATAGAAAAAGAACAGCCAAATAGAATTTTGATTTTAGGCACTTCTGAAAATATGGTGCATCGCATTGACAAAGCTTTGAATTTGCCACCAATTAGCAAAATTATCAATATAGCAGATATTGCTACAAAAGCAGAAATGGCAAAAGCTCAATTTTATCGCAATCGTGAAGGTAAACATATCATTCCTGTACCAACTATTGAGTTAAAACCACATTTTTCAGGTTATTTGATAGACCCAATACAATCATTTTTTAAAAAATCAAGTACAAAACGCCGTCGTTTAGGTGAAAAATCCATAGTACGACCAATTTTTAGTTATTATGGAAGACTTATCATAGATGATGCTGCAATTTTATCCATTATTAAGCATATTGCTAAGGATAAAGATTTTGATTTTAAAGCTTCACATATACATGTTGACCATGTTTGGGAAAAAGGTGAAGATAAAGGTATAAAAGTTTCTTTTGAAGTAGTTTTAAATTATGGAAGTCATATTCCAACAATGATACAAGGCATACAAAAGAAAATAAAAGAAGTCGTAGAATATATGACAGGTATGTTTGTGCATGATGTGGATATTGTAGTCAAAGGATTGAAATTTAAATAAAATATTGTATCGATACAATATTGACTTTTTTCGTATTTTAATTGACTTTTAACTAATAGATATCTATAATTTTAAATAAATTTTTTATTCTATTAGATAAAGGTGATAATATGGCATTAGAGAATTATAAAGCATTGACTATAGCAGGTTCTGATACTTCTGGTGGAGCTGGCATGGAAGCCGATTTAAAGACTTTTGAAGAGATGGGCGTTTATGGAATGGTGGCACTAACTGTAATTGTGGCACAAAATCCAAAAGATTGGGCTCATGATATCTTTCCTATAGATTTGCCTACTATTGAACGTCAGATTGCAACTGTTGGCGAAGGTATTGGCATTAATGCCATGAAAACAGGTATGTTAGGTTCAGCTGCTCTTGTAGAATTAGTAGCAAAATCCATAGATAAATATAATTTTAAAAATGTAGTAATCGATCCTGTAATGGTTTGTAAAGGCATCGATGCTATCATGGTACCAGAAGCAGCCGAAGCAATAAAATCTTTATTGGTGAAAAAAGCTGATGTAATAACACCAAATACAGTAGAGTCCGCTTATCTTGCAGGTATGGAAAAAGTGGAAACTGTAGAAGATATTAAAGAAGCTTGTGTAAAAATCAATAAACTCGGTGCGAAAAATGTCATTATAAAATCTGGTAGTCGCGTAGATGGCGATTATATGGTAGATGTGTTATTTGATGGTAAAGAATTTACTATCCAGAAAAAAGCTAAGATGAAAAATATCTATAATAGCGGTGCTGGTTGCACTTTCTCTGCAGCAATAACAGCAGGACTTGCTAAAGGTTTAGATATCCATCAAGCTTTTGAAAATGCTCAAAATTTCATTGATAGAGCTGTAGCAAATTCATTTAAATTGAATGAGTTTACAGGAGCATTAGCTCATTGGCAAACAAGATAAATAAGTAAAATAAAAAGTATCTTTTTCTGACTTATATTTCAGTTAGAAAAAGATACTTTTTTTATTTATATTTAATTGAAATTAGCGCGCAATAAAGCTATTTCTTGAGCATATCCATCATGGTCATTTGGTGTTTCTAAAATAAATGGCAAATGTTTCAATTGTGGGTGGTTTATAATTTTTATGATAGCATCAAGACCTATTTTACCTTGACCGATTTTTTCATGGCGGTCTTTATGAGTGTTTAAGTCATTTTTACTGTCATTTAAATGTATAGCTTTTAATTTATCAAGACCGATTATTTTATCAAAATCGGCTAGGACATCATCTAAATTATTTACAATATCATAACCGCCGTCCCAAATATGACAAGTATCAAAGCATACACCTATTTTATCTTGTAAATTAATACGCTCGATAATTGCTTGGAGTTCAGCAAAAGTTTTGCCAACTTCAGTGCCCTTTCCTGCCATAGTTTCTAATAAAACAGTAGTCTGTTGCTCAGGCCACATCACTTCATTTAAGCAATCACTGATAGCTTTGGTGGCAAAATCTATGCCTTGCCCTAAATGATTTCCTGGGTGGAAATTATAATAATTATGAGGCAATTTTTCCATGCGAAGTAAATCGTCAGCAATTGTTTGGCGAGCAAATTCGCGTACTTCTTCACGATTGGAACATGGATTTAATGTATAAGGTGCATGAGCTACTAATTTATGGAATTTATATTGTTTGGCTAGTGCTAAAAATTGTTGAACATCATTATCGTCTATATCTTTGGCTTTGCTACCACGAGGATTTCTAGTAAAAAAAGAAAATGTATTAGCATTTAAACTTAAAGCTTCTTTACCCATTTGTAAAAAACCTTTTGAAGAAGATAAATGGTTACCTATATATAAAATAAAAATCACTCCTATAATTTAAATTAATTAAAAATAAATATTAGTTAATATATATTATATCATAGCTAAAATGTTTTTTAAATTAACAGGATTTTTTTATTTATATAGTGAATTAATAAATTAGTAATTAAATAGAAAAAGAGGGATACAAATGGAAAAGGCAAAAACTTTATTAGAGATAGCGCGAATTATAAGCGGTAATGACGATGATGTATTAGCGGAAATAGAAGAGAGTATCGATAATATAGAAGCATATGCACAAGAGCATTTAGAAGAGTTTGAAGAGCGTAATATCAGTATAAAATATGATTCTGTAGAAGATTTGCAATGGCTAGTTACAGTGAATATTTTAGTCAGAAATAATTATGTAATGCAAATACAAGAAGATTGTAGTATTACTGATTTTGGTTGGAGCCTGAAAAGTTTGCGAACTTTTAAAGAATATAATCTAGCTTTGGATAGTAAGTTTGAAGAAGAAGATTATGAAATAGATAAATATGACTATAATGAAGATGATGAGTACGATTATTATAATGAAGAAATGGACTTTATTGATGATGAAAATATTATAAATTGGTGTAAATATCTTGATAGTAAATGGTTTGATGAAGATATTTGCATTGGTATGATAGATTTAAGTCCAGATATTTTCACTTTATTTTTAGCATCAGAAGAAAATCTTGAAGACTTAGAAGATTTGGCTGATAGTCTAGGAAAAGTAATATCTACAGTATATTAAAATGAATTTTAGGGCATAATAAAAGACACTAGATTATTTCTAGTGTCTTTATTTTTTAGTAGATTTAATTATTATTTCGTTCTGTTTGGCTTACTGCGATAGTTACAGCAGCATCACCTGTAATATTAAGACAAGTACGGATCATATCTAATACACGGTCAATACCAGCAACGAGTGCAAGACCTTCCATAGGAAGACCTACAGTCTGTAATACGAGTGCAAGCATGATAACACCAGCACCTGGAACACCAGCAGTACCTACAGAAGCAAGTGTACCAGTTAAGACGATCATAAGCATTTGACCTGCTGTTAAATCGATACCATAAACATTAGCGATAAAGATAGCACAAACACCTTGATAAATAGCTGTTCCGTCCATATTGATAGTTGCACCTAAAGGAAGTACGAAGCTAGCAATGGATTTATTAGCACCAAGATTTTCTGTATAGTTTTTCATATTTACAGGAAGTGCAGCAGCGGAGCTACAAGTTGTGAAACCTAAGAGCATTGTTTCTGTCATACCTTTAAAGAATTTCAAAGGACTCATTTTACCAAGTGTAGAAACGATGGAAGAGTATACAACAAGTGTATGAATGATACAACCGATATAAACAGTAACGATAACGGATAAAAGTGGTAATAAAACTTTTGGACCATTAGCAGCAACTACTGGTACTAAAAGAGCAAATACACCATAAGGTGCAAGGTTCATAATCATGGAGATTAATTTATAACTTACTTCTGCTAAAGAATCAAAGAATGTGAGAAGTGGCTGACCTTTTTTGCCTACAGCAGTGATACCAATACCAATAGCTAATGCAAACACAATGAGAGGAAGCATATCAGCTTTTGCCATAGTCATGATAGGATTAGATGGTATCATACCAACTAAAACGTCCATAAAACCGGGAGCTTCTTTAATATCAGGAGCTTTTTCAGCTACTAAATCCATACCTAAACCAGGTTGTAAAACAGAAGCTAAACCAAGGGCAATGATAAGAGCAACAGCAGTTGTCACTAAATATAACAAAATAACTTTGATACCAATGCGACCAAGTTTTTTTGTATCGCCTAGACTAGCAACACCACAAACTAAAGATGCTAATACTACAGGTACAATAATCATTTTGATTAAATTGATGAACATTGTACCAAATGGCGCAAGATAAGCTTTGAGCCATGGTAAATTTTCTTCGCCAAGGATAAGACCAACAATTACGGATAAGATTAAAGAGATGAAAATTTTTACAGATAAGTTCATATCCAAAACTCCTTTATGTAAAATTTATTTTCTAAGAAATATGAATGATAAATAAAAAAGGCTCTTAGAAAAAATACTTGTATATTATATAAAATATTTTTTTGGGTTTACAATATTTTTAGCTAATGAATAAAAAATACATTAAAGTACAAAATAAAAAGACAAGCCAAATGACTTGTCTTTTTAGAAGAGATTTTTTATTTTAAATTATCAATAGCAGATTGTTCAATAGCAAGACCGTTGCGATATCTAGTCATGAATGTTTCAAAACCTTCGATACCTTCTTTTGTTGGAGCAATAGTTTCGGCAACGCTATTTTTGAATACTTTAGTGCTTAAATATTCATCAAGAGATAAGTTTTCTTTATTATTCATATAATCAGCTAAGAGTGCAATACCCCACGCACCGCCTTCGCCTGCTGTTTCCATAACTGTTACAGGAGCGCCGATAGCATTAGCCATGATTGTTTGACCTACACCTTTAGTTTTAAATAAGCCACCATGACCTAAAATTTGTTCGATAGTAACATTTTCTTCTTTTGTTAAAATATCTAAACCAG
>OGZN01001428.1_pt1 | contig 11169 bp, 7 predicted proteins | sample 1576801 | NCBI WGS metagenome assembly OGZN01 (sample SAMEA3541573, study PRJEB24748) | human gut metagenome | biome: human gut; feature: human-associated habitat; material: faeces | place: China | collected 2012 | reverse complement strand
AGAGGAACGAACTGTCCGGATCATCCGGTTTGATAGCCGCACCGATATTAGTAAGCGCCGTGTATAGCGATCCCATACAAGTAAGTGCTATGATACCGATCAGAATAAGAAAACGCCAGCTTTTGACATGATCGGATATTTCCTTATGTACGATAACCCAAAAAGGATGATTGACTTTACTCATGCCCTTCGCCTCCTTCCTCAAAATAATGGTTATAAATATCAGACAATTCCTGTTTCTTTTCTTTCAGCTCTGCCATATCAATCAGAGCAAGTATTTTGCCGTTACTGAACAATCCTACTCTGTCACATACTTTCTGTGCCTGGTCCAGATGGTGGGAAGAAAACAAAACCGTCAGCCCTTCCTCTTTGCTCAGCCAGCGAATCAGTTCAATAAACTCCTGAACACCCGCAGGGTCAATTCCCGAAGTCGGCTCATCTAGAATAATGATTTCGGTATTCTTAATAAGCACATCGGCCAGACCAAGACGTTGTCTCATACCGCGGGAATACTTTCCGGTTTTCTTTTTCAGCTGATCTTCAAGCCCTACGCGCTTCATCAGCTCCAGTGCTTTTACTTTCGCCTCCTTGTCAGGGATACCGTTCAGCCGTGCCGTATACATCAGATTTTCCAGACCTGTCATGTCATCATAGAATCCCACATCTTCGGGCAGATAGCCGATTTTCCTTTTCACTTCAATAGGATGAGTGGTAGAATTAATTCCACAAATCTCGACAATTCCCGATGTGGGCTCCGTTAATCCCATCATCATCAAAATAGTAGTTGACTTTCCGGCACCGTTCGGACCCAGCAAACCGAAGATTTCTCCTTTCCGGATACTCAGGCGAATATGATCTACAGCAGTAAATTTACCGTATTGTTTGGTTAATTCGGTAAGTACGATCACTTGTTCGCCCATAATTTACCTCCTTCCATATTTACGGAACAGATAGTAGACAACACCGATAGTAGCCAGAATAATCAGAACACCTACCCATCCCCAAATCATCGGAGTCTTTACGGCAATTCTGAATTGCGCATCTGCATTCACTTCCGGAGTTTTGGCCATCATCGTAGTTACATAATCACCCGGAAGCGCTTTCTTAGATGCTTTCAAGATGGCTACAACAGTAGCCGTTTCTCCGGCTTTCAGCATTTCTATCTTTGACGGTTCGAAAGCTACATCCCAGTCAACCGGCTTGTTGGCAGACAGTTGGATATCTTTCAATAAAGAAGAACCTGTATTTTTAATTTCCAGTTCGATTCGTTTGGTATCACCGGCAGTCACGTCAGAACTTAATAATCCTCTCGGGGTGGTCAGTTCCATCTGATAAGAACCGGTGACAACTACTTCCAGTTCCAGTTCAGCCGAAGTATTGCCTGTAGCGGCACGTACGGGAATTTTATAACTGCCAGCTTCCACATTGGCAGGAGGAGTGATGTCTATACTTACATTCTGGCTGCTGTTGGCTTCTACTTGTGCGGAAGTTGCCTGCTTATAATTAGGTTTGAAAATAACATTCCAGCCTCTGGGTGCTTTAGCCATCAACGCATACAGTTGCTGATCGGCAGTCTGATTCTTTAGTGTGGCATTAAAGGTGAAAGTTGATTTGGAATTTCCCTGCATATTGGGCTGGTCGGTGGTAAACTCCGTCTGATAAGTACCTTGTTGTGCCACAACGACATTCAGAGGGAGTTGCGCTTCTCCGGCAGACACTACAAAATGATAGCTGCCTCTGCTTACTTTTAAAGGAACATCTACCTTTAGATTAAAAGTTTTCTTTTCTTTAGGGAGTACGGCCAACTGACTGAGATTCCAACCACCGGATTTCATTTCATGTTTCCAGCTGCTTGATAGGCCACTGACGGAAAGATTGGCATTCACCAACTTGTCTGTGTTGTTAATCAGGTCGATGCTGTAGTCAATAGACGCCCCCGGTGAAACGGAGATTTTTGTGTAAGGTGTGTACAAGATCACGCTTTTAGGTATAGAATCGTTAGCGTGTGTGTTACTCATGGGAAGTATTCCCAGCAAAACAGTTAATAATAAAAAACAATTTGTTCTCATAGTCATACGAAAGTTCTTATGGTTGATTTAATATGAATATTGTCAAATTTGTGCCTGCAAAAATAAGCGATGAATTTATTAGTTGCTGTTAAAAGAAACAAAAGAATACAATAAGAAAGATTTCCTTTGTTTTTTTCAGATTTTGCCCAAAATTCCCAAATCTTTTCAGATTCTCCTCTCATCTTTGCATTATAAATTAAATGATAACAGTAAAACCAATTAAAAAAACAATGATTATGAAAAAGTTAGTATTCTTATTAGTATGCTTGTTCACTTTACAGACAGTAGCACGTGCAGATGACGATAAACCTATCCAGGTGACTCAAATGCCACAATTAGCACAACAGTTCATCAAACAGCATTTCTCTGACAGCAAAGTGGCACTGGCAAAAATGGAAAGTGACTTCCTTTACAAAAGCTATGAAGTGATTTTCACGAATGGTAATAAAGTGGAATTTGACAAGAAGGGAAACTGGGAGGAAGTAGATTGCAAGCACACCTCCGTACCTGTTGCCATTATTCCTGCCGCCATTCAGAAATATGTAACAACTAATTATCCGGATGCAAAAGTGCTGAAGATAGAACGTGATAAGAAAGATTACGAAGTAAAGCTATCCAACCGTACAGAACTGAAATTTGACCTGAAGTTTAATCTGATTGATATTGATAATTAACTTTCTTAAAATCTACGACAACAATGAAACTCAGAATTTATACACTACTGATAGCATTCTGTGCAGCATGGAGCCTGCACAGCTGCGACAACGATGACGATGAATCAATTGCTGTTCCTACCGCATTGCAAGAAGCATTCTCGACCAGGTATCCTAACGTCAAGAACGTAAAGTGGGAAACAAAGGCAGGATATTATGTAGCGGACTTCTATGATGGATATGAGGCATCCGCATGGTTCACAACGGATGGCAACTGGCATATGACTGAAACGGATATCCCGTACACCGCATTGCCCGATCCGGTAAAGAGTGCATTCGAAGCAAGTAACTATAAGACATGGAAAAGAGACGATGTGGATAAACTCGAGCGGCAAGGCATCGAAACAGTCTACGTCATTGAGGTGGAAAACCAAAATCAGGAAGTCGATCTGTATTATTCTGCCGACGGAGTGCTGATTAAAAGCATTGCAGACACAGACGATCATGAAAACGAGCACCTTCCGACCACTCAACTGCCCGCCGTCATGAAGACTTTCATTGATGGGAAATATGCAGGAGCAAGAATCGTGGAAGTAGACGTGGAAGATGATAAAAACGACTGGGATTTCGGATTTACGGAAGTAGATATCATCCATTTCGACAGTGGCCTGAACCGCAACGTTTCCAAAGAAGTCCTGTTTGATAAAGGCAGAGAGTGGTATTCTACCTCATGGGAGGTACGGAGAAACGAACTGCCCACAGCAGTGACCAATGCCATCAGCACCGAGTATGCAGGATATCAGATGGATGATGCCGAATACTTTGAGATGGCAACAGAAACATCCTATTATCAGATTGAACTGGAAGGAAATAATTCTCCGGATATAGATATTAAAGTAACCGCAGACGGTACGATTCTCAAATAAAATAAAATAGTGACACTATCGGTTATGGTATAGTGTCACTATTTATTTTTATTCCTGTGCTCGCTTTCTCTTTAGCTCCGACTTAGCTTTATCATCGGCAATGCTGTCTGTTTGCTGCTGTTGCACCTTTTCGGCTTCTTCACGTTTCCGCTTGCTGCGCAGTTTCCATTTATTCCAGAAGAAAAGGTCACTCCATTTATTGAAATCCTTCTTATACATGATACCGACTCCCTGCGTAGTAAGGTTTGTCTTTGTGTAGTAACGGTCATTTGTTTCATTATAAGCCTTCAGACGAATATCTCCCGAGCGGTTGATCAGCCATTCAGCTTCGAAGTCGCCTATAAAGTTGGTATTCGCCATCGGATTGTCCCGATAGCCGAAATTACCATTAACCAACAGGCGGTTGTTCAGCAACTGACCGGACAGGATACCTTCTACTTCCATATCCGTCCATCCTTTATCACCCGTGCTCAGATTGGTACCGATATTCCAGTTATTAGTCTCAAAAACCTGAGATAAGGCATTATTCAACTGACCGGACAGAGTAGAAGAGAGTACCGATGACATCACGTTCGAGTTCTGATTGTTCCGTGCAGCATCTTCCGTATAGAACTTACCGATACCCAGCAGATAAAGAATCTGCATATTCATCTGCTCTTCCGTACTGATATAATTGCGCACCAACGTCTGAATTTCATCTCTTTCATTCGGAAGCTCGATACCCAGCTTAATGGTCGGCCGCAGTAAAATCCCACTCAGATTCATGATACAGTTTACCCGTACATTAGTCTGCTGGGCAATGGAGGAAACATCCGGATTCAAGTCGTTCAGTGAAGCGGAGTTTACCGTGTATGATGCCTGAATATCCATATTCGCATCCAAAGGAGCGCCGTTGAAAGTAATCGTACTTCCATCTTTGATGATAAAATCCTTGCGAATCACTTCCTGCAAACTGAACTTATATATTCCCTGACTGATCCGGTAATTACCAAACATCTTCACATCCCCTTTATTATAAAACTCCGTGCGTATGTTTCCTGTTCCCTTCGCACTGATGTAGTCTCCGGCTATAGGGTCCATAATAATTTTCATGGTGGCATCGGGTGTAGCATCTACTAGAATATTCAAACGAATATCTGTCTGATGCTCTTCTTCGTCCGCCTGACGCTTCTGTTGCATCTGCTCAAAATAGGAATTTACCCGAATGGAATCCTGAATGTTTCGACGGGGCGTTTTATCTACAAACTTTATAAACTGGGTGCTGGCAGCCGACGCCACATTTCCGTTGATATAGGTGAATACCGTATTCCGGTTGGTTGTCATAGCGAGATTTACGTCCAGTCCCTGTATCGCATTCCCTGCAAGCAACGCATTTCCCGTAGCATATACCGTTCCAAAGAATGGCATATCCGTCGATTCCTTCGTATTCATCAAGAGCATATTATTAGCCTGTATCTCAAAACGGTAATTTATATTCTTGAAATGCTGGAAACGCAGATACCCGTTCAAGGTTCCCGAATGCCCTTCCATATCGGCAATATGCATATTATTGAATTTCAATCCGGTAGGAGCCAAATGAATCGTATCTCTAACGGCAAAGTGGGTATTCAGAATATCAAACTTCATGGAAGCATCCGTCATAACAGCCCCATCTAGATTCAATCCCTTGAACTTTCCGTAAAAATGTACTTTTCCCGTTCCCCGTCCTTTTATATCCTGTGCTATTGATTTCATATAAAATTCGAGGAACTTCAAGTTCAGTTCATGGGCATCGATATTCAGATCGAGTCCGCTTTCCGGTTTCAACGGGTAGATCATACCGATGACTCGCGATGGTGACGGTGATATATCCTGAATGGAAGCATCCAGATAGATTCCTCTTTTCTCATTATCCCAGGCGCCATATACGTTCAAATCACCTAAACGGCCCTGATTGAGCGAGAAGTTCTTGACGAAGAGGCGGGTATTCATCACAGGTTTCTTGAACACGCTGCTGGCATATGCTGTTCCCGTAGCATCTCCTTCAAAGTTTACGTCATCGGATATGTTTGCAATATCAAATACGTATCCCATATTAATGTCTTTCAGGTCCACTTTTACGGTATCTGCCGGATTGTCGGAAAGCCGCCCATTGATACGCACATAACGGTCATGATGGCTGAAATAGAAATTATTCACATCCACCTTGCCCGAGTCTACCACTACCTGCGAAGGATGTATCTGCCAAAGCGTATCATTTAAGATAACGTCTGTCTGTTTCACATCCACCATCGCTTTCAGCAAAGGCTTTTCACCTGCTGTACGCAGGAATTGTGCAACAGCCGCCAACTTTCCGCTATAAGTTGCTATGGCATTATTTCCCCAGTTCAGAGTCGTGCTGACTTTATCTTCTTTGGCCTGTGCTTCCAGAGAAAGATTCACGGCTCCATTCTTTTTCAGACTGGTCAGCCGCACCTTCGCACTGATATGGTCCGAAGGATTCTCGCACAAGATCATACCCGACTCGATAAAGTTGTTTTTATATTGCAGGCGGGGGAAGTAGCCTTCCACACGTAGCCGCTGCAAGGCATCATTAAAATACCCTTTCAACGTAGAATGTGTATATACAGTCAACGGAACATCAAATATCGTAGATAAAATGTCCGTATTATATATATGTACATCAAACGCAAAATTATTGTTCGTCTCTATCGGTTTCTTCGGAGGCAATATCAAAGACGGCACATACCGACGCATGATATTGAAAATACTTGCCGGTAAAGTATGGTACTGGAATTTTCCCGCTATGTTTGCCGTCAGAAATTCAGAAGTCAGTTTAAGCTGATTTTCATTATCCTGCCGGGTAGCCCGTACATTCATGTTCTTCATGAAATATTCCTTGTCCGGTGCCCTGAACTCCAGACTGTCCACATTGATTTCTCCAATCATCTCGTCAATGGAACCTCCGGTAAAATTAGCTTTTACCTTCAGAGAGAACTCCGCATCCTGGTAATCAGGTGTAAGATTTAAATCATTAGGACGGAACTTGTCGACAACGGCAAGGAAATTGAAAGTAGGAACCTTGGATGTCACATTCACATCTCCGTTCAGATAAATAGACCCATTCGGATCATCCAGCGCTATCTTTCCGTTAAATCCGCCTTGCTTGTATTCGCCGTCCAGCGTAATATTCTCATATTTATATCTGCTATATTCCACAGATGCGATCAATCCCTTCAACTCTACAGCAGGAAGCTGTTTTTCGATATGCCGTCCATGTACATCAAGATTAAAGGTGATTTCCCCAAATTTCTCATTATTCAATAACTTGCCCAGTTCAAACTCTTCTGTTTTGACAGCACCGGAATAAGCAAACAGCCCCTTAGCCTTATCGGAACTTAACTTTAAGTCGGTTTTTACATTACCAAGCCCGGTACGAAGCTGTCCGTAAGTAACTAGATCGGTGAAGTATCCGGAAATCTCTCCACGGAAATCAATATCCCCCAAACGTTCCAGAAGGGGAGGTACACCATTGTAATTGCTGCTCAGATTACGCACCAAAAAACCGACACCACGATTGTTGGCGGAAAGTTCGGAAAGCTTCCCGTACACATACGCATCCTGCGGACTCGATAGTTCCTGAAGCGATACATCCCCCGATAGCCGGAACTGGCGGTCGTCGGCCGTAATCTCCAGATGAGAGCAGGTAAGCTGGTCGACCGTTCCTTTTACCTGCATATCCAGCGTTATCGGTTCCTTGAAATGCGCCAATATAGGTACAAAAGGGGAAATATCTTTCAGAGTAATCTGCGAGGGTAACGTACGGAAAGAAAAGTGGACCTTCTCCGAGAACTGATCAAAAGCCTTCAGACTGTCATACACCAAATGAATAGTATCCATCTTCAGTGAAGTTTCGGGCAGCTCAATGGCAAAATTCTCTATATTAGTCCGTTTATCATTGGCAACCAATTTCAGACTCATCTTCTTTAAAGAGAATCCGGAAGCCTTTTCATCGAAGCTCAGACGCTTGATACCAAGATTCAAAGAATCCCTGCTCATCGCCTTCAATGAAATATTGGCTATAATATTCTGAAGCTGGACATGCTTGGCATTAAACTTTCCGGGAGTCTTTTCCTCTGACAATACATGATAAGCCATCCTTCCCCGACGAATCAAAACGGAATTGATACGCAAATCCAGCGAACTTTCCTTTTTTACAGTGTCCTTGGAAGCAAAAGCATCCAATACGAACTTAAAATTCGGAGGAGAGTCGGGAGTCTCTTTATTCAGATTGATGGTAAAGCCGAATAACTGGACACTGCTAATGGAAATCTTTCCCTTAAAGAAAGGAAGGATATCAAACTTAGCCGATAAGCGGGTTACTTTGAGCATTTCCTTGCCGCTCTGGTCGTCAAGCAGCACATCATCAATGATAATACGGTTTAATAGACCGATATTTATTTTGCCGATAGTCAGGCGTGTATTCAGCACCTCGGACAATTCCTTGGCGATAAACACACTCATTGCTCGCTGAACATTTGGAATATTCAGCAAAACAATAGTTCCGATATATACTCCCAGTACAATACCAACTACCCAGCGTACAGTCTTTTTCAGCGTTCTGATAAGCGATAACTTTTATTTAGCGAACAAAAATATAAAATAGTTCGTTATGAATCGTAGTTTTATCATTACTTTTGCACCGTTTAATAGTTTAAAAACATATGAGTGCAATAATATTAGGAATTGAATCCTCCTGTGATGATACGTCGGCAGCCGTAATCAAGGATGGTTATCTGCTGTCAAATGTGGTATCAAGTCAAGCCGTACATGAAGCATACGGCGGAGTAGTACCCGAATTAGCTTCACGGGCACATCAACAAAATATCGTTCCTGTGGTACACGAAGCACTGAAACGGGCAGGGGTTACCAAAGAAGAACTGAGCGCGGTAGCTTTCACACGTGGACCGGGATTGATGGGATCTTTACTTGTAGGCGTCTCTTTCGCCAAAGGATTCGCACGTTCACTCGGTATTCCTTTGATAGATGTTAATCATCTGACAGGGCATGTCTTAGCTCATTTTATTAAAGCAGAAGGAGAAGAAAATATCCAACCGAAATTCCCGTTCCTTTGCCTGTTGGTATCCGGAGGAAACTCACAGATTATATTGGTAAAAGCCTATAATGATATGGAAATTCTCGGTCAGACGATTGATGACGCTGCCGGAGAAGCAATCGATAAATGTTCTAAAGTGATGGGTCTCGGATATCCGGGCGGACCGATCATTGACAAACTGGCACGTCAAGGCAATCCGAAAGCGTATACTTTCAGCAAACCGCATATTCCGGGGCTGGACTACAGTTTCAGCGGACTGAAAACTTCTTTCCTATACTCCTTGCGTGACTGGATGAAAGACGATCCCGATTTCATCGAGCATCATAAAGTGGATTTGGCCGCCTCTCTGGAAGCAACTGTTGTAGACATTCTGATGGACAAACTGCGGAAAGCTGCCAAAGAATATAAAATAAAAGAAGTAGCCGTAGCCGGAGGAGTCTCTGCCAATAACGGATTGCGTAACTCTTTCCGAGAACACGCTGAAAAGTATGGCTGGAATATTTTTATTCCTAAATTCAGCTATACGACCGACAATGCAGCCATGATTGCCATTACCGGATACTTCAAGTATCTGGATAAAGACTTCTGCTCCATTGATCTTCCGGCTTATTCCCGTGTCACATTATAAAACAGTTTTTTAACGTCATCGTCACTTTATATAATAAACTATTGTCATAGAATAATTTAAGTAGTGACGATTAAAGTGACGGCAATAACAATAGTGACGGCAAACACCGAAAAAATGTCACCGACCCAATAGGCGGTGGCATAAAGAAGCCTTGCTGAAAACAAAATGCACCTATATATAATAGGGAGACAAAGGAGGATTAATGATATAAGAAGCCTTCATTAAGAATCTTTGTTTATAGCATTCCTTCGTTCCACGTGCGTAAGCCGTCCAGTTCACATACGTGATCCATTCGGCTCACGCACATGAACCGAATGGATCACGTATATGGAACGAAAAAATGAAGTAAACCTAATGACTTAACATAGCGTATATACCTTATTAATATAGGTAGCATATTCTATTAACTAACGTAGGAAAAAGATGTTTGCTGAAGTTATTACCATTGGTGACGAGCTGCTGATAGGGCAGGTAGTCGATACAAATTCTGCCTGGATGGGGCAGGAATTAAATAAGATAGGTATCGAAGTTCTACGCATTGTTTCGATCCGTGATCGGGAAGAAGAGATCATGGAAGCAGTAGATAATGCGATGAAAAGGGTGAATATCGTTCTGGTAACCGGAGGACTCGGTCCCACAAAAGACGATATCACCAAACAAACTCTCTGTAAATACTTCCATACCGAACTGATATTCAGCGAAGAAGTATTTGAGAACGTAAAGCGGGTGCTTGCCGGGAAAATACCGATGAATGCGCTGAATAAGAGTCAGGCAATGGTTCCCAAAGATTGCACGGTCATCAACAATCCGGTAGGAAGCGCTTCTGTCAGCTGGTTTGAGAAAGACAATAAAGTACTCGTATCCATGCCGGGTGTTCCGCAGGAAATGACTGCCGTTATGACTGAGTCCGTATTGCCCAAGCTACGTGAGAAGTTTCAGACGGATGTAATCATGCACCGGACCTTTCTAGTACAACATTACCCCGAATCCATACTCGCTGAAAAGCTGGAACCGTGGGAGACAGCCTTGCCGGAAAGCATCAAATTGGCATATCTGCCCAAACTTGGAATCATCCGCCTGCGGCTAACCGGACGGGGACAGAACAAGATAGAAGTGGAAAGCGCACTGAACGACGAGCAGGCTAAGCTGGAAGCGATACTGGGCGATGATATTTTCAGCGAAGAAGATATCCCACTGGAGGTAATCGTAGGCGAACTGCTGAAAAAGAAGAATTTAACCGTTTCCACCGCAGAAAGTTGCACCGGAGGAAGTATTGCGGCACGTCTGACGTCCATTGCCGGAAGTTCGGAATACTTTAATGGAGGAATAGTGGCATATTCTAACGAAGTGAAGATGAATCTGCTCCATGTTTCACCGGAAACACTGGAAGTGTATGGCGCTGTCAGTGAGCAGACTGTGATCGAAATGGTAAAAGGAGCGATGAAAGCGCTGAAAACCGACTGCGCTGTCGCAACTTCAGGAATTGCCGGTCCCGGAGGTGGAACACCGGAGAAACCGGTAGGCACTGTCTGGATCGCTGCTGGTTATAAAAATGAAATTCGTACTTACAGGCAGGAAACGAACCGCGGAAGAGCCATGAATATTGAAAGAGCGGGCAATAATGCGCTATTAATTCTTCGTGATTTGCTCAAATAAGGAAAAATTGGTGTCTGGAAGTGAATTATTTTAAGAAATCCTTGTTTTATACGGATAAAAGTGCTTACTTTGCGTCCTGTTTGAAATAAGTATAGATATAAAACTATAAAAATAAGATAGAAATGTCGAAGATTTGTCAAAT
>OGZN01001413.1_pt1 | contig 11224 bp, 7 predicted proteins | sample 1576801 | NCBI WGS metagenome assembly OGZN01 (sample SAMEA3541573, study PRJEB24748) | human gut metagenome | biome: human gut; feature: human-associated habitat; material: faeces | place: China | collected 2012 | reverse complement strand
GTTTGAAGGTTTTTCACGTATCAATCAGGTTCGTTTTCGGAAAATAAATCGGGAACGCAGCAAGTGGGAACTGAAAGACAGGCAGAATGAACTCGCCTATCAAGTGACGGATGCTTACTACAAACTGGTTTTGGAAAGAAAACTCTTGAATTTGGCTTTGGAGCAAAGCCGGTTGAGCGAACGATACCTGAAACAAACCGAGACATTTGTGGAACTGGGCTTGAAATCCATTTCCGACTTGCAAGAGGTAAAAGCCCGCAGGGAAGGGGATATATATCGTTACCAATCCCGTGCTAATAGCTGTCGGTTGTCATTACTGCATCTGGAACAGTTGATGAACTTTCAGTCGGGTGATACACTTGTCATTCAGGATACGATTGTCGAATTGAATAAACTCCCGTTGCTTTCACTCCCCTCTACGGAAACATTGTATAGACAATCGTTGGAAGTACTCCCTGCCATGCGTATGATTAGCTTAAAGCAGAAAGCTGCCCGCAAAGAATATGCAATGGCGGGCGGAGCTTTTTCTCCTTCTGTTTATGCCCGCTTTACGGTAGGTTCTAATTTCTACAACACTGCATTTTCCGCCAGGCAATTGCGGGATAATATAGGAAAATATATCGGTATCGGTATCTCTTTCCCTTTGTTGAGCGGTTTTGAACGTTTTACGAATCAAAGGAAGTTGAAATTGAACTTGTATCGCCTGAAGAATGAAGAGGAATTGGAGAAGCAACAGCTATATACTGAAATTGAGCAAACTCTTCTTTCCCTACGTGCCGGCTATACGGAACATCAACAGGTATTGCAGCAATTGAGCGCGGAAACTCTGGTCTTGAAAGAATCCGAACGAAAGTGGGAAGAAGGGCTTATCTCTGTCTTTCAGTTAATGGAAGCCCGTAATCGTTTTATTTCCGCCAAAGCAGAACTGGTTCGTGTGCGCTTGCAGGTAGAAATGATGATGAAACTGGAGAAATATTACCGGGAGGGAACTTTCTTATAAAGGCAGAGTTTATATATTTTGAATAACAAAGTTGATACTTCTTTAATAACTAATTTATAATAACCCTATTTTTGATTGATTCCTTATGGATACACCTATTGAACGTAAACCCGGCATTACCCGTAAACATCTATATGTAATAGGTGGTATAGCCTTTGTTATTGCCGTTGTTTTATATTTCATATTCAGAGACACTACCTCTTCCATGACTGTGGAGAAAGAACGTCTGACGATTGCTACCGTTAACCGTGGTGAGTTTAATGACTATATTCGTGTCATTGGTCAGGTAATGCCTAATCGTATTATTTATATGGATGCCGTGGAAGGTGGACGTGTGGAAGAACGTCTAAAAGAAGAAGGTGCTATGGTGAAGGCAGGCGACGTGATTTTGCGTCTCAGTAATCCGTTACTAAATATTGGTATTATGCAGAGCGAAGCGGATCTGGCTTATCAGGAGAATGAACTTCGTAATACCCGTATTAGCATGGAGCAGGAACGCTTGCGTTTAAAACAAGAGCGTATTGGGCTAAATAAAGATCGGCTGGTGAAACAGCGCCGTTATGAGCAATACAGTCGCCTGATAAAAGAGCAACTTATTGCAGAAGAAGATTATCGACTTGCCAAAGAGGAGTATGATGCGGCTAAAGAACAGTTGGATGTCATTGACGAGCGTATTCGTCAGGATAATATTTTCCGTGAAAGTCAGGTAAACAGCTTGGACGAGAACATACGTAATATGAAACAGAGTCTCGCGCTGGTACGCGAACGAATTGAGAACCTGAAGGTGAAAGCTCCTATTGACGGGCAGGTAGGTAATCTTGATGCACAGATAGGACAATCAATAGCTGCGGGCGAGCACATTGGTCAGATCATCACTTCTGACCTGAAAGTACAAGCGCAGATTGACGAACATTACGTGGAGCGTGTTGTACCCGGATTGCCGGCTGACTTTACCCGTGACGGTGTCAGTTATAAACTGGAGGTGACGAAGCCGTATCCGGAAGTAAAAGAAGGGCAGTTTCGTACCGATTTGCAGTTTACAGCCGGACGACCGGAGAATATACGTGCAGGGCAGACCTATCATATCAATCTACAATTGGGCGACCCTGCACAGGCTATTTTGGTGCCGCGTGGCGGATTTTTCCAAATAAGCGGTGGACGATGGATGTATGTTGTGGATGAAAGTGGTAAATTTGCTATTCGTCAGCCTATCCGCATCGGACGACAAAATCCGCAGTATTATGAGGTTACCGAAGGATTAAAACCTGGTGATCGGGTGATTGTATCCGGATATGAACTGTTTGGCGATAACGAGAAACTGATACTGAAATAAGTCTATGATATGATAAATTACTTTTCACAAGTGATACGTAGTCAGCGGGTTAAAAAATCTCTGACACTGATAAATATAACGGGATTGTCTGTTTGTATTGCAACAGCATTGCTTATCATACTTTACGTATGGTCGGAGTTAAGCTACGATTCATTCCACAATACCGAGCGTGTATATCGTGTTGAAAGCCGGTTGTATGAAGGCAAGACGCTGACAGATAACTGGGCGACTACAGCTTACGGCCATGCACCTGCAATGGCTCGTGAAATTGCAGGCATTGAGAAGTATGTCCGTGTAACAGCACAAGACCGCGAACAAGTGGTGAATTACTTCGACAGGAGATTTGCCGAAGCACATTATTGCTACACCGAACCTGCTTTTTTTGAGATATTTAATTTCCCGATAATTAGAGGAGATAAGACCGGGCAACTGGTGCGTCCTAATACGGTGGTACTGACCGAAAGTGCGGCAAATCGTTATTTTGATGAAGAAGACCCGATAGGGAAGGTGCTGACTTTCAGTACGCCTTCATCGCAGCAAAACTTTGAAGTTACCGGCGTGATAGCAGATATGCCTGTTCGTTCTCATCTGCAATATGATTTTCTACTTTCATATAGTACGATTCCCAAAGAGCGACAGGACATTTGGTACATTCACGGAGTTTATACCTATGTCCGCCTGATGTCCGGAAAATGTCCGGAAGAGATTGAAGAGGCTTTTCTCAATATATCCGATAAGTACAAAACTGATGCCTTGAGACATAAGACTTGGGCGGTAGAACTGATACCGCTGAAAGACATTCATCTCACTCCACAAAAAGCTTATGAGAAAGAAGTGAAAGGGAGTCGGACTGCGGTTGTTATACTATTGGTGATGTCCGTTGCCCTGCTACTGATAGGTTGGGCTAATGCCTTGAATCTGACCGTGGCACGTTTCTTGGAACGCGGACGTGAGTTCGGGTTGCGTAAGGCTTTTGGTGCTTCGCGCCGTCAGATTATTATCCAGGGACTTCTTGAATCAGGTTTCATGAATCTGTTGGCTACGCTGATAGCTCTTGGTTGGCTGGAACTTCTTTTACCCCTTGTTTATCGCTGGGCAGGGCAAAGCTTTGGGACGGATATACTTATGTTGCCTGCTTTCTGGGGAATTGTAGCCGGAGTGGTTGTTATTGGTACGTTTGTTGTAGGCTTCTATCCTTCTTGGCTGATGGTTACTATACGTCCGTCGGAAATTATGAGGGGGAAACTGTTACACGGTAAACGTGGTAACCGGATAAGGAAAGTGCTGATTGTGGTTCAGTTTCTCGCTTCTTTTGTTCTGATTACTGGCACGTTCACAGTGATTCGGCAAGTGTGTTATATGCAAAGTGAGGCTTCCGTCGATTCTCATTCACGTATGTTAGTCATTAAGTACCCCTCTTTCACCGAGGGATTGGCACTACGTCTGGAAAGTTTCACCAAGCGTCTGAAGCAACGGGCAGATGTAAGCCACGTAACCGTTTCAGGAGCTGTTCCCGGGGTGGAGGTAGCCAATTATTTTACCAATCGTCCTTATGGAAGTGACCCTTCGCAAGTGAAACTGATACAGATGTTTGCCGTAGATTATGATTATCTATCTGCCTATATGCCCGCTATGATTTGTGGGCGGTACTTCTCTGAGGACTTTGGCGGTGACCTCAACCGGATAGTGCTCAACGAGGAAGCAGTCAGGTTATTAGGTTATGAGTCGCCCGAAGCCGCATTGGGACAGCAGGTTAAAATGGAGGTGGTAGGCGAACCGCTCGAAATTATCGGAGTGGTGAAAAACTATCACCAGCAATCGCTTTCCGTGGCTTACAAACCTATTATCTTCTTTATGAAAGAGCGAGTACCATTTATTGCAACACCTTATATTTCAGTCCGCTTGACAGGCGAAGGAGAAGATAGTGCTTTGATGGAGATCGAGCAGATGTATCATGAATATTTTCCGACTTCTTTATTTTCTTATTTCTTTTTGAGTGATTTGAATACTTTCCTTTATAAATCAGACCGTAATTTCGGTTGGATATTTGCCAGTGCTTCTTTAATTGCCATATTTGTGGCATGTCTCGGTTTGTGGATTGTAACATTGTTTTCAACCTTATCGCGCTTGAAAGAAGTGGGTATCCGCAAGGTGCTCGGTGCAAATAAAAGCAGCCTGTTTTTTATCTTGACCAAGGAGCTGATGTTGCTCACTATATTGGCATCTGCAATCGGTATACCCGTATCAGCAGTGTTAATGAATGGCTGGTTGGAGACGTATGCTTTCCATATTTCGCTACCTTGGTGGATATATGCAGTCGTTTTTGCGCTGTTGATGCTGATTGCGTTCCTTACTGTTTTTCAACAAGTGTGGCGCATTATCTGCTTGAAACCGATGAGTATTTTAAAATATGAATAACTAATAAATATTGAACTGATTATGATTAAGACTGAAAAACTGACAAAACTCTTCGCAACCGAAGAAGTGCAGACAAAGGCATTGAACGAAGTCACTTTACAAGTGGAACAAGGGGAGTTTGTTGCTATAATGGGTCCTTCGGGATGCGGTAAGTCAACACTGCTGAATATTTTGGGTACACTCGATTCTCCAACTTCCGGCTCTTATTTCTTTGAAGGAAAACAGGTGGATAAAATGAATGAGAACCAATTGACTGCCCTCAGGAAAGGTAATCTCGGCTTTATCTTTCAGAGTTTCAACTTGATTGACGAGCTGACCGTATGTGAGAATGTAGAATTACCCCTTATCTATATAGGCGTCAAAGCCAATGAACGTAAAGAAAGAGTAAAGAAAGTACTCGAGAAAGTAAACCTGCTGCATCGTGCCAACCATTATCCACAGCAATTGTCCGGTGGACAGCAACAGCGCGTAGCTATTGCTCGTGCCGTAGTGACGGACTGTAAATTGCTTCTCGCTGACGAACCTACCGGAAATTTGGATTCGGTGAACGGTATAGAAGTAATGGAACTATTGAGTGAACTGAATGCTCAGGGAACTACTATCATCATCGTTACCCACTCTCAACGGGATGCAATGTACGCACACCGCGTCATTCAATTATTAGACGGACAAATCGTAGCCGAAAACGTCAACCGCCCGCTGGGAAAAAATGTGTCAGCTAAAAATGAAACTGTATGATAGGAAATTACTGGAATAGTGCTTGGCGGAATCTGATGAAACGGAAAAGGTTCAGTTTCATTAATATATTCGGACTGGCGATTGGTATGGCATCGGCACTGCTGATTCTTACCTACGTGACTTTTGAATTCAGCTTTGATAAAATGCACACAAAGTATGACCATATCTACCGTGTGCAAAGTACGTTTCACGAAGGGGAAGTACTGACCGACTACTGGGCAAGCAGCTCCTTCGGATATGGTTCGGCAATGAAAGAGAACCTTGCCGGAATAGAGGATTATACCCGAATCGGCTCCCTACTCCAGCCGGAACAAATAGTGAAATACGGTGAACTGACCTTGCGGGAGAATCAGATAGCGTATGCCGAACCCAGCTTTTTTCGCCTTTTTGATTTCGAACTTTTGAAAGGCGATAAGAAAACCTGTCTCTCCATGCCGGGGCAAGTGGTAATCACCGAACGCATTGCCAGTAAATATTTCAAGGACGAAGACCCTATCGGGAAGATATTCATCTTTACCGGCGCATACGACAAGATATCGTGTGAAGTGACCGGAGTGATGAAAGAAATGCCTTCCAACTCGCATATACATTATAGTTTTCTGATTTCGTATAAATCTCTGCCTAAATATATGCAGGAATATTGGTACAAACACGAGGCTTATACCTACGTCCTGCTTGACTCTCCCGAAAGGAAAGCGGAAATAGAGAGAGAATTTCCTGTAATGGCGGAAAAGTACAAGACGGATGAAGCCTTGAAAAACAAGACATGGGGAGTCTCTTTAATCCCTCTGGCAGATATACACCTCACTCCGCAGGTAGGATACGAAGCGGAGACGAAAGGAAACCGTTCTTCTATGATTGCCTTGATTTTTGCTGCTATTGCTATTTTGGCTATTGCCTGGATAAACTATATAAACCTCACCGTAGCCCGTTCAATGGAGCGTGCCAAAGAAGTGGGAGTTAGGCGGGTAGTGGGAGCTTTCCGCAAGCAGTTGATTCATCAATTTTTGTTTGAAGCATTAGTGATGAACCTGATAGCTTTTGTACTCGCCGTTGGCTTGATAGAATTGGTTCTTCCGTACTTTAATCAATTGGTAGGCCGTACCGTTACCTTCTCCGTTTGGCTGATAGATTATTGGTGGATTTTATTGATTCTTGTTTTTATCGTCGGGATATTCCTTTCTGGATATTATCCGGCATTGGCTTTGCTGAATCGGAAACCAATTATGTTGTTGAAGGGGAAATTCTTGCATAGTAAATCCGGAGAACGGACACGGAAAGTTTTGGTTATCATTCAATATATGGCTTCAATGATATTGTTGTGCGGCACATTGATTGTCTTTGCACAGTTGAGTTTTATGCGCAGCCAGTCTTTGGGAGTTAAGACCAATCAGACATTGGTGGTCAAATTTCCTGGGCATACCGAGGGACTGAATACGAAACTGGAAGCTATGAAAAAAACGATAGCACGTCTTCCGTTGGTATATCAAGTCACTTTCTCCGGCGCTGTGCCGGGCGAGGAAGTAGCGACTTTCCTTTCCAATCGCCGTACCAATGATGCTCTGAAGCAGAATCGCCTGTATGAGATGCTTGCCTGCGACCCCGATTATGTGGATGCCTATGGATTGCAAGTTGTGGCCGGAAGAAATTTCTCGGAAGACTATGGAGATGATGTAGACAAACTGGTGATTAACGAAACGGCTGTACGTAACCTGGGCTTTACATCTAATGATGAGGCTATAGGGGAGTTGGTGAACGTTGAATGTACTGATGCCCCGATGCAGATTATCGGAGTAGTGAAAGATTATCACCAACAGGCATTGAGCAAGAATTATACACCTATCATGTTGATTCATAAAGATAAGATTGCCTGGTTACCACAACGTTATATCTCTATCGTAATGACTTCCGGTGATCCTCGTGAATTGGTATCACAGGTGCATGAGATTTGGAATCAATATTTTGCGGATTCCAGTTTCGATTACTTTTTCCTCGACCAATTCTTCGACCACCAGTATCGTCAGGATGAGGTGTTTGGTGTAATGATTGGCGCTTTTACCGGTTTGGCTATTTTCATTTCCTGTTTGGGACTTTGGGTACTGGTCATGTTTTCATGTTCCACACGTACCAAAGAAATGGGGATACGTAAAGTTCTTGGGGCTTCCCGTTGGACACTCTTCTATCAGTTGGTTAAGGGATTCTTTCTGTTAATTCTGATAGCAGTTGTTATTGCTTTGCCACTAGCTTGGTTTAGTATGAATGCCTGGTTGAGCCATTATGCTTTCCGCACAGATTTGAAAGCATGGTTCTTTATTATGCCTGTATTGCTAATGTTGTTTATCTCATTTATAACAGTAGCTTTCCAGACCATAAAGATAATAATGAGCAAACCTGCCCGCTCTTTACGATATGAATAATCTCTGAATCACTCAATAGGATATTCGTTAATATCCAATTTGATTTATGTTAAATGTTAACGAGACTATTACTTTTATTAAACCATGTTATAAGATGCGTTGCTTTACTCCGAAAATTTGGAGATATGCTGAAAGTCCGTATCTTTGCAATGTGTTTTTCATAGTATTAGATTTAAGGTTAACAAAAAGATTGGCTGTCTGGGATAGATAGCCTTTTTTTATGCTTTTTAGTTTCCTTCTATTTTTCACAAGTATATCTAATTTCCTAATTCTTTTTCGTTTGTGTTCTAAAGTATGTTTTTCAACACATATGCTTATTTTTCTATTGTTTTCTTCTTGCATTCTAAAAAAAATCTCTTAATATTGCATTTGTATTATTTGTCGGACAAATAATACAAATAATAAAAATCTAATGATATGAAGATAGAAATCAATCAAACAACGTTAATTGATCAGGTAGAAGACAGCCTGCTTACCTATTTCAAAAAGAATGATTTAGGACGCGGGGATTCTATTCCTAATGAGAATAGTCTGGCTGCAGAACTGGGAGTTGCAAGGAGTGTTGTCAGAGAGGCACTGAGCCGTCTGAAGATGATGGGGTTGATTCACGCACGTCCCCGTAAGGGGATGGTTCTGACAGAGCCTTCCATTTTGGGAGGAATGAAAAGAGTGATAGATCCCCGTGTTTTAAGTGAAGAAACAATTTTGGATTTGTTGGATTTCAGAATTGCACTTGAAATAGGAATATCAACTGATATTTTCCGTAAGATAACTCCTAAAGATATTGAGGAACTGAGTGAAATCGTAAAAATGGGAATCGTTTTTGAAAATAACGAATACGCGTTAATTAGTGAATCGGCTTTTCATACGAAACTATATAAAATCACCGGGAATAAAATCATATCTGAATTTCAGGAAATCATTCATCCTATACTTGTCTATGTGAAAGAGAAATTCAAGGATTATTTGAAACCTATAAATATAGAAATGAGCAAAAGCGGTCGGATAGCTACTCATGCTGATTTGCTGGACTTTATCAAGAAAGGGGACGAGAAGGGTTACCGGGATGCTATCGAAAGGCATTTTGAGGTCTATAAAATTTTCAAGGTAAACCGAAGTCAGGAATTGATGGCTGAGAAGGCAGAAAGTGAAAAGGTAGAAGGTATATGAAAAGGTGGCATCTGATAATTTTATGTTTATCCTTAATTTTATTGCTAATGAATACATCTTGTTTTAGAAAAGAAGAAAAGAGGATAGAGGCACAATGGGAAAATACATTGTTGCTTCCGGGATGTGCCGGCATGCCGGAGAACGTCGGATTAGCAGGTGCATATTCCGGGATAGTGGAAGGCAAGTTGCTTGTGTTGGGTGGAGCTAACTTTCCTGATAAGTATCCTTGGGAGGGAGGTATTAAGACTTGGTGGGCTACTTTATATAGCTACGACTTGGATACAGAGGAATGGACTGTATATGATGATTTCCTTGACCGTCCGCTTGCTTATGGGGTTTCAATAAGTTTGCCGGAAGGTTTATTGTGTATCGGTGGATGTGACCATGCGCGGTGTAGCGATAAAGTATTTCTGATAAAAAAAGAAATAGATTCATTTGTGATAGATTCTGTCAGTTATCCTTCTTTACCGGTTCCATTGGCTAATGCAGCGGGGGCTATTTGTGATAATTGCATTTATATTGCTGGGGGGCAGGAGTCTATGGTAAATGAACGGTCAACTCATCATTTCTATATGCTTGATTTGCATCATAAGGAGCAAGGATGGCAGGTAATGCCGGGTTGGGATGGTCCTTCTCTTTCTTATGCGGTAGGCGTCGCTCAAAGAGGACGGTTTTACCTCTTTAGTGGAAGAAGCTATGCACCGGATGAGTTGATGACGGAATATACGGAAGGATATGTATTTGAACCGGGTACTGGGAAATGGAATAAAATGACCGGTTCTTTCCCGGTGATGGCGGGTACGGCCATACCTTATGGAGAAGACAAGATTTTGATACTGGGAGGAGTGGAGGAAATTTTGCCGACATCTCCCAAGCACCCGGGATTTAGCCGTAAACTTCGGGTGGTCAGTACGGACATGAATGCTTTGGTAGATTTGTTCGATTGTTCATACCCTATTCCCGTTACAACGAATGCTGTTTCTATTGGAAATCAGGTATTTGTAGTAAGTGGCGAGATACAACCCGGCATACGGACACCGTTAATTTTGAAAGGAACTTTCCGAAAGTGAAATATAATAATCTAATTAAATGCATTATGAACAATTATGAAAGACTGGAAGGTATGGTTGCGGCCACCTTCACCCCAATGGATGAAAATGGGGACGTGAATTTATCTGTTATTGATAAATATGCTGATTGGATAGCATCAACTCCTGTAAAAGGGGTATTTGTGTGTGGTACGACTGGTGAATTTTCTTCGTTGACTATTGGCGAGCGTAAGGCGGTTCTTGAAAAATGGGTAGCCTCTGCTGCTAAACGTTTTAAAGTGATTGCACATGTCGGTTCAAACTGTCAACGAGACGCAATGGAACTGGCAAGCCACGCGGCACAAACTGGAGCTGATGCTATCGCTTCAATAGCACCTTCTTTTTTCAAGCCGGGAACGGTAGATGAACTGGTCGATTTTTTTGCACCGATTTGCCGGGCCGCCAGTGAGTTGCCTTTCTATTATTATAATATGCCGTCAATCACAGGGGTTAACTTGCCGGTAGATAAATTTTTGATAGAAGGCAAGAAGAAAATACCAAATTTGGTAGGAACGAAGTTTACTCATAATAACCTGATGGAGATGGGGGCTTGTATCGATTTGGAGCAGCATAAGTTTGAAGTATTACATGGCTTTGACGAGATTCTGATTGCCGGTTTATCTATGGGAGCAGTGGCAGGTGTGGGAAGTACATATAATTATATCCCTAATGTCTATCATGCCATTTTCGAATCAATGAAGAAAAATGAGGTGGAAACAGCACGTGCCTGGCAGATGAAATCGATACGTACAGTGGAAGTGATTATTAAATATGGTGGCGGCGTACGTGGTGGTAAAGCTATCATGAAACTTATAGGTCTTGATTGCGGCAGTTGCCGGTTACCGATAAAAGCTTTTTCAACGGAAGAGTATGAAAAACTAAAAGGTGATTTGGATGCGATAAAATTCTTTGAATTTTAATGATAAGAAAGAGGAGATGACAGTAAAAGTGTATTGCTGGGGTTTAGCTACTTTACTTCCTGTCTATCTCCCCCTAATCTAGTTAAATGCGTTCAAATTTACCTAAAATACATGCTGCGCGTAGGCTTCCACCACGTTCG
>OGZN01001379.1_pt1 | contig 11365 bp, 8 predicted proteins | sample 1576801 | NCBI WGS metagenome assembly OGZN01 (sample SAMEA3541573, study PRJEB24748) | human gut metagenome | biome: human gut; feature: human-associated habitat; material: faeces | place: China | collected 2012 | reverse complement strand
TAGAAAGCTTATGATTTCCTCGTTTGGACGAGGGTTCGATTCCCTCCAGCTCCACCTGAAAACAAATGAAAGCTCTGATTATCAGAGCTTTTTCTTTTTATGGGTTTTCTCCCTTATTCCCCTTTTTATTGTTGATTTGTTATTTTTCCTTTTTTTAGATACAAAGTCAATTTCTTATACATACTTTTATTCTCTTCTCTTTTGGTATGACGATATCGCTATTTGGTATTGTCAATATTTATGTGTTTTTGTTTTATATACGGAATAATTATAAATATATGCAAACAAGTATTAATAATATATCTTTATTATGTTCTAATCTTTGAGAATGTCTATTTTTATACTTGTAATCGATAATAATCTTAGCGGATATGGAAAATAATGTTAACCAAATTGAGCTGAAGTTTCAGCGTTTTTTTATTTCTAATTTTCCGAAAGTAAAGAATTATGCCCAGCTGTTGCTTAAGTCGGAAGTTGATGCTGAAGATGTTGCTCAAGATATTTTCTGTAAGCTTTGGTTACAACCGGAAATATGGCTTGACAATGAAAATGAATTAGATAACTACCTCTTTATAATGACCAGAAACATTATTCTGAATATCTTCAAGCATCAGCAAATCGAACGGGAATATCAGGAAGGATACCTTGAGAAAACAGTACTTCATGAATTGATAGAAGGGGAAGATGCCCTTAATAATATATATTATGAAGAAATGTTGCTGGTTGTTCGCCTGACTTTGGAAAAAATGCCTGAACGGCGAAGGTTAATATTCGAGCTGAGTCGTTTTAAGGGATTAAGTTATAAAGAAATCGCAGAAAAGCTTAATGTTTCCATCCGTACGGTAGAGCACCAGGTGTATTTAGCACTGATAGAACTAAAAAAAGTGCTTCTATTTTTATTTTTTCTATTTTCCTTTAAGTAGTGTTTTTCTTTTAGTTGTATTTAGTGTATAAAGGAAGAAATTAATGATGAAAAACTATATTCAACAGATCATAGAGTTATTCGGGCATAATGAGTATTCATTGGCTACGCGTAGAAAAGTGCAGCGATGGTTGGCTGACGACAATCATGCGGAAGAAAAAAAAGAAGCACTTCACACGTTGTGGCAACAAGCGGGAGAACAGAAAGTACCTCGCGGAATGCAACAGTCCATATTACGGATGCAACAAAATCTGGGAATGCAGTCTGTCGGTTCCGGTAAAAAGTATCAGTTACTTATATGGAGAGCAGCAGCTATTTTCCTGTTGGCAGTATCGTCTGTTTCTATCTATCTGATGTTGGAGAAAGACAAACTGCAAAAAGACTTGGTAGAATGTTTCATACCAACGGCGGAAATACGTGAACTTACATTGCCCGATGGTACCCGGGTGATGCTAAATTCGAGAAGCACCTTACTGTACCCGGAGCAGTTTGCCGGTAAGACCAGAAGTGTATATTTGATTGGCGAAGCAAATTTCCAGGTAAAGCCGGATGAAAAACATCCTTTTATAGTGAAAGCCAATGATTTTCAAATAACAGCTTTAGGTACAGAGTTTAACGTGAATGCCTATCCGGAGAACAATGAACTGATTGCAACTCTGCTGGAAGGTAGTGTGAAGGTAGAATTTAATAATCTGATATCTAATGTAATACTTAAACCCAATGAGCAGATAACGTATAATAAACAGACCCGGAAACGTAGCCTCCAATCGCCTCGGATAGAGGATGTGACTGCCTGGCAGCGTGGAGAACTGGTTTTCAGTGATATGCATCTCGATGAGATTTTTACGAGTCTCGAACGCAAATTTCCCTATACCTTTGTTTATAGCCTTCACAGCCTGAACAATAAATCGTATAGTTTCCGTTTCCAACAGCAAGCCACTTTGGAAGAGGTGATGAAGATAATAACGCAGGTGGCAGGGGATGTGAAATATATAATTAAGGGGAATAAATGCTATATAACTGATAAAATATAGAAAAACGATTGTTGAACCTTTTTTAACTTAATGTACTATGCAAAAAAGTATCCGGAAGAAATGGCCGTTTCTCCCGGATGTGAAATCATTGTCCTTCTAATATTAGCGTATCTCGACGCTATTTCAATTGATCATAGAATAATAACCAATTAACTAATACTAAAAAGATGCTACAAATTTACGAAAAAAGAGCAGATAATGTTGTTCAAAAGCGAGTCTTTCTCATTTTTTTAGGTCTATTATTGATGCAGACCCTTGCTTTTGCTCAAAGTGATAGTAAAATTACTATCCAGCAGAAAGATATCACTGTAGTAGATGCATTGAAAACTGTGGAAAGACAGTCGAAGATGTCTATAAATTATAGTGATTCCGAATTGAAGGGAAAGAAAATTGCCGATCTTAACTTGGAAGACGTATCGGTGACTACTGCACTCGACGCAATCTTGAAAGGAACAGGTTTCTCTTATCAGATTCAAGGTAATTATATTATAGTTACGGAGAAGAAACCGGCAGCTGCACAATCTGTCAAAGATATCAAAGGGAAAGTAACCGATGAGAATGGTGAACCCCTGATCGGAGTAAATATCTCTGTGGACGGCAGTTCTACAGGGACGATTACAGACTTTGACGGAAACTTTTCGATTAAAAGTCCCGGTAATGCCCGTTTGAAAATATCTTATATAGGATATGCAACTCAACTGATTGCTGTTTCCAATAAGGACTTTTACCCGATTACAATGAAACAAGATACGGAAGTGCTGGACGAAGTAGTCGTGACGGCATTGGGTATCAAGCGGGCAGAAAAGGCACTGTCTTACAATGTGCAGCAGATAAAAAGCGAGGATATAACCGGCATTAAAGATGCCAACTTCATCAATTCACTGAATGGTAAGATAGCCGGTGTAAGTATCAACAAGAGTGGTAGTGGTGTCGGTGGTGCGACGCGTGTCGTTATGCGTGGCGCTAAATCTATCGAAGGCGACAACAATGCACTGTATGTAGTAGACGGTATCCCTTTGTTTAATACTAATATGGGAAACACAGATAGTGGTATCATGGGTGAAGGCAAAGCCGGAACGGAAGGTATTGCTGATTTCAATCCGGAAGATATCGAGAGTATCTCTATTCTGAGCGGACCTTCGGCTGCTGCTTTGTATGGTAGTAGTGCGGCAAATGGTGTCGTTCTGATTACTACTAAGAAAGGACAGGAAGGCAAATTACAGATATCATTTTCTTCTTCATCCGAATTCAGCAAAGCGTACATGGTGCCCGAATTCCAGAACACGTATGGAAATAAAGAAGGTATGTTCGAAAGCTGGGGTGACAAACTGGCCCGTCCGAATTCGTATGATCCCAAGAGTGATTTCTTCAACACCGGAACCAACTTTATCAACTCGTTGACCTTGTCTACCGGTACAAAGCAGAATCAAACTTTTGCTTCGGTTTCATCCACCAATTCAAAAGGTATTGTTCCCAACAATTCTTATGACCGTCTGAACTTCACCATTCGCAATACAGCCACTTTTCTGGACGATAAATTGCAGTTGGATTTAGGAGCGTCCTATGTGAAACAGGAAGATAAAAACATGGTATCGCAGGGACAATACTGGAATCCGGTGATTTCTGCCTACCTTTTCCCCCGTGGAGAAGACTTCGAAGATATCAAGACTTTCGAGCGTTATGACCAGAGCCGCAATATTCCGATACAGTATTGGCCGATTGCCGATGCAACCTATGGTTCGCAGAATCCGTACTGGACTGCTTATCGCAACATCGCAACGAACGAGAAGAGCCGTTATATGTTTAATGTCGGTCTGAGCTATAAGATCACCGACTGGATGAATCTTGCCGGACGTTATCGTATGGACGATACTCATGTTCAGTTTGAACGTAAGGTTTATGCTACTTCCGATCAGAAATTTGCCGAAGGAAAGAAAGGTCTGTATGATTACAGCAATTACAAAGACCGTCAGGAGTATGCCGACTTTATGTTAAATATCAACAAGCAGTTCAACGATTTTAATATTTCTGCCAACTTGGGTTATAGCTACTCTAACTACTGGTCGCTGGCAAGAGGCTACAAAGGAACCTTGCTCGGAGTAACAAACCTGTTTGCCGCCAGCAACATCGACCCTTCCAACGGTCGTATCTCGGAAGACGGAGGTGACAGTCGCGTACGTAATCACGCTATCTTTGCCAACGTCGAACTGGGCTGGAGAAGTATGCTTTATCTTACATTGACAGGTCGTAATGACTGGAACTCCCGGTTGGTAAACACCAGCGAAGAATCCTTTTTCTATCCCTCGGTAGGTCTGTCCGGTATTATCTCTGAAATGGTGAAACTGCCCGAGTTCATTTCCTATTTAAAGGTACGCGGGTCTTATACGGAAGTCGGTTCTCCGGTATCACAGTCGGGACTTACTCCGGGAACTGTGACCACTCCGATTATCGGTGGTGCACTGGCTCCCACAGGCATCTATCCTTTTACTGATTTCAAGGCAGAACGTACCCGTTCTTATGAATTGGGATTGAGTGTACGTTTATGGAATAAACTGAGTGCCGAAGTTACTTACTATAAATCGAATACATACAATCAGACCTTTATTGGCGATTTACCGGAATTTTCGGGTTACAAACAAATCTATTTGCAGGCTGGTAATGTGCAAAATCACGGTTGGGAAGCATCGTTGGGATACAGAGACAGTTTCGGAGACTTTAGCTTCTCCTCCAATCTGACCTTCTCGCGCAATGTCAATGAAATCAAAGAAATGGTGGAAAACTATCGTACTGACATGAGCCCCGAGCCCATCAACGTACCCGAAGTAAGGAAAGACAACGGACGCGTTATATTAAAAGTAGGCGGCAGCATCAACGATATATATGCCAATACTTTCCTGAAGAAAGACAGTCAGGGGTATGTTGAAATCAAGCAAGACGGTTCGTACGGACTCGAACAAGGTGAACCCGTTTTCTTGGGCAAGACGTCACCGGACTTTAATCTAGGATGGAGCAACTCGCTGTCATACAAAGGATTCGGACTCAGCTTCCTGATTAACGGACGTTTTGGTGGTGTGGTAACTTCCTCTACTCAAGCTATTCTCGATCGCTTCGGAGTATCCAAAGCATCTGCCGAAGCACGCGATGCAGGCGGTGTCTTACTGCCCGGACAAGGGAGAGTGGATGCGCAATCGTATTATCAGCTGATAGGTACGGGTGACTATACCACTTCCGGATATTATGTGTATAGTGCAACCAATATCCGTCTGCAAGAGCTGACTTTGAGTTACAGGTTCCCCGACCTTTGGTTTAAGAATGTGCTGAAAGATGTTACTTTGTCATTCATTGCCAATAACCCCTGGATGCTCTATAGCAAAGCTCCGCACGATCCGGAACTGACTCCGTCCGTAGGAACTTACGGTCAAGGTAATGACTATTTTATGCAGCCGAGTGTGAGAAGTTTCGGTTTCGGTATTAAATTTAAATTATAACTGACCCATGAAAAAGATAAATCAATATAAACTATTAGCAGGAATTTGCGCTTTGTCGCTCTTTACTGCTTGTGACTTCGAAGAGTTAAACACCAATCCGTTCGAGATGACCGACGAAATGGGTATAAGAGATGGTGTTGCTGTCGGAGGTGCTGTAACAGCGATGCAAAGAGCTGTAGTCACCGTAGGAACTCAGGCTGACGATACGGAGGCCATCAACCAGTATCAGGTTGCATACAATCTGTCAGCCGATTCGTGGAGCGGATTTTTCGGACAGAATAATAACTGGTATAGTGGTAGCAACAATACTACCTATTACTTACAGGACAATTGGGTGGCGGCTACCTATACCAACTCATATACGACACTGCTGTCTTCCTGGAAAAAGATAAAACAAGAATCCGAAAAGAACGAAACACCGGAAATCTTTGCTTTGGCTCAGATTCTGAAAATATCTGCTTGGCACAAAACGCTTGAGTCTTTCGGTCCCATTCCTTACACCCATGCAGGAGAACCTGCACTGGTGATACCTTTCGACAGCGAGCAAGTTGCATTCAATGCCATGTTTGCCGATCTGACGGCCGCTATCGAAGCCTTGACAGTGAGAGCGGAACAAGGGGCAACTATTGTTGCCGATTATGATGCCGTATATGCCGGTGATACGAGAAAATGGGTGAAATACGCCAATTCGCTGATGTTGCGTCTGGCAATGCGTATCAGTTATGCGGACGAAACGACTGCACAGAAATATGCCCGTCAGGCTTTGAATCATCCGTTTGGAGTGATGACTTCCAAATCGGACGAGGCACAGATGAGCACCGGAGCCGGAATGGTATTTCGTAACAACATCGATTGGCTGGCCAATCAATACAATGAGTGCCGCATGGGCTCTTCCATGTTTTCTTATTTGTTGGGCTATCAGGACCCGCGTTTGAGTGCTTATTTTGAAGCTTCTCCCAGTGCGTATGCGGTAGCGGCTTTTGACGGGAAAAACTATCAGGCGGTGCCTCCCGGCAATGCCAATCAGCAGAATACGATTTATACCGATTTCTCCAAGCCCAATATTACCTCGAATACTCCGACTTACTGGATGCGTGCTTCCGAAGTTTATTTCCTGAGAGCTGAGGCTGCGTTGAGATGGGGAAGCGAATTTGGTGATGCGGAAGCACTGTACGAACAAGGAGTTGCCACGTCATTTGATGAAAATGGTATCAGTTCGTCTGTAGACGACTATCTGGCTTCCGGATTGACTCCGATTGCCCATAATATGAGAGCCTCCTATTACAGTTACAATGCTGCGGCTCCTACTACTGCAACACCCGCATTCAGCGGTGGAACGGAACAAAAACTGGAGAAGATCATGATCCAAAAGTGGATTGCATTGTATCCGAACGGTCACGAAGCATGGACTGAGTGGAGAAGAACCGGTTATCCGAAACTGAATCAGGTGCAGACCAACCGCGGACAGGGCGTTACTCGTGAAGGTGGTATTCGTCGTATGGTGTATCCTGTAAGTTTCTATCAGTCGGCAGAGGATAGAGCCAATTATGAAGAAGCATTGAAGCTCTTGGGCGGTCTTGATAAAGACAAAGCAACTACTCAGTTGTGGTGGGATTGTAAAAATAAAATCTATTAAACTATGATTCATATGAAAATGTTAAGACGATTATTATATATACTTCCTGTTATAGGGATAATGATTGCGTCGTGTGTCGATATAGAGAGCAAGGACTTTGAACATATCGGCGGTTACAACACGATGGACAATGAAGAAAGTGCACAGTATTATGCCGATCTTCGTGCATGGAAGGCAACCAGTCAGGGTTACGGACGTCCTATTTTCTTCGGATGGTTCAGCAACTGGTCTCCCGAGGGACCTATTCGTAAAGGATATTTGGCTTCTTTGCCGGACAGCATCGACATGGTATCGATGTGGAGTGGTCCATTCGGCTTGAATGAAGCGAAACTGGCTGATAAGGAGATTTTCCAAAAGAAGAAAGGCGGTAAGATCACGGTTTGTTACATTCTGCATAATATTGGAACTGGTATTACGCCTGCTTCCGTTTCAGAAAAAGTACAGGCGGAAAACCCGAATGCTTCCAGTGAGGAAATCACGGAACTGGTCAATAAGGCAACAGAAGCTTATTGGGGATTTACCAGTGGAGAGAAAGGTGCTGAAGACCATATCGCAGCCATTCAACGTTATGCCAAAGCATTGGTAGACACGATTGTTGCGACTGATTATGATGGTCTGGACATTGACTGGGAACCCGATAACGGTGGTGACGGCGGAAGATATGTAGGCAGTCTGAAAGACCGTAGAGGTGGCCCGCGTGGTGAGTTTCTGCATTATCTGGTAGAAGAGATAGGAAAATACTTTGGTCCGATGGCAACCGAGCGTCCGAATGGTAAGTATTACTATTTTATGATTGACGGTGAAATATGGAACTCTAACAAAGAATCTGCTCCTTATTTTGACTATTTCATCACTCAGGCGTATGGCGACTCCAATCTCGACCGAAGAGTGAGTACCTTGCAAAGCTGGTGTGGAGAATATTACGACTATCGTAAGCACATCTTTACCGAGAACTTTGAGTCATCCTGGACTACCGGTGGTGTACTTTTGACTCAGGCTGCTTATAACCATGCCAATGGTCCGAAAGGTGGCGTCGGTGCTTTCCGACTTGATAATGACTATGATAATGCCCGTGATTACAATTTTGTGCGTCATGCTATACAGATCAATCTGCAGGCTTATCAGGAATATATGGACAATCAATCTAATGAAAATACAGAACAGCAATGAAACGTATCAAAATCTTATATGCAGGTGCACTAGTTGCATTGTCTTTCTCTAGTGTGGGTTGCAACGACAGCGAAAGCGATCTGTTGGAGCCGAAACTTTACTTTGAAAGTAATGTGATAAGAGTGGAAGTTGAAGCGGATACCTACGAGTGTGAATTGGTGTCGCGATTGTCAACTATGGTAAAGAGTAATGTAAATGTGAACTATCAGGTAGGAGGGCAGGACCTTGTGGATGACTACAATCATAAACACGGGACGACCGGACAGCTTCTGGCGACTGATAACTATGAAATGACAGGAACTTCTTCGACCATTAAAGCAGGCGAACTGTATGCTGATCCCTGCGGATTGTCGGTAAAGAACATTACCAAGGGGGAAGACGGGGTAACGTATATTCTGCCTGTAATAGTGAACAGTACGGACATTGAAAAGATAAGCAGTTCGAGCGTTACCTATATTGTAGTAAGGAAACCAATTATTATTGATAAAGTATACCGTATCAATCCGGGCTGGCTTGATGTACGTCTGCCGACTGCTTATAAAACAATGGGTTCTGTCACCTACGAAGCATTGGTTTATGCCGAACGTTGGAAGAATCTGGGCACCATTATGGGCAATGAAGGTACTTTGATTATGCGTACCGGTGACTTGAATCATCCTGACAACGAGCTTCAAATGGCCGGAAGTGTTGCACTTCAGATGCCCGATGTATCCATATTCCTGTTGAATCAGTGGTATCATGTAGCGTTCACTTACGATGCTTCTGCGGGAATGTCTACTCTCTATCTCAATGGAGAGAAAATAGCAGAAAAGACGGTAGGCTCACTGACATTCGACTTGAACGAACGTTTCTGTATCGGTTATGCTTATGACTATGACAGATACCGTAAATGGAACGGATTTATGAGTGAAGTCCGTTTATGGTCGGTAGCCCGTACTGCGAATCAGATTCGTGAAAATATGATGTTTGTCGATTCTGGTTCAGATGGTCTGGTCGGTTACTGGAAGCTGAATGGAGAAGACATCGAACAACGGGACGGAGTGTGGTATGTGCTCGACCAGTCGCCGAATCATAATGACGCAACTTCCAATAATGGTTTGCGTGGTGAAACCGGTGGTAGTCAGTCTTTTGTAGAGCCGACGGTAGTAGATATGAGGGTTCGGCTTGAATAAATATAGGTTTGTTTTCTAGGTAGATTAAATAGCGGGGGCTGAATTCTCAATGCAGAATTCAGCCCCTATTTTTTATTTATATGAAATCCTGATTATTTCTTTTATGTTTCTGTGAATTACTCGGTAATATTTTTGTTATATTCTACTTCCGTTTATCTTAATGTCGGTATTGGGAAATAAAGTTTTGATACGTTGCATCTCTTCTTTAGTAATTCTGCCGGATAGCTTCAACCTTTCGATTTTCACTTTTGACAGTTCGTCCGGTATATCAATTTCATTAATAAAGGTAAGCTCCAACTGTTTTATTTCTTCAAGTTTCAGCAGGACGGAAGGGAACTCTTTCACTCTAAGGTTGATACCCCTGCCTTTGGCATCGGCTTTCAATCTGTTTATGAGTCCGGTGTTGTCTGTGTTTTTCTTTTTGACCATCCAGCCAATTTGTGGTCTCAGTGCAAAATTCTCATTGTTTTGTTTGAGTCCGATGAAACCGGACCACAACTCCAGTGGTGTTTCAATTACGGTGTCATTGTATGCTTCAATATACTTTAAATCAACTTTTACTATCTCGCTCGGAAGCTTTTTACGACCCACAATCTGTTTTAGATTATTTCTTTTCCCCTCATTGTCGTAAGGAAAGAATTTAATGATCCATCCATCAAAAGTCTCGGGAGCTCCGCATGACTTTGGCGAATGACATTTAAACATATTGCGCCAAAACTCTTGGTTTACTGTTCCCTTTGATGCCTTCACAAACTCCTCCAAAAGAGGTTCAAGTTGTGAAATCCACCATTCGAGTTTATATTCTTTTAGTCCTCTGGCTTTATTTAAAACTTTTTCCCAGTCTTGTGGTGTCCCTTCAAGCGTGATTTCCGGAATACCGCAAACAATCATTATGGTGATAAACTCGAAGTATGATTTCACCGTTTCCATTATTGTTATTTCAGAAACAGTCTTTTCCAAAGAGGTCGTTGTAGAGAAATTACAAGTGAGTGTTTCAACCAAATTGCCTCCTACCTCTTTTCTTATCTGTTCCGTAAACTGCGGGAAAATTTCTTCCCATAAAAGACTCGGGTCTTTCAGTTTCTTATTGGATTGTACAATTAAAGATTCCTTTCCGGAGAAATTTACAAAATATTTTCTCAAAGACTCATGGTTGGCATTCACATGTTGGGCAAAACCTTGATTAATCAGTAGCCAAATCATATCCGGAGATAAAACGAACGGCCTATGATCTGCATAAGCCTGATACATACCGCAGAAAAAAGAATTATACCCGAAGTATAATAAACTGTCAGGAGATTCACTCTTGGCTATTACATTAAATGGAGGTTTCCAGATGTCTTTTTCTGTAATTCGAATGGTTGATTCATTGTCAAATAGCATCAGATATCTGTAGATTTCATCAGGGGAAGCCACGGGATATAATTTTTCGGGCTTGGAGAGTTGTTCAACTTCAAAAGTAATTCCATTTTGAGCAACTATGGAAGTGCTGCATAGAATGAATAAATAGAATAGTAGTTTTTTCATAATACTAAATTTACTTTATGGTTTGTATTTCAAATATTTTCCTGTTGATAGATTATAGATAACAATATACAAATATAGTATTATTAGAAATGGAATCGCTATGATATTGAATCTTTTTTATGTCCTGTGCCTCTAAAAAAATAGGTGCATATTATTTTAGAGGCTGTTTATTCGGAAAATTATAGTAAGTTTGCTATGGAATTTGAATACAAGTGTTTCAGCGTAAGATAATACATATCGATATGGACGCTTTCTACGCCTCTGTAGAACAGCGTGATCATCCGGAACTTCGTGGCAAACCCTTGGCGGTGGGGCATGCCGAGGAGCGGGGAGTTGTGGCAGCAGCCAGTTATGAAGCCCGTCGTTATGTATATTTAAAAATTATTATGCAGTAAACTAAGATTTACATATTAACA
>OGZN01001366.1_pt1 | contig 11444 bp, 10 predicted proteins | sample 1576801 | NCBI WGS metagenome assembly OGZN01 (sample SAMEA3541573, study PRJEB24748) | human gut metagenome | biome: human gut; feature: human-associated habitat; material: faeces | place: China | collected 2012 | reverse complement strand
CTTCTTTCAACAGAAAGAAAATCTGCAAGTTCTTGTCTATTGAAAGGAATGGTAACGCCCTTGTCAGTCTCCGGACCGAAGCTCAGGCGGATTACCCCGCCGGAGACCTTCTTCGGCAGCTTCAAAGCTGCGATCACGTGACTGGGCTTGCCCTGATGGCAGGCGGAGCCGGCGGAGATGCAGACGCCCTGGCTGCCCAGGTCATTGACAATATTTTGGCTGGGCCAGCCTACGAGAGAGATGGAGAGGATATGGGGCGCGCCGCCGGGAGCGGAGTCAACGTCAAGGTGGGCGACACCGTGGAGAAGAACCAGACCCTGGTCACCATCGAGGCTATGAAGATGGCGCGCCCGGGGGCCGGGGCCTGCCGGGGCGGTCGGGGAGGGCTCCCCATTCGGGGGATTTAGGCGAAGTCGGCCTTGCCGAGCAGTTCGTCGAGCTGGGCCTTCACGCCTTCGGAAATGGGCTGGCGGGGCAGGCGGAGCGTGCCGGTGCCGAAGCCGCGCTGCTTGAGGATGTACTTCACGATCTGCCACAGCTCGCCGGTTTCCTCGGTGAGGCGGAGCAGGGGGAGGATCTGGCGGTACAGCGCGCGGGCTTCCTCAAGCTTGCCCTGATTGACGATGAGGTCGTAGAGGCGGGCGGACTGGGCCGGGGCGACGTTGGCGAGGACGCAGACCCACGCCTTCGCGCCCATGACGAAGCTCTCGTAGGCGAGGCTCTCGCAGCCGCAGAAGATCACGAGGCGGTCGGCCAGCTCGTCCACGGCGCGGGTGAGGCGCATGATGTCGCCGGTGGATTCCTTCAGGAAGCCCATGTGCGGCAGATCAGCGATTTTGTCCAGCGTTTCTGGGAGGATGTTGACGCCGCTGCTGCCGGGGTTGTTGTAGATCATCACCGGCAGGGTGACGTTTTCGGAGATGTGCTTGTAGAAGGCGTAGATTTCGTCCTGGCTGGGATGCAGGCCGGGAGGGGGGAGGATCATGACGCCGTCGGCGCCGATGGAGGCGGCGTGTTTGGCGACTTCGAGGGTGACGTCCACGTTGGTGGACACCGCGCCGATGATGACCGGAACGCGCCCCGCCACTTCCTTCATGGCGAATTCCGCGAAGGCTTTGCGTTCTTCAAGGGTCAGCGCGGAAAATTCGCCGGTCGCGCCGAGGGGGAGCAGGCCGTGCACGCCGGATTCGATGAGCCAGTTGATGTGCTTGGCGCAGGCGGCGTAGTCGATCTCGCCGTTTTCCTGAAAGTGGGTGACGGTGACGGCGAAAATGCCGTGGATCTGTTTCATGAAGAACACCTCATTGTGTTGGTTGCGGCGGATTCCGCGCGCCGGCTCCGCGATGCGGGCGGCGTCGGCCGCCGTTGTCCGTTGCGGAAGCCGGGAGCCGGAGGGCGCGGATTCCGTGTTGCGTTGGTTGCTGCGGATTCTTCACTGACAGCAAGGAAAATGCCAAAACGGGACGGTTTCCCTATCGTATGAGAATCGTTTGGAAAGAGGAAACCTTTTTTGGCGGACGGCAAAACCGTGTCCGGAAAAGCGTGGTTCGAGTGTTGCGTTTCGCTCCACTTTTCCCTAAAAGGGCGTATGAGTGTAGCGATACACGACAGGCGGACACCGGCGCGCTACACTTGGGGCGTCCGCTCCGCCGCCGCGCCGTCCGCGTCTACGGGACGCCGTTTTGAGGTTGTCCCCCGGGGCGTCTTTGTTGCGCCGCCCCGTCCGTGGGATGCCGCACGGGGCAGAAGCCCCACAGGGCGATCATCGCCCACCGCTGTCCAATACGGCGTTGAATGCTTCAGCCGTCGGCGCCGTCCGCGTCTACGGGACGCCGCCCCGTTTCCCCCTTTCGCCCGGACTTCCGGAGGCCCCGCATGGATACCTACGAAAAACGCAATCTCCTTGAAAAAAGCTACCAATCCGCCGTCCATGAGGCGTGGAAACAGTTCATCGCCAACAAGCCCATCAGGGAGAAGGACATCCCGCCGCACATCCTGCGCAGTTGGAAACTGAGCCGCGAGGCGGGCATGGACCCGCTGAACCCGCAGGTGCCGCCGGTCCTGAACAAGCGGGAACTGGCGAGCCTGTGCCGCCAGCACCAGACGCTCATCGACTCGGCCAAGCCCATCCTCGACATGCTGGAAGTCTCGATCCGCGACACCGGGTACATCGCCATCCTCGCGGTGGCCTCGGGGCACCTGCTGGCCGCCGTGGGCGACGACAACCTGCTTGTGCAGGCGCGGAGCCAATACAATATCCCCGGCGCGCAGAGGAGCATCAAGACCATTGGGGCGTCGGCGCTGTCCATGAGCATCGTGGAGCGCGCGCCCATCCAGATAACCGGCTATGAACACTATAATTGCTGGTTCCACGAGTGGAAATGCGCCTCGGCCCCCATCTTCAACGACAACGACATCCCCATCGCCTCGCTTACCATTTCGAGCCATATTTCGTGCAAGGACATCCACACGTTGACGCTCACGACCTCCTGCGCCAACTGCATCAGCATCCGGCTGCGGGAGAGCGCGCTCATCGACACGGAAAAGCGCCTCAACGCCATGCTCCAGCGCGTGCTCAACTCGCTCCCCGAGGCGGTCGTGGCCATCGACGGGAACGGCTCCATCACCCACGCGAACAACAAGGCCGCCAACTACCTGCTCCCCAAGAACGGCGTCCTTGTGGGCAAGAACATTGACGATCTGTTCCCGAAGCCCGAACTGCCGCGCGTCCGGCAGTTCATGCGGCGGGGGGTTCCGGAGACGGGGGACGTGACCATCCTGACGCACGAGGGCGAGCGGACGCACTTCTGCCGCTTCGAGCCGATCCAGCTCAGCAACGGCGACTTCGGCATGACCCTCTCCATCAGCATGAAGAGCCAGATCATCAATATTGCCAACCATGCGGGGGGCAATTACGCCAAATATTCCTTTGACGCCATCAGGGGGAAAAGCCCGGAACTCAAGGCGCAGATCGACCTTGCCCGGCGCACGGCGCGCACGGCCTCGCGCGTGCTGCTGACCGGGGAGAGCGGCACGGGCAAGGAGCTTTTCGCGCAGGCCATCCACAACAGCAGCTCGGTGTGCAAGGGGCCGTTCGTGGCGGTTTCCTGCGCGGCGATCCCGCGCGACCTCATCGAGTCCGAACTGTTCGGCTATGTGGGCGGGGCGTTCACCGGGGCCAGAAAAGGCGGCATGATCGGGAAGATGGAGCTTGCCAAGGGCGGCACGCTGTTCCTCGACGAGGTCAACAGCCTGCCCCTCGAAATGCAGGCCAAGCTGCTGCGCGCGTTGCAGCAGATGGAGATCGTGCGCATCGGTGACACCAAGCCGACGCCCGTGGACGTGCGCATCATCGCCGCGACCAACGAGGATCTCAAGGACGCCGTGGCGCAGGGGACGTTCCGGGGCGACCTGTATTTCCGGCTGAACGTCATTGAGATCGCCATCCCGCCGCTGCGCGAACGGAAAGCCGACATCGGCTATCTCGCGGGCATATTCCTCGACCGGCTCAGTCAGGCCAGCGGGCAGGGCGCGCCGGAGATTTCCGGCCCGGCGCTCAAGGCCATGCAGGACTATGCGTGGCCCGGCAACATCCGCGAGCTGGAGAACGTCTGTGAACGCGCGTGGTTGCTTTCCGGCGGCGCGGCCATCACCAAGGCGCACCTGCCCCCGCGCATCCTTGAGGCGGCGCACGGGGCGCAGCCCGGCGAGGAGCGTGGCGGGCTTGGCGAGGGCTTCGATGCCGGGGCACGGGAGGGTGCGCCGGGCGATGCGCCCGCCCGGAACGAGGTTGTCGCGTCCGGAAGCGTGGACACGGTGTATTACGAGCTTATCCGCAGCACGCTGGACGCCTGCAACGGCAACCTGAGCAAGGCGGCGGAGCAGCTCGGCGTGGCCCGCAGCACGCTGTACAGAAGGCTGCGAAAGTTTGGGATTATTGAATGAATGGGCGGATGGGGAGAGAAGGCTGGGGAAGGGAGGAGAAGCGTGGGGCGCTCCCCCCTTTTTTCAGAAACGTTTCTCCCACCTTCCCCCGCGTCTCTTTGTCCGAGAACGCTACAGTTTGGCCGTTCCTTGTGAAAAGTGTAGCGTTGCGCTACAGGTTCCGCGTGCTCCGCTACAGATACTTTGAGCGGACAAACAGGGCTTTGTGAAAAGAGATAAGCAATTTGAACGGATAGGAGTTTGGCACCGTTATTGCTCACTGAAAGGGCATGAGAACAAGGCGCTACGCCTCTGAAAACGCCAAACCTTATACGGAGCACAAAGCCATGATGAAGCGCATCGACTATTTCATCCCCACCCGGATCGTCTTCGGCGCGGGCCGCCTGAAGGAACTCGCCACCCTTTCCCTGCCCGGCAAGAAGGCCCTCCTGTGCGTCACCGAAGACAAGCTCATGGAAAAGCTCGGCATCCAGCAGCGCGTGATCGAACTGCTCGGACAGAACGGCGTGTCCGTGGCCGTGTTCGACAAAGTCACCCCCAACCCGACCCGCACCGGCGTCATGGCGGCCGCCGCGCTCGCCAAGGAAAGCGGCTGTGACTTCGTGATCGGGCTCGGCGGCGGCAGCAGCATCGACACCGCCAAGGCCGCCTCCATCATGATGGCCAACCCCGGCGACCTGTGGGATTACGCCTCCGCCGGAAGCGGCGGGCGCAAGCCGGTCTCCGGCGCGTTCCCCGTGGTGGCGATCTCCACCACCGCCGGGACGGGCACCGAAGCCGACCCCTATGCCGTCGTGACCAATGAGGAAACCAACGAAAAGCTCGACTTCACGCTCGACGAGATCTTCCCCGCCATTTCCATCATCGACCCAGAGCTGATGCTCACCCTGCCGCACAAGCTGACCCTGTTCCAAGGCTTCGACGCGCTGTTCCATGCTTCCGAATGCTACGTGAACAACGGCAACGAGAACCGCCTCACCGAGCTTTTCGCCGTCGACGCCATCGAAAAGGTCGCCAAGCACCTGCCCATCGTCTCCGAGGACGGCTCGAACCTCGAATCCCGCAGCAACATCTCCTACGCCGCGAATATCCTGTGCGGGTTCACGCAGTCCCTCGTGTGCACCACCTCCCACCACATCATCGCGCAGGCCCTCGGCGGGTTCTTCCCCAACGTGCCGCACGGCGCGTCCCTGCTGCTCATCGCCGACGCCTACTATAAGAAGGTCTGCTCGCTGCTGCCCACGGAATTCGACGCCATCGGCGAAATCATGGGCGAAAAGGCCGACCCCGCCAAGCCCGGCTACGCCTTCGTGACCGCCCTTGCCAAGCTCATGGAGCGTACCGGCATGGACAAGCTCGCCATGTCCGGCTTCAACATCAACAAGGACGACCTGCCCAAGGTGGCCCATATCGCCGCCGCCGAAGTCGGGTTCGAGTGCGACCGCTACACCGTCACGGAAGCGGACGTGGTCGAAATCCTGATGCAGTCCTACAAGTAGCCGCCGTTCCCTTTCCGGGAAGCGCGCGGGGTGCCGCTCCCCGCGCGGGCGGCGGGCTTGCCTGAGAAGGCGGGGAAGGTGGGGTTGCAGCCGTTCCCCGCGTGGGGCGGTGGCTGTATTCGCGCTGAGGGCGTCCCGGCGGCTCTTCCGTCCCCCGCTTGGTGGCTGGGACTGGAACCCCTTCCCCGTTGGTGTGTCCGATAGGCTTTGGATTTTGGGAATATGCCCGGAGCCCGTTCCCGTGTGGCGCAGGCCCGGCAGCCTTGCGGGGCGGAGAGTGGCCCGCCCCGCAAGGGGACCTTCGGGCAGGGGCGCCCCCCTCGGGCGGGGCCGCTTGCCTCCGCACATGCCCGCTTCCCGAAGGCCGCCGCATCCCCAGGCGCGCGGCGGGAGGCCCGTCCATCCCCTTCCGGGGCGCCGCCATCCCCGGCGTGCCGCCTCGGGGCAACGTTTTTTTCGTGGAGCAGCCGTGAAGCTGAAGACCGTCCTTTTCGGGACAACGTATGCATTCGGTTCGATCAAGGAAGTCCTGAACAAGGCCGGGGAGTTGCGCTCGGGAGACGTGCTTGCGGGCGTCGCCGCCTCGTCCATGCGGGAGCGGGTCGCCGCCAAGCAGGTGCTCAGCGAGCTGACGCTCGGCGACCTGCGCGAAAACCCCGTGGTCCCCTACGAGGACGACGCCATCACCCGGGTCATTCAGGACGCCGTGCACACGCCGGTTTACGGGAGCATCAGGAACTGGACCGTCGCGGAGTTCCGGGAATTCCTGCTGGACGGGCGCACGTCCGCCGCGGACATCGAGCGCGTCCGCAAGGGCCTCACCTCCGAAATGGCCGCCGCCGTGTCCAAGATCATGTCCAACGCCGACCTCATCTGCGCGGCGAAGAAGATGCCCGTGGTGGTGCGCTCCAACAATACCGTGGGCCTGCCGGGGCGGTTCTCCTCGCGCCTCCAGCCCAACGACACGCGGGATGACATTTCCTCCATTGTGGCACAGGTTTATGAGGGGCTGTCCTACGGCGCGGGCGACGCGGTCATCGGCATCAATCCGGTGACGGATACCGTGGAAAACACCAAGGCCATGCTCAACGCCCTGTGGGAGGTCATCGAGCGGCACCGGATACCCGCACAAAACTGCGTGCTCGCGCACGTGACCACCCAGATGGAGGCCATCCGGCAGGGGGCCAATGCGGGCATGATTTTTCAGAGCATCTCCGGGAGCGAGAAGGGGCTCGGCGAGTTCGGCGTGAGCGTGGGGCTGCTTGACGAGGCGTATGACCTCGCCGGGCATTACTGCCAGGCCGCCGGGCCCAACGTCATGTACTTCGAGACGGGGCAGGGTTCCGCGCTGTCGGCGGACGCGCATTACGGCTGTGATCAGGTGACGATGGAGGCCCGCTGTTACGGGCTGGCCCGCCGCTACCAGCCGTTCATGGTCAATACGGTGGTCGGCTTCATCGGCCCGGAATACCTGTACAACCATCAGCAGATCATCCGCGCCGCCCTTGAGGACCATTTCATGGGCAAGCTGCACGGCCTGCCCATGGGGTGCGACTGCTGCTACACCAACCACGCCGACACCGACCAGAATTCCAACGAGAACCTGATGCTCCTGCTGGCCGTCGCCGGGGTCAATTTCATCATCTCCCTGCCGATGGGGGATGACATCATGCTGAACTATCAGACGAACTCGTTCCACGACATCGCCACGGCCCGCCAGCTGCTCAACCTGCGGCCCGCGCCGGAGTTCGAGCAATGGCTGGAGCGGCACGGCATCATGGAAAACGGCATGCTCACGGCGCGGGCCGGGGACGCCTCATTCCTCTTTTAAGGCGCGGCGTCGCCATTCGTAAGGAAAGGACATGCGGGAACAGGATGTAGAGCGTATCGCGGCGGAAGTGCTCGCCGCGCTGAGGGAAGGCGCTCCGGCCGGGGCGGATCGTCCGGTCGGTCACGGGGAAACCGGGACTGGCGTTGTTCCGTCCGCCGGGCGGGGAAGCCAGCCGGAAGCGGCGCATACCGGGATGCCCACGGCTCAGGACGAGGGCCGGGACGGGGGCGGTACGCTTCCCGATCTGGCGGGGCCGGAATTCCGCCGGGGGTGTTTCATCGCTTCACCCCATCGGCGTGACGTCATTGATGATTTCGTTTCGCACACCGGGGCGCGCATCGCCACCGGGACTGTGGGGACGCGGCCCCCGACGCGGGCCTGCCTGCGTTTCCTTGCGGATCATGCCCGCTCGAAGGGGACGGTCTTTAAAGAAGTACCTGAAGAATGGATCAGCGGGCATGGCCTGTGGAGCGTTTCCACGCTGGCGGAGGACAAGGATACCTACCTCACGCGGCCCGACCTCGGGCGGCTGCTGTCCGAGGAGTCGCTGCGGGAGCTGAAGCGCCGCTATGCCGACGCCCCGCAGGTGGTGATCGTGCTTTCGGACGGCCTGAGCACGGACGCGCTGCTCGCCAACTATGAGGAAATCCTGCCCCCGCTCCTGAACGGGCTCAAGCAGGCCGGTATCCGGGCCGGGGCCCCGCTGTTCCTGCGGCACGGCAGGGTGAAGGCCGAAGACCGCATCGGCGAGGCCGTGGGCTGCGACGTGGTGGTCATGCTCGTGGGCGAGAGGCCGGGGCTTGGGCAGTCGGAAAGCATGAGCTGCTACGCGGTCTACCGCCCCACGGCGGACACGCTCGAATCCGACCGTTCGGTGCTTTCGAACATCCACAGGGAAGGGACGCCGCCTGTGGAAGCCGCCGCCGTCATTGTGGATCTTGTCCGGGACATGCTGCATTGGAAGGCCAGCGGCATCAAGCTGAACAGGCGTCAGGCCGGGGACGCGGGCGCATGACGCCGTCCGCAGGCCGGGATGCCGGGACGGGAAAGGGGGAAGCCCATGCCCAATGAGGCGGATACCGGGACGCGCGCCTATGTGCCGGGGAAGCAGGTGACGGTGGCGCACCTCATCGCGCACCCCGCGCCGGAAATCTGCGAAAAGGCCGGGATTCCCGACGTGGACGCCATCGGCATCCTCACCCTGACGCCGGGCGAGACGGCGATCATCGCCGGGGATATGGCGGTGCGTTCGGCGGACGTGAACGTGGCCTTCCTCGACCGCTTTTCCGGCACGCTGATCCTGTACGGTTCCGTGGGCGCGGTGGAGCAGGCCCTCACGCAGGTCAACGACATGCTCAACCGGCTGCTGCAATTCACTATTTGCCCCGTCACCCGGCACTGACGCCGGGCAGCGCTGGGCCCGCCCCCGTTCCGGAGTGGGGGCGGGCGGGGCGATGCCAGCAGAGCGATACGTTGCGTGCCTCCCGCCTTCCGGGGTGGGGACGCCATGCCGCTTTCAATCCGGAAGCGGGGGGCATCGCTTATCTGCGGGCCCGGCGCGCTGAGGCCGCTGGAGCCGCTGGGGGGCGGCCTTACGCCGATGCTGAAGGGGAGAGGCCGCTACGGAGGAAATCATGCCCAAACGCTGGAAATGCCTGCTTGCCGGGCCGCCCGAGGCCGGGAAGAGCACGCTCTGCGCCGCGCTTCTGGAGCCCGGTTCCGAAAGGCGGGTCATCAAGACGCAATCGCCCGTATTCCATAAAGATCTGATGGTAGACCTGCCCGGCGAGTACATCACCTACCCGCAGCGCCGCACGGCGTTCCTTGTGGCGGCTGAGGACGTGCGGGCCATCCTGTACGTGCAGTCCGCCACGGCGGAGCCCGCCCATGTCCCTCCGGGGCTGCTGCAAACCGTGCCGAACCTCCTCATCGCCGGGATCATCAGCAAAATCGACCATCCCGGCGCGGACATCCCGCGTGCCGAGCGGGGGCTGGCGCGCATGGGCCTGCGGGGGCCGTTCTTCACGGTGTCGGCATTCCGGCCCGAAACGCTGGAGCCGCTGCGCCGCTGGCTTGGAGAGAACGATCTCGTCCCGTGCGCCGGAACCGGGAAAGGCGCCTGAGCTGGAGGAAAGCCTTGTAAGGAAGGCCTGTTGGAAAGGCTCTCGAAGGGGTCCGGGCTGGACGGACGGCAGCGGGGCGGGATTTTTTTGCCACGGGGCGAAAAAAAGCTTGCCATTCCCGCATGGTAAGCGTAGGACTCTTTCCACACGACGCGGGGTGGAGCAGCATGGTAGCTCGTCGGGCTCATAACCCGAAGGCCGTAGGTTCAAATCCTGCCCCCGCAACCACAACGACATGAAGAAGCCCAAGGACAACCTCCTTGGGCTTTTTTTGTTGTGCGTGCGGTATGCCCGCCGTGGGGCATGGCGGCTGGAACGGCAGGCTGTCCATCGCCGACGCCGCGTAGGGGAATGGCGGACTGTCCGTGCCGTCGGGCCTGCGTGGAACGGGGCGGGGATTTCGGAGCGGGACCGGTCCTCCACGTGAAAAGGGCCCCGCTTTCCCTGGCAGGGACGCGCTATACCACAGGCCGCGCGCCGCCCGGCTGCCCGTACGGCGTACGGCGTCCGCCCGGAGGATAGGGGCGTGCCCGTGCGAAGCCCGATGCGGCATCCGCAATATGCCTCGCGGCGGGGGCTGAGGCGGCCCGTGCCGCGGCCTTTCCGTCCTGCTTGGCCCGGAGGAGGGCGTACCGGTCGATCAGCCGGGCACTTACCCATGCGGCGCAGTCGGTGATTTTTTCAGGTTCGACGGCGAATTCAGACCCGCCGAGCACGATGCCGAAGCGCTCGCGCAACAGCTTTTCCACCGCTTCGGGCACGTTGCACATCCGGTCGAAATCGAAATACCGGGCGCAGGTGGCGCATACGCGGGGCTCCTCAGCCGGTTCCGCCTCATAAGGGTTACGCATGGCATCCTCCTTGGATTGTTAAGGAAACCTGACGGGGATAAAAAGCCCCGGTCCCGGGGCTTTCCGTGCTAGGGGCGGCGGAGGCGTTTTGCGCACTCCGGGCATCTGCGCGCCAGTTCGGCGGCATTGGCTCCGGCATCTATCCCCGTGCCCGTGCGCCCGTACCGCCGCGCCAGCGTTTCGCACTCGGCCTCATCCAGCGGCGACGCGTGCCTGTAGCCGCGCCGCTCCATTTCGAGCACAAGCTCTTCGTGCCGCCGGAACATGCGCCGGGGGTCCACCAGCTTCCCGGCGAGGAACCCGTCAATGTTTTTCCCGCGCCGTAAGCTTCCGAGAAGCATATGTAATTCAACATGTTCGCCCAGCAGGTGCTTACGGCACATCGTTTCCGGGGGAAGCATCCACATTCGCATAGCCGTACTCCTTTGCCGGGAGTCTAGCGGGCGGGGCGCTTCCATACAATGAGACTTGTGCGGGCTTGCGGCGCTTGGGCTGTGCCTTTGCATCCGCCATTCCGCCGGAGAGGAACCGGGTTGCGCCGCCGTTTTCCCCTGTGCGGCCTCCGTCCGTTTCGCGGCGGGAAGGCTGCCCATGTGGGCGGGGCACTGACGTAACCCCGGGAGCCGGGAACCTTGAGCCCGGTGGAGGACGGGCCCTTCCCTGCACTCCGCGGGATTACGTCGGCAGCGGGCTTTCAGCTCCGTGCCGTGAAGAGAGCGTTCCATATATAGAGTATCAAGTTAAGATAAAATTCCATATATGAGATTAAAAACCGTCGTATGGATTCCAAACACAGCATCATGTATGGGAATCCATTTCCCAACCATGCGAAAAAAGATCAGAAGAAGGCGATAAGAAGGAATCACAGCCCGGTTTGGTGGGAAAGCCCGGAAAGGGGCGGCCGTGGACGGGGGAGGCGTAGGGGCATGGCCGACCGGAACGGGCTCCGGGCCGGGCAGGGAGCGGTACGGTGGGGCGGCTGGGCATCTGGGCCTTGAGGAGAGAGTCGGTTGGGGGGAGGCGGTTCCGGGGGCGCAGGGCAGCCAATCATGGTGAGGCTTGCGGACACCGATAAGGGGGCTGCACGGGCAGGGGAGCGGAAATGCCTGATGGTACGGTTTCCCTAAAGGAAAGGCGCGGATACGGCGGGGAATCCCCTGCCATGAAGGTAGGAACGTGGAGGGGGAGGAGGCGG
>OGZN01001358.1_pt1 | contig 11472 bp, 10 predicted proteins | sample 1576801 | NCBI WGS metagenome assembly OGZN01 (sample SAMEA3541573, study PRJEB24748) | human gut metagenome | biome: human gut; feature: human-associated habitat; material: faeces | place: China | collected 2012 | reverse complement strand
GGTTTCCCCTTGGCATTCGTTGCCGCTAAAATCGCTTTGGGCTACACACTGGTGGAGCCCTTTCAGGACCGGTTCATTGACGAGCTCTCCGGCGGCCAGCGCCAGCGGGCCTATATCGCCATGGTCATCGCCCAGGACACCGAGTTTATCCTTCTGGACGAGCCCACCAACAACCTGGACATCTATCACGCCACCAACATGATGAAAATCGTCCGCCGCCTCTGCGATGAGCTGGGAAAGACGGTGATTCTGGTCCTCCATGAGATCAACTACGCGGCCTTCTATTCCGACTACATCTGCGCGTTCAAGGACGGAAGGATCGCCAAATTCGGAACCGTAGAGGAGGTGATGACCAAGGAAACGCTGTCGCAGATCTATCAGGTGGACTTTGAAATCATGGAGATCGAGGGTCGCCCCCTGTCCATCTACTATTGACCCTGCCGCTCAAACAACCGCGAACATTCGCTTAGAAATGGAGAACACACATGAAAAAAGGAATCTCTCTTGCACTCGCCCTGGCCCTCGCACTGGGCCTGACCGCCTGCTCCACCGGTGGAGACGACACCCGGTCCACCGGCAGCCCCTCCCCCGCCGTGGAGAGCCCTGCGGCCGGCACCGAGGCTCCCTCCGCCCCCGAAACCGTCACCATCACCTCCCTGAACGCCGACAAGGAGGCCGTGGAGCTGGAGGTCCCCTACGATCCTCAGCGCATCGCCATTCTGGACATGGCCTCCCTGGATATTCTGGATGCCCTGGGCGTGGCCGGGGGCCGCGTTGTCGGCTCCGCCGACACCTCCCTGGACTACCTCCAGAGCTATGTGACCGATGAGAACGTGGCCAATCTGGGCACCATCAAAACCGCCGATCTGGAGGCGGTCATGGCCGCCCAGCCCGATGTGATCTTCATCGGCGGCCGCCTGGCCAAGTCCTACGACGCCCTGAGCGAGATCGCCCCCGTGGTCTACCTCGCCACCGACAGCGAGCTGGGCGTGGTGGAGAGCGTCCGCCAAAACGCCGCTACCATCGCCTCCATGTTTGGTCTGGAAGACAAGGTGGACGAGCTGATGGCCGGGCCGGATCGAAGTCGAAGATTGGGATGATGACGAAGAAGCCTGAACATTCCGGCCTGCTGGTCATCGACAAGCCGCAGGGGGTCACCAGCCATGACGTGGTCGCGGCCGTGCGCGGCGCCCTGCATATGAAGCGTGTCGGCCATGCTGGCACGCTCGACCCGATGGCCACCGGCGTGCTGGTGGTGGGTTTCGGCAATGCCACGCGACTGCTCAACTACATTGTCGACCATAACAAAACGTACGAGGCCACCATTCGCCTTGGACAGCGCACCACTACGGACGATGCCGAAGGCGAGCTGTTGCCGGCGGGGGAGCGGGCAGTGAACTTTCCTTCGCGTCAAGCCGTGGAACAGCTGATCACAGAACGGTTCACCGGGCGCATCGAACAGGTACCGAACGTCTACTCCGCCATTAAGGTCAATGGCCAGCGTGCCTATGATCTGGCGCGCGAAGGCAAGGATGTGGAGCTTAAGGCACGTCCTGTGACCATCGAAGAGTTCAACGTGCGGCAGGCGCGTTACGGCTACACGCATAGCGATCGTGCCGGCACGGAACTTGCTGGCGCAGTCGTGGCCGAGAGGGCAGGAGATGGATGGATTGCCGACACTGCACCGCATGAAGATATGCAGCCCGTTATGGAACTCGACGTGACCGTGACCTGTTCCGCAGGTACCTACATTCGCGCGCTCGCACGCGATCTGGGCGAGGAACTCGGGTTGGGAGGCCATCTGACGATGCTGCGACGCACACGTGTCGGCAGATTCTCAGTGAATATGCCCAACGTCATGAGCGCCCACGCTGAATCCAAAACATTCACCAATCGTGAAGGCATGGAAGTGACGCGCAATCGTGCAGTGCTTGACGATGCAGATCATGCGCTCGATCATGCGCTCGATCCCGTGGCCAGCGCTGCGGCTTCCATGAATATGCTGGCCGTGAGCGATCAGGAAGCGGCCGACTTGCGTTTCGGACGCAGAATCGCGCATGACATACGTACGACCACGGCGGCGTACGTTGAGGAAACCAACGATTTGGTCGCCATCCTCGAACGTGCGAAACGCGGTGAGGCTAAACCGGTCGCGGTATTCAACTGAACCATCCAATCAGACTACAGATACGAATTCATACACAAGAAGGACATGATGAAGACAATCACGCTCACGCCTGATGCCAGCGGCATGGTGGATTGGCCTACGCTGAGCAACGATAAGAAATCCGTGGTGACCATCGGTTCGTTCGATGGCATGCATCAGGGCCATCAGGCGGTGATTCGCCGCGTGGTGGAACTCGCCAAGAAGGAACAGTCCTTCTCCGTGGTGGTGCTGTTCGATCCACGCCCAGCGCTCGTGCACGGCTACGCGGCGCAAAACGGTGGCCAGGAGCCGCCGGCGGGCATGATCGACGCGCAGGCGCTCACCAGCATGCAGGAGCGTCTGCGCGCCATCAACAAGCTGGGCGTGGATTACACGCTCATCGTGCGTTACACGCTGGCGTTCGCGGCGAAATCGTACCGATTCTTCCTTGGACAAATGGTGGGCAAGCTGGGCATGCGCGCGCTAGTGCTCGGATCCGATGCGGCCATGGGTGCGAACCGTGCCGGCGATGTGAAGGCCATCGAGAATCTGGCGCTCGCCACCGGCGTGTTCCAGCTTGACGTGGTCGACGATCGTGGACCGGGCGAAACCCGCGTGCCAGCCAATGCGAAGCCGGTTATGCCCACCGACCATGGTGAGCCGGCCGATCCGCTGGAAGGCGCGTCCAAGGCGGAACGTCGCGCATGGAGCAAGAAAAACCAGGCGAAGGCCGTGCGCGTGTGGAGCTCCACGAATGTGCGCTACCTGCTGGGCCAGGGGCGCATCAAAGACGCCGACGCGATTCTGGGACATCCGCATGCCGTGGAAGGCGCCGTGGTGCATGGCGAGGAACGTGGACGCACCATCGGCTTCCCCACGGCGAATCTGAGCGAGAATGTGGCAGGCTATCTGCCGGTCGACGGCGTATACGCCGGTTGGCTTGTGGACTTGGGCGCGAAGACGGCGGACGATGATGCGCAGGGCGCTTCCGAAGGTGTTTCGCAGCAGTTCGATTCCTCTGCCGTGGACGCGCGACTTGCCGATCATTCGCCGTATCGTTGGCCTGCTGCGATTTCCATCGGCACCAAGCCGACCTTCAACGAGGTGACCGGCATGAACGATCGCGTGGTCGAAGCCTATGCCGTCACCGACGATTGGCTTGATTTATACGATCACCAGGTACGTGTGGAATTCGTAGGATTCCTGCGTCCTCAAATCAAATTCGATTCCGCACAGGATTTGATCGATGAGCTGAAGCGCAATGTCGAGGAAACCAAGCGAATTACTGCCTGATGCTAATCACAACGATGATCGCAATGATAATCACGATAATGACAGTGATTAATGAATGCTGATATTTCCAGTAAAAACGTATCAGTATTCAAAAATAGTGGGGCTCTTACGTAAGCATTTACGTAAGAGCCCCACTTGTATAGGTTAAAAAAATAACATAATGTATATGCTTCGCGTGCATACATGCAAAAACGGTATGTAGGGTGTGTATTATCGCAACATGGCGCCAAGCGCATCCTGCAATGTGTCGACCTGAACGATCGACAATCCGGGAATTGCGATTTCTCTACGTAATGTCGGCACTACAGCGGTGGTGAAACCAAGACGGGCGGCTTCGCGCAACCGGTATTCCAATCGCGGCACCGGACGCACCTGCCCGGTCAACGAAATTTCGCCAATCGCACATGTGGTGCGGCTGATCGCCTTCGATTTCGAGGCGCTCGCCAATGCGCCGACGATCGCCAGATCGCATCCGGGCTCGCGCGCCTGGCCTCCGGCGATGGTGGAAATATACAGATCGTTCGCCAAAAGATTGACGTTGCCATGCCTGTATAGCACTGCCACCAGCATGGCGATGCGGTTGGCGTCGACGCCGTTCGCGGCACGTCGTGGCGTTGGCAGTACGGATTTGGTGACCAGCGACTGCACTTCGATGGGAAGACTGCGATGACCGTCCAACGTGAAGGTCACGCACGTGCCCTCCACCGGAGAGGGATCTGCGGAATTGGACGAGGAAAGAAACAGTCCGGACGGGTCCGTCACCTCTTCGATGCCTTCGCCGCTCATATCGAAACAGCCGACCTCATCAGTAGGGCCGAAACGGTTTTTCACCGCGCGCAGCATACGCAATGCGGTTTCGGTGTCGCCTTCGAACTGGCAGACCACATCAACCAAATGTTCCAACGTGCGCGGGCCGGCAATCGACCCGTCTTTGGTGACATGACCGACCAACAATACCGGAATATCAAGCGTTTTGGCGGTGTCGATCAGCGCGCTCGCCACTTCGCGCACCTGAGTCGAGCCTCCGGAGATGCCATCGACTTCCTGCGAGACGATGGTTTGCGCGGAATCGACGATGGCCAGCGCAGGCTTGCATTGTTCGATAAGCCCCAGCGCGGTTGACAGGTCGGTGGTGGCGGCCAGAAGCAGATTCGGTTCGACCGCGCCGATGCGCGAGGCCCTCATGCGCACCTGCGCCTGCGATTCCTCACCGGAAATATAGAGCACCGTGTTGCGTTCGGGCTGTGCTGCGGAAAGACGGGCAACATTGCCTGCGGTCTCCAGCAGCAGCGTTGATTTGCCGATACCCGGTTCGCCCGCGATAAGCGTGACGGAACCGGGAACGATGCCGCCGCCAAGTACGCGGTTGAATTCCGTGAACCCAGTGTCGATTCTGGAAATGTTTTCCGTACTGATTTCCGTGATCGGTTTCGCCGCGGAATCGGGCACTGCATGCGATAGCGTGCGCGATGTGCGTCCGGGAGCGGCGGTGCGTGACGATGCGGAGGGGCGCGCTTCATGGAATTCCTCGATGGTGCCCCACTGGCCGCATTCAGGGCAGCGGCCCAGCCATTTCGGCCCGCTCCAGCCGCATTCGGAACATACAAATTGCGAGGACGTCTTTGCCATATCGCCGACAATACGGATATTTTGGGACAATCGTTTTCGGAGATATTAAGGGGGTGCTGGTGCGGGATGATGGCGAGATCACGGTTTCTGGATTCGAGCGTCTCACGGATATGAAAGAATAACAGCCATGTCTACTACGCAAACTTCCTCTTCTCATGGCAAACTGATCGTGGCTGTCATTGCCGCCGCTTTGGTGGTCGTGCTCGCCTTGGTGTCCGCTTTCATCTGGCCCGGCTGGGCTCTGAACAAGGGCGATGAAGCGTCCACTCAGGGCACCACCACCTCGCAGGGCGCGTCGCAGGATGCCTCTGAGCCGACCACGCCGTCCATTGACGCTGTGGCGTTGCCGGATGACGCCAGCGAACTGTTGAAGGCCATGCCTGATTCCGTGTTGAATTTCGCGCGCACCAAGGCCGATGCCAGCACTTCGTGGAGCGGCGCTTCCCCGGTCGAGGAGTACACGTTGACGTATTCCACGGGCAAGGACGGTCAGGATATCACCTTGAAAGTGGCGCAATGGTCTCAGTCTGATGATGCGCAAAGTCAGTATGACAATCTGACCGGTGCCATGACCGGCAAGGAGCTGGGCGGCGGCAATGTGAAGGTTTCCGGTGAAGCGACCGGCGCCTATAGCGCCAAAACCGATCCGGACGACGAAACCAAGGCCATCGCGGTCTGGCGCAACGATACCGTGGTGTTCCAAGCCACGGGAGCCAAGGATTCGGTGCAGCGCTTCTACCAGCAGTTCCCGCTGTGATACTGCCTACGGCTGGTTGTGCGATCCTATGATTCATGCATGATTCACGTAAGATTCAGCCGTGGACCATGCGGACTGCGTTTGCCTGATCTTCCGATAAAAAGGTGCGTGCTTCCACCATATGAATGCGGTTGTGTGCGTTAGTCCCCGAAGCAGTGTAGTATTGGGCAAGTTGCAAACTTTTACCCTTTGAGTTTAAGAACGGAGGCTGAGATGGGCTCGGTCATCAAGAAGCGCCGCAAGCGCATGAGCAAGAAGAAGCACCGCAAACTGCTTCGTAAGACTCGCCACCAGCGCAAGTAGTCTTCAGGCGCGGTTGAAGCGTCGCTTAAACAAAATCCCGTATGTCTTCTTGAGGTATGCGGGATTTTTGCATATTGCAAAGAAATAAACGAAAAGTACGAGAATCGAAAATCAATAGATGCAAAAAGAAGGCTGTGCGCTCGAAGTTGAACGCACAGCCTCATATGGTTTCGTGTAGGTTCGCGAAAATCCGCGGAAAATGCGGAACTTACGCTACTTCAAACTCACTTGTTGGAGTTGGTGAGCACGCGCGGACCGTTGGGATCGCCCACGATGACCTGGTCCACCATGTGCAGGAACAGGCCATGCTCCACCACGCCAACGGTGTTGATGAGATCGTCGGCCAGAGCCTCCGGGTGTTCGATGCATTCGAGGTGCAGATCGACCACGTAGTTGTTCTCGTCGGTGCGCACCGGCTGGCCTTCGGCGTCGAGGCGAAGCACCGGCTTGTAGCCGCGGGCCTCGAACTTCTTGATGACTTGGCCGGCACCGAACGGAATGACCTCGACCGGCAGCGGGAACTTGCCGATGGTGTCCACAACCTTGGACTCGTCCACGATCCACACGATCTTGTTGGAGTTGGTGGCCACGATCTTCTCCCACAGCAGAGCGGCGCCGCCGCCCTTGATGCCGTTGAAGTTCTTGTCGACCTCGTCGGCGCCGTCGATGGTCACGTCGATGTGATCAACGTCATCGATGTCGACGATCTTGATGCCGTAGCCTTCTGCCTGCTCCTGAGTGCGGCGGGAGGTGGTCACGCCGGTGAACTCCAAGCCTTCCTCCTGCACGCGGCGGCCGAGCTCGTCGACCAGGAAGCGCACGGTCGAGCCGGTGCCCAGACCTGCGATCATGCCGTTCTGAATCAGCTTGGCAGCTTCGATGCCGGCTGCCTTCTTCAATGCGTCCTGCTGTGCCTTGTCCATGATCCTCCTTCGATATGGGGTTAAGACCGTCTCCATATTATCGGATGTGTTGATTTTTGTGCGTTTGCGGACATGTCATGAACGAAGGTGTGCCATTGGTGGTCAGCAAATGTTTTCACAGGATGTTTCACGCATTTTCGAGGCGTTAAGGTCGAAAGTGCTGGCTCGTTAGTTGTGCTTGACTGCAAATGGCGCTTCGTCGAGGACGAGCGTGCCGTCGCCTTGCACGTAGCCTTCCACCGCGATGTAACCGCGGATCAGGCGTGGCTTGCCGTCGAACGTCGGACTGGAATTTGGCGGGGGAGTGAAGCGAATGGTGCCCGACACCGCCAATCCCGAAGGACTGGCGCGATGCGGCAGTTTCGGCAAGTCGGCGACGGCGTTCGTTGGCGCCGACGCGTTTGCGGATTCGGCTGATTCGCTCGTTGGCGCCGGCGTGTTTTCCGAGGAATTCGCGGATTGTTCGTTCTGTGCATCGTCGGCTGGCTGCCGCTCGTCATGCTCGTGGGGAAAACAGTCCGGCTTGAGCAGCATTTCGGCATACGATTTGCGCGGTGCCTCGGCGTCAGGCGTCGTGCCATCAGGCATGGTCGTATCAAGCGCGGTGGTCGGTTCCGGCATGTCGTCGGATTCCACCGACATTTCGTTGGACGTCAACGGCAATGTCGCCTCGTCGGGCGCTGGATAGCCTTCCGGCTCCACCAGCATATCGGCGATGGAACGCGGACGCGGTTCCGGATCGGCCGCGCCCATCAGATCATCGGCCAACGATCCTTGAGCGGACTTGCCTTGCCCGCGCACCATATGGTATTCGTCCGTAGTGATTTTGCCGTCAAGCAGCATTTGGGCATCATCGGGAACATCGGTACCTTGCGAATATTCGGAAGCCAGCAGCGACTGCCAACCCTCCAAAGGAAGATATCCTTCACGGATCTTCGAACGGCAATCGCCCGCATAGGTGCGCGCCAGCTCGTCCACCTTCTCATTGCCGGCATTGCCGGCATGACCCTTGACCCATACGAATTTCACCGGTCCGGGGCGCTTGGAGATTTCGGCATCGATTGCGCGAATCAGATCCGCGTTCTTTACCGGCTTCTTCTGCGAGTTCTTCCAGCCGTTCTTCTTCCAGCCGTGAACCCACGTGGTGGAACAGTTGATCGCATACTGCGAATCGGTTTCGATCACCAACGGTTCGGAGCCGGGGTGCGCGCGCAACGCCTCCAGCACCGCGCACAGCTCGCCAATCTGATTGGTGCCGTTCGTAGCTCCGCCGGCATCGCAGTCGCTGTCATGGTGATGCCCCGGCTTGCCGCCTGTGGCAAGCTCATGATCGGCCCAACCCCAACCCATCGGACCATTCGGATTGCCTAAAGCGGAACCGTCTGTAGAAACCGTAATCGTCATATCTCTACCCTACGAAAGCCGTGAGACGCTGCCATACGTGGTGAACTGCGAACTGTGATCGGGCGACGTCGAACGGGAATCTCAATCATCCAAACACAGCATGACGGAAGCGCGGAACAGCGTGCCGTCATAATCGAACGAGGTCGCGCCATGATGCCGTTCCGCGGTTTCGCGCACGGTGGCGGTGCCCAAACCTTCACCCCCATGCTTGGTTGAGGCGAAAGCGTCGCCAACCTGCATAATGGAGGAATCGTGCGTGTTGTCGACCACAATGAACAGTGATGCGGGCGGCCCAGTGCGATATTTGATGCGCACCCTGAGTTTTTTCTCCCCATCCTGTTGTTTCATAATGGCCTCAGACGCATTTTCCAGTAGATTGCCGACCATGGAACATAATTCGGCATTATTGATGTTGAGATATTGCGGCACCGACGCTTTGACATCGACTTCAGCCCCTATATGGCGGATCCAGTCACAGTAGTAGACCAGCACCGCGTTCAACGAAGCATGTTCGCAATACTGCATGGGGATGGGCTGCAACAGCCTATGATTGGCCATCTCCTCCAAATACGAGGTGATGCCGGGCATATCGTCGGCCGCGGCGAGAGCCTGCAACGTCTGAATATGATGCCGGATATTGTGCTTGATCTGCCTCGCTTCGTTGATGCGTTCGTTCATATGCTGCAGCTGCAAGGTCTGCATGGCTTCGTAATGTTCGCGTTTGCTGGCTTCGCGCAGTCGGTCCGCCTGCTGGACCATATACCAGATGAGGAAGTAGGCCATGGTCATGAAACCGGAATATGCGATGGATACGGTGAAGGCGATGCTAAGCACGCGGGTGTCGAGCAGCGATGCGTTGTCGGCGGGCATGCACCACACCACAATTGCTGTGGAAATGAACGGAAAAAGCCAGATGACCCTCCAAAAATTCCTGCTGATGGAAGGTGAATCGAATGTTGCGGAAAATGAATGATGGAACGGATGGAAAAGTGTAGTCGCCGCAATCAAATCAAAAATCAGCAGACTGATCATTCCCGGCCATCCGACACGTAAATTCATGGACTGCTCATTCAGAACAGCTAAATCCACGGCCAAAGACAGGTAATAAATGATCGCGACGATATATGCGGCTGTTGAAACGACGAAAAGAAGCTGCCCCCAAGGAAGATTCGTCATCTTACGTAAAGCCAATACCACAACCGGAGCCGAAGGAATCACGGACCAGAGCGAGGGGACGTGGGCGAGGCAACATGCGATGCCGCACAGGAAGAAGACAATCACGCCGGAAATCATGAGAATAAGGCCGTCGCGCTTGGGATTCTCCATATGATGCCAGGTCATGTACAGGCAGAGAAGCAGGCCCGTTAGCGCGTTTAGCTGCTCGCCGATGGCGAAGAACATGCATGATGGCGTGATCGATGCGAGTGCGTCAAGCATGGCTAGTCCTCCATTCTCATGCGGGTGAACGTGTATTCCGCGTATTTTCTGCAGGTGGTGGTCACCGCGGTTTTCGTGATGGGAATGTGCTTGCCGCCTTTCATCACGAATTCATTGTTGCTGATGCCTGACACGTAGTCGAAGTTGACGAGCACTCCTCGCGCGGTGCGGTAGAAGTTGCTGAATACGGTGAGACGATGTTCCACATCGGAGAAGTTGGTGCGGATTTTCGCGCAGGTGCCGTCGGCGAAGGTGAATTCCACATAATGCGCGCTGGAAAGCGCGTAGGCGATAAGGCGACGGTCCATGGTGATGGCGGGATTGCCGAACGCCACCTGCCATGCGGCGTCCGTGCTGTTTTGTGCATTGCCCGTCGATTGATGTTTTTTCAGATGAGTGACCGGTGTTTTCGTGTCGAGCTGCGCTGCGACGCGGTCCATGGTCGCATGGAACGCGTCGTGATTCAGGGGCTTCAACAGATATCCGCTTGCCTGCACCTCGTAGCCGAGCACGGCGAAATCAGTGCTTGACGTGATGAACACGATCGGGCAATCGTCGTTTTGTCTGCGCAGCGTCCGTGCGATATCAAGTCCGGTCGCCGCATGCGTGGCGGTTTCGTCGTCCGACAGATAGCAGTCGAGCAGCAGCAGGTCGTATCGGGCGTCTTTCCAGCTTTCGATGAAGGATTCCGCATCGGCGAAGGTCACGCATTCCACGCCGATATCGCGGGTGCGTTTGAAATATTCCGCGCACATGACGGCCATCAGTTGGCGTTCGGCGGCGTGGTCTTCGACGATGGCGATGCGCATCGTTCACCTCCCATGAAGATTGGCGGGGACCGCTGGACTGAGTGTTGTGTCGCTATCATTCAAGCGTAATGCGAAGCGGGGCCGGCAGGAGGGTGATAGCGTGCGTGTCATGCCAGAATTCGGCGTTTCGTGCCATATCGCACGATTCGTGTTCGTTGCGATTCGTATTCGGGCGGATATGCGAGAAGCCCGCCTTTTTCAGGAAAGCGGGCTTCTCAGTGAGTTTGCGAATGATTGGCGAATGGCTGGATTACGCCGATTCGCCAATGATCACTCGGCCAAGGCCTTGTCCACGACTTCGGTGGCTTCGGCGAGCACCTTGTCGAGGGCTTCGGGGGATTCGAAGGACTCGGCGTACACCTTGTAGATGTTCTCGGTGCCGGAAGGACGGGCCGCGAACCAGTTGTTCTCGGTGGTGACCTTCAGGCCGCCGATCTTGGCGTGGTTGCCCGGAGCCTCGGTGAGCTTGGCGGTGATGTCCTCGCCGGCCAGCTGGGTGGCCTCGACGTCGTCGCCGGTGAGCTTGGCGAACTTCTGCTTCTGCTCGAGGGTGGTCGGGGTATCGACGCGCTTGTACCAGCTTTCGCCGAAACGCTCCACCTGCTCCTGATGCAGCTGGGCCGGGTTCTTGCCGGTCTTGGCGGTGATTTCCGCAGCCAGCAGGTCAGGGATCAGACCATCCTTATCGGTGGTCCACACGCGGCCGTCCTTGCGCATCCACACCTTGCCCGCTATCTCCTGCAACTGCGGAATCTCCTTTTCCAGCACTTC
>OGZN01001352.1_pt1 | contig 11490 bp, 8 predicted proteins | sample 1576801 | NCBI WGS metagenome assembly OGZN01 (sample SAMEA3541573, study PRJEB24748) | human gut metagenome | biome: human gut; feature: human-associated habitat; material: faeces | place: China | collected 2012 | reverse complement strand
GAGCTTCTGTTACTCATGTGGATGCTTCTAAGGGTATGGTTACCTGGGCAAAGGAGAATGCGGTTGCTTCCGGTCTGGGAGATGCTCCGATCCGCTGGCTGGTGGATGACTGTGTGAAGTTTGTTGAGCGTGAGATTCGCAGAGGGAATCATTATGATGCGATCATTATGGATCCGCCTTCTTATGGACGTGGACCGAAGGGGGAGATCTGGAAAATTGAGGATTGTATCCATGACCTGATTAAGCTGTGTACAAAGATTCTCAGCGATGAGCCTTTGTTTTTCCTGATAAATTCTTATACAACAGGTCTGGCACCGGCAGTTCTTACTTATATGTTGTCTACTGAATTGAAAAAGTTCGGCGGGCATGTGGATTCTCAGGAGATCGGGCTTCCGGTAAGCTCTAACGGGCTGGTTCTGCCATGTGGTGCTTCTGGAAGATGGGAAGCGTAGAAAGGTTTCCTTTTGTTTGTCATTGACGGAAAACTGCTTTTTAGCCGAATCAGTTAAGTCTCCTGCAGAGATTGTGAAAAGCAATTTCACATGAGTTCAATTTGAACTGTTTGGCGAGATGGGAGGAAACGTGATTATGAAGGAACTTAATTTAAAACATGAAGCCAAACGTTACGGCTGTGCGGTTCTGGCTGCAACGATCATGGCGTTGAATATTAAGACATTTGTTCGTGCAGGCGGTCTTTTTCCGGGTGGATTTACAGGACTTACTCTGCTGATCCAGAACATTTTTCAGACATTTATGGGGATTGCAGTTCCATATACGCTGATTAATGTACTGCTGAACTCTATTCCTGTATTTATTGGTCTGAAGTTTATTGGAAAGAAATTTACGATAAGTTCTGTCTGTGTGATTGTGCTTTCCGGTCTGCTTACGGATATTATTCCCAGTCAGCCGATTACTTATGACACATTGTTGATCAGTATCTTTGGTGGTCTGATCAATGGTTTCTGCATCAGTCTCTGTCTGATCGGTAATACCAGTACAGGTGGAACTGACTTTATTGCAATTTATTTTTCCGAGAAAAATGGCAGGGATATCTGGAATTATATCCTGTGTGGAAACGCAGTGATCCTGACTGTGGCAGGTTTGCTCTTTGGATGGGACAGAGCACTTTACTCTATTATCTTCCAGTTTACCTCTACGCAGGTGATCCAGATGCTGCATCAGAGATATAAGAAGCATACGCTGTTCATCATCACGAAGGAGCCGTATCAGATTTATGAAGAGATTTTTAAGCTTACCAACCATACGGCAACACGTTTCGAAGGTATTGGATGCTATACAGATGAGAAGACCAGTATGATCTATTCTGTAGTCTCTACAGAAGAAGCAAAATATCTGGTAAAGAAGGTACATGAGATCGATCCGAAGGCTTTTGTAAATATTATCAAAACCGATTACATAAACGGAAGATTTTACCAGAAAACAGATTATTAATTACTTGTATTCCCTTTCTGTGAGCGTATAATACAGGATATAAGGAATCTGTTTGTTCATGGAGTTTGTACTTAAAATTGGATGAACAGTAACCGGCACACAAGGAGGGTGATATATATGGGTAATGCAACAGAAAGCACACTTCCTCACGGCAATACCTCAGGCTATGACCGCAAAGCCTGCAGGACATGCGCCTGTTCCACCTGTTATGAGCAGGAGTTCTGCGACAGATGCAGTTCCTGTCAGAATCAGTCACGCAAATTAGACAGGTGCAATGCCTATGAGGGAGCATATAACTATTAACCTCAACATATCCCTATCTGCTGCAAAATAATAAACAGTGGATGGGGATTTCTTTATAAAAAACAGTTATTATATTATAAGTATAAGCAATGTTTTTCTATAGCAAGCCTCTTAATCAATATGCATTATTTACGAGGGTTGCTATAAGTTTACAGATTCATAAGATGTATCTGATATAATAATTCTGTTACTTACTGATATAAACTTTCCGTAAGTTCTTTTGCTGATGAACTTTGCTATAGAATTTTTTGTGGGATGGCAGAATATTGAATGGTTACAAAAGAACAATTATTTACAGGAGAAGAAAAAAATATGATCGTATATCACTATTGCAGTTTAGAATCATTGAATTCTATTTTGAAAAATTGTTCCCTCCGTCTGACAAATATCCTGAAATCCAATGATTCCATGGAGATCAGCTGGATCTGCAGGTATTATGATGCAGAATTTAAAAGAGCTTATGAAAATGCTTCAGATTTATTCAGATCAAAGATTTCATCAGAGAGATTGATGGGATATGTGAAACTGTTTACAGATGAATTTTTCAATGAAAATCATGCAGACTTCAGATATTATGTAACCTGTTTTTCATATCAGAATGATCTGCTCAGTCAGTGGCGGGGATATGCGGATGACGGGCGCGGAGCTGCCATCGGATTTGACCTGGATGTATTAAAAGAAGTTGTAACGGTTTCTCCGGAGATTTCAAAGCCGTCAATTGTGTCATTACATAAGATCAGTTATTCTGAAACAGAGCAGAGAGAAGTTGTACATCAGATAGTGCAAGAATTGGTTGATGAAATCGAGAAGATATTACAGAAAGAAGAACAATGTCGGGAAAGCATTGAGGAGAAGCAGGATTATGAAATAGAAGTACTGGATAAAGTCATGAACTGTTTTGAGAAAAAGTTTTTGAAATTATTTCAGGAATCTGTTTACATGAAAAATCCGTTTTTCAGAGAGGAAAGCGAAATCCGATTGTGCGAGTTTTCGCCGAAACAGTTTCTGATGGGAAGAGAAGTTGAACTTTCTCTCGGTGCACGTTTATATAACTATTCCTACTATGTAAAAGAAAGTCAGCTGATATCTTATGTGGATTTTGATTTTTCAGATTGCCTTGACCAGCTGATAAAGGAACTCGTTATAGGGCCAAAGTGTCTGATGTCAGAGAGAGACATGGAATATTATCTGACAACGCTCGGTCTGTCGAATTGTCGGGTAAAGAAATCGCAGGGGACATATCGGTAATATATTTATAGCAATTCCCTTATATGGGCATATCAGACATCATGGAAAGGCAGATGAAAGACATGAAAAGAAAATTACCATTCAGAAAAGTGGCGGTATTTCTGATACTGGCATTATTTCTGACAGCAGGCATCAGTATGCGTGCAGTTACCGTAAATGCAGCCACATATGTGAAACAGAACAGAACTTCCGTCAGTATAACATCGAAGAAAACAGGATGGCAGAAAATAAACGGAGACTACTATTTTTATAATTCAAAGGGCCGTCTGATTTGCGGTTCTTTTAAGTACAAAGGCTATTATTACTACAGTATTGCCAACGGCAAACGTTTCACCGGATGGATGAAACGTTCCGGTAACAAGTACTATTACAATCGCAAAAATGGTGCCATGTTCCGTAATCGCTGGGCTACAGGAGATAAATATACCTATTACTTTAATAAATCCGGCGTGGCGATCGCCAGTCAATGGCTCACCCAGGATGGAAAAAAGTATTATTTCCTCAGCAATTCCACAATGGCAAAAGGCTGGCAGAAAATAGGTGGATATTATTACTATTTCAGCAAAAAAACAGGAGTGCTTGCGACAAATACCTGGGTTGGCAACTATTATGTCAACAGCAAAGGCCAGCGCGTGAAAGCATCAGACTCCAAACCAACAGTCAGCCAGAGCGGAAACACCTATACATACAAAAGCAGCACCTTAAATATTAAACTCTCCCGCAAATCTGTCCATGGTATTTCCTACTGGGTAGCGCATATAAAGACATCCAGTGCCAAACAGCTGAAATCTGCCCTCTCAAACGGAACTTACGGCGGATCCCGCCAGACAACATCTGATGCAGTAGCCTCAAATGGCGGCATTATCGGAGTAAATGGCAGTGCTTTTGACTACGGAACAGGAAAACCATCTCCGCTCGGTATGTGCATCAAGAACGGAACCATCTATGGTGACTATATGACAAGCTATTCTGTCATGGCAGTAAAGAAAGATGGAACTATTTATACTCCGGCACAGGGACTTATGGGAAAAAATCTTCTTGCAGCCGGTGTAAAAGATACATATAATTTTGGTCCGGTTCTTATTAAAGATGGCGAAGCCCAGCTTCCATGGGCTGAAACAGAAAAATATTATCCACGTACAGCGGTAGGAATGGTAAAGCCCAACGATTATGTACTCCTTGTAACAGATACCGGCAGCTATAATGGTCTTAATCACTGGGATATGGTGAATATTTTCAAATCCTACGGCTGTACTTATGCTTACAACCTGGATGGAGGCGGTTCTGCAACCCTGTACTTTAATGGAAAAGTAATGAATAAACTTATCGGCAATACTCAGCGTCCATGCGCAGACTTCCTTTATTTCACCCGATAATCCTTTTCCAGATAAGAATCCCGTCTGCTTGCACATGCTGCCAAAGCCCAGCACACAAGAATCAGCAGCCCGATCCCCATAGCCAGCACAGCAAGCAGGATTACGATAATTGCGTGGATAAACATAGACATGGATGACCTCCTTTCACAGTCATTCGGTTATGAACTGAGCAGCGAAGCAGATGATTTTATCCGCCTGACTTGTCTCATTCACTGACTTGGATAAAAATGGATGTTGTATAAGGAGTAATAAAAAGATATCAGGATGACCTGACAAGAACAATTAAGACAGTTAAAAGATCTGTTAACTGATTTAAATATACGCTGTCACACTCAAAAAAGCAAGCCGAAACTTTCGAGGAATTTCGACTTGCTTTTTGGCTAATTATTTACGAGGCTTGTTATAAGTATCAGAGAAAGATGTTACGGCAATCCGGAATGAATTTGGGTTACGTTACTGAGAACAGAGGGAACAGTAACGATTGTTTTGGTAAAATATTAACAATTCCATAAAAACACTTGACAACCCTACTTTACCATACTAAAATGTAAAAAGCAAAAAAACTGTTGCCGTAGGAAAAACAAATGATTGCCCTATACGGAAAAAGGGACATCCTTCCATGGCAGAACAAGGAGGAATATTATGAAAAAATACAGCGACATGAGCAAAGAAGAACTGCTTACACTCAAAGCACAGCTGGATAAAGAATACGCAGATATCAAAGCAAAGGGCTTAGCTCTCGATATGTCACGTGGAAAACCGTCAGCAGACCAGCTCAATCTCTCAATGGGATTAATGAACGTATTAAGCAGCGATTCAGACCTCAAGTGCGAAACAGGAGTAGACTGCCGTAACTACGGTGTTATCGACGGAATCCCGGAAGCTAAACGCCTCCTTGGAGAAATGTCCGAGGTAGATCCGGACCACATCATCATCTACGGAAACTCAAGCTTAAACGTTATGTTTGACAGCATTGCACGTTCTATGACACAGGGTGTAATGGGAAATACCCCATGGTGCAAACTTGATAAGGTAAAATTCCTCTGTCCTGTACCGGGATATGACCGCCATTTCAAGATCACAGAATTCTTCGGAATCGAAATGATCAACGTGCCAATGACACCACAGGGACCAGACATGGATATGGTAGAGAAGCTTGTCAGTGAAGACGCATCCATCAAAGGAATCTGGTGTGTGCCGAAATACTCCAACCCACAGGGATATACTTATTCAGCAGAAACAGTAGAGCGCTTTGCGCATCTGAAACCGGCAGCACCTGATTTCCGTATCTACTGGGATAACGCATACAGCATTCATCATCTCTATGATGACAATCAGGACTTCCTTGTAGAAATCCTTGAAGCATGTGCAAAAGCAGGAAATCCTGATCTTGTATATAAATTTACATCAACATCAAAAGTCAGCTTCCCGGGTTCCGGTATTGCAGCAGTTGCAGCTTCCAAAGCAAACCTGGAAGATTTCCGCAGCTACATGCAGATCCAGACAATCGGACATGACAAATTAAACCAGTTACGTCATGTAAAATTCTTCAAAAATATCGACGGTCTTCATGAACACATGAGAAAACATGCGGCAATTCTCCGTCCGAAATTTGAAATGGTCCTTAACACACTGGACAGAGAACTTGGCGGTCTTGGAATCGGCGAGTGGACAAAACCACATGGTGGATACTTCATTTCCTTTGATTCAATGGAAGGATGTGCAAAAGCTATTGTTGCCAAGGCAAAAGAAGCAGGTGTTGTACTTACAGGAGCAGGTGCAACTTATCCATATGGAAAAGATCCGAAAGACTCCAATATCCGTATTGCACCAAGCTTCCCGACTCCTGAGGATCTTGGAAAAGCAGCAGAAGTGTTCGTACTCTGTGTTAAACTTACAAGTGTAGAGAAATTACTGGAAAATGCATAAAAGAGAATAATCGTATTTACTTTCTGGATAAATAATGTGATAATAAAACTGCCCGGCATAACTTCTTGCCGGGCGGTTGCTGTTTATAAAAAAGAAAGGAGAGGATGTCGTGAGCAGCAGAAAGAAAATCATGATCACCCTGATCATAATCTTGCTCCTGCTGACTGCCGGAGTATATGGATATGGTGTATACTATTTCACAGAGCATTTCTTACCGGGATCAATGGTAAACGGATTCAACTGTTCCTATATGACAGTATCCCAGTCAGAAGAATTGCTTACGCAGAAGGTGGGAGCATATGTTCTTACTATTGACACCAGAAATAACGGACAGGAAAGTATCACAGCAAAACAGGCGGGACTTTCCTATGACTCAGATGGAAGTGTTGATAAACTGATCAGAAATCAGGATCGTTTTACATGGTTTCTTGCTTTTAATCAGCACAGGAATTATGAAGTGTCCTCCTCCATTAAATATGATGAGCAGAAGACAGAGGCTGCCATTTCCGAACTGAAATGTATGCAACAGGAGAATATGACAGAGCCTTCGGATGCTCATATAGAAGAGAAAGACGATAAGTTTGTAATTGTTCCTGAGCAGGAGGGAACTGCACTGAAACCAGAAAAAACAAGTCAGGATATTATAGATGCTCTTGTCACAGGACGAACGCCGGTTGATCTGGAAACAGATGGATGCTACAAAGAACCGAAAGTTTATCAGAGTGATGAAACTTTGACGAAGAATTGTGACCTGATAAACAAACTTACGGATGTAGTGATAACCTATGATTTTGACGATTGCACAGAGACAGTAGACAGAGATATGATCAAAAACTGGCTCACAACAGATGAAAACGGTCTTTATACACTTGACAAAAAACAGATAGAAGCATATATCAGTGAACTGGCGGCTAAATATGATACGGTTGGAACAGAGAGAACATTTAATACATATGATGGTCGTGAGATTACTGTCAGCGGAGGGAATTATGGCTGGCAGATCAATCAGAAAGCGGAGCTGAAAGAACTTACAGAACTGATAAAAAACGGAGAAACCCAGGTCAGAGAACCTGTTTATTCCCATGAAGGTCTGGTCAGGAAAACAAATGATATCGGATATACGTATATAGAGATTGACCTGACGGCCCAGAGAATGGTATTCTATAAAGATGGAACGCCGACTGCGGATGCGCAGATCGTATCCGGAAATCCATTCGTGCCCAACTGTGCAACTCCTGTGGGATGTTATACAACAGGTGAAATGAAGAGCGGATGTACAGTGAACGGAGAGGACTATCCTTCTGCTGTAAATTACTGGATCCCATTCGATGGAAATCTGGGGATCAGTGATGCTCCATGGAGAATGGATTTCGGAGGACAGCTTTATGAATTTGAAGGCACACATGGAAGCATCTGTGCACCATCCGATCAGGTGCAGATCATTTTCAGCAATGTTGAGAAGAACACACCGATTGTTATTTATGAATAAAGGAGAAAAATGATGAAGATTGTAGTATTAGCGGGGGGAACAAGTACAGAACGTACTGTCTCCATTACATCAGGAACAGGAATATGTAAGGCATTACGACAGAAAGGACATCAGGCGATTCTTGTGGATATTTTCTGCGGCATTGAGAATGTGGACCGGGAGAATCCGTTTCCGTCAGAGTATGATGTGGACGCAGCATCAGAATATATGTCAGCATTTAACGACAGGATTGAACAGATGAAAAAAGAGAGAAGAAGCTTCTTCGGACCAAACGTGCTGAAACTCTGCGAGGCGGCTGACATTGTTTTCCTGGGACTTCATGGTGCGAACGGAGAAGATGGAAAAGTACAGGCAACATTTGACCTGATGGGAATCAAATATACAGGAACCGGATATTTAAGCAGTGCCCTGGCAATGGATAAGGGAATCATCAAGCAGATGTTCCTGATGAATAATGTACCAACACCGCGGGGAGTGTCTATGGTAAAAGAAGAAATGACCACAGATCTGAAAGCACTTGGAATGGAATTTCCTGTAGTTGTAAAAACCTGCTGTGGCGGTTCCAGTGTAGGTGTTTATATTGTGAATGATCAGGCAGAATATGAGCAGGCTCTCAAAGACGCTTATTCTTATGAAAATGAAGTCGTGATCGAAGAATATATAAAAGGACGTGAATTTTCAGTAGCGGTTGTGGACGGAAAAGCTTATCCGATCATCGAAATTGCTCCGCTTCAGGGATTCTATGATTATAAGAATAAATATCAGGCCGGTTCTACGATTGAGACCTGTCCTGCCGAAATTTCACCGGAACTCACAGAGAAAATGCAGCATTATGCGGAAGCAGGAGCCAAAGCTCTGTTTATGGAAGGATACTGCCGTCTTGATTTCATGATGAAGGAGAATGGAGATATGTATTGTCTGGAAGCAAATACTCTTCCCGGAATGACACCAACCAGTCTGATTCCGCAGGAGGCAAAAGTTCTGGGAATCGACTATCCGACTTTATGTGAGAAACTGATTGAAGTTTCCATGAAAAAATATCCGACGCAGGATTTCACACTATAGAGCGTGTCTGCAGTAATTTATAGAATTGTTATAGATGCATTATTAAGAGAATTGCTATAACAGGAAAGAAGATATAAAAAATATTATGAAAAACTTAACTCTTGAAAATATCGCCCGCGTATGCGGCGGTACTTATTATGGTCCGGCTGATAAATTACAGGAAGAAGTAATGTCTGTTATCACAGACAGCAGAAAAGCAGAAGAAGGATGTCTGTTTGTACCTATTGTGGGGGAACGTGTAGATGCCCATAAATTTATCCCACAGGTAATGGAAGCAGGGGCACTGGCAACCTTGTCGGAACGGGTGCTTGATAACGCTGATTTTCCTTATATCGCAGTAGAATCTTCTCTTCAGGCAGTGAAAGATATTGCAGAGTTTTATTTAAAGCAGCTTCAGATCCCGGTTGTGGGAATTACAGGAAGTGTTGGTAAGACAAGTACAAAAGAAGTGATCGCATCTGTTCTGAACCAGAAATACCATACTCTGAAAACACAGGGCAACTTTAACAATGAACTTGGTCTGCCTCTCACAGTTTTTCGTCTGCGTGATGGAGATGAAATTGCAGTTCTGGAAATGGGAATCAGTGATTTCGGTGAGATGACCAGACTTGCGCAGATTGCAAGACCGGACACCTGCGTGATCACGAATATCGGTACCTGCCATCTGGAGAATCTGGGAGACAGAAATGGTGTTCTGAAAGCAAAGACAGAGATTTTTAAATTCCTCAGACCGGAGGGACATATTGTATTAAATGGCGATGATGACAAGCTTATCACAGTAAAAAAATATGAAAAGATAAAACCTGTATTTTTCGGAATGAGTAATGAATGTCAGGTTTACGGTGATAAGATTGTAAGCAGAGGTTTAAAGGGAATGACCTGCACCATTCATCTGGGGGATACTGCATTTACAGTTGATATCCCGATGCCGGGGCGCCATATGGTATATAATGCGCTGGCAGCAGCTGCAGTTGGAAATATTTATGGACTTACAACTGAGCAGATCAAAGCTGGAATCGAGAGCCTGGAGCCGATCAGCGGTCGTTTCAGAATGATCGAAACAGATAAATTTCTGATCGTAGATGACTGCTATAATGCAAATCCCATGTCCATGAAAGCCTCTCTGGATGTTCTGCAGGATGGTGCAGGACGCAGAATAGCAGTCCTTGGCGATATGGGTGAACTTGGAGAGAATGAAGTTCAGCTTCATGAGGAGGTAGGAGAGCATGCCGGAAAATGTGATATTGATGTTCTTATCTGTACAGGTAAACTGTGCAGAAATATGGCAGAGAGAGCACAGCGGACAAATCCGGACCTGAAAGTAATCTATGAGCCGGACAGAGAAAGTCTGCTGGAGCATCTGGAAGGTTATGTACAGGATGGTGACACTATTCTTGTGAAAGCTTCCCATTTTATGAAGTTTGAAGAGGTAGTTACGAAACTGGAAAATATGTAAACACTTTTGTCTTTTTATGAGAGAATTTGATGAGCGATTTTAGTTCCATGATACCGGAAACAGCAGTATAATAATCCTGTCAGTTTATGAGCAGGCAGCGTGTTCAAGTGAGGAGGATGTTATGCTGGAGAAAGTTATGGAACTGCATTTCCTGCTGTATGCCATGATGTTAATGGGCGGACTGGGAGCACTGGGGATGCTGACCACACATCTTACCTACCGAAGAATGATCAGAAAAAATACAGAGGTTAAATCAAATCTCAAAGAGAAATGGACAAATCTTTGGAAAACAAGAGACAGGCTGTTGAACCGTATGAACCGGTTTGTCTGGTATCCGTCACTTTTCTGTATTGCTTTTCTTGGACTGGCTTTTTTTCTGTATTCCAAAGATGCACGATGGGACGGAATGCCGCTGGCATATCTTTATGTGGCTGCGATTATTCCGACAGCATTGCTTTTGCTGAGACAGGCGCTGGATTTTACATACAGAGAAGAACTTCTGATGAATTCTTTTTCTGATTATGTGGAACATGCCCGCACATGGGTAGAAGAAGTGCCGGTGCCGGAGAAGGCTGACGAAGCTGTAAAAGAGGAAATCGTTGAACATATTGCGGACAGTATCCGCCAGACTGCAGCAGCAGGAAGCCATTTCAGCGGAATGCTTACACCCGAGGAAGATGAGATTATGAGAGAAATCATAAGAGAATTTATGAAATAAAGACATGAAAATTCACTGCAAATGAGATACACAGGATCAGAAACAATATGGCAATGTAAAGTTTCTGATCCTGTACACATTTTAAGACAGAATAATTTATTATTCGTCATCCTCTTCAATTACCTGGATCTCCAGATAATCAAAATCAATCTGCTCTATAAAATTATCCTGATAAAATCTGGCTTTTCCATGTTTCTTAAAATGTCTGACTGTAGATTCCAGCCAGATTGGGTTTCCCAGATCCATTTCATAACACAGACTATAATGAAAACTGAAAATGCTATTGTTTCGGATATTGGGTTCGGGACAGGTACATTAACAACAAAGCTATATGAGCAAGGATGTTCCATATATGGACAGGACTTTTCATCTAGGATGATTGAGTTGGCATCTGAGAAACCTTGCTGAGGTTGGTATTTATTGACGTATGCGTAGTACTTTTTGTCAAAACTCA
>OGZN01001350.1_pt1 | contig 11508 bp, 10 predicted proteins | sample 1576801 | NCBI WGS metagenome assembly OGZN01 (sample SAMEA3541573, study PRJEB24748) | human gut metagenome | biome: human gut; feature: human-associated habitat; material: faeces | place: China | collected 2012 | reverse complement strand
CTAAGTTTTCCAATGTTTTTTGATAGCTTCAGTATAACACTCGTTTTTTATGTTCGCAAGAGGTGCATTTTGTAGAATGAAAATATATCTTTATTTAAATAATAGATTGATTCAAATTATGCAACCATGTAGGAATTGCGCTGTAATCTCTTACCCACAGAATATTAATTCCGATACGATAAAAATGATTTTCAATTTGAAGTCGATCTTTTGATGTCAGTTGTTTTGTTGTTGAACCAAACGCATCTGTGCTTTTATAACTCATAGAAAAAATCGCATAATGTTTTGGTGGATTAGTTGCGGTGATTTCTAAAAGTCTTCGGATGTTTGGATTACTTATTATCTCCACATACCAAACGGGCGAATGTTAAGAATATCACATGTCTGGATTTCAACATCATTTTTTAACAAAATAACGTTCTCCATGTCAGAATACGAACACCAGTATGCCTTCATTAAATAATTCATCACTTTTTCCTGCTCAGAATCACTATTCCTTCCATCATATATAATTTTGTCTGCGGTCACCCTCGCCACAATTTCATAGGGTGTATGTGTGGCCATCCACTCTGTTGCAAGATCTGTATTCAGTAACTCATCCATGTCCTTCACAACTAATATTAAAAATATACTATCTCACTACATTCCCTACAATTTATAACAGCCCTCTATTTATTATTTATTCTTTCTATCTATATAATGAGTATGGAAAAGTTTATGTGTCATAACTCCATAAGGTTTTCCTAGTGATTCTCTATAAAGATCTATAACATATCTATTATTATGAGATGTTCTTATTTCCTTATGATAATCTATATTTTGAATAGCTGCTGCTCTTGTCTTAACAATATCAAAGTTTCCATGATGGTAAGGTTGTCCTCCTCCACCTACACATCCACCTTTACATGCCATTACTTCTACAGCATGGAAGCTTTCTTCTCCAGATTTTATTTTTTCCACAACTTTTCTGGCAGCTCCTAATCCATGGACTACAGCAAGTCTAAGAGTTTCATCTCCAACTTTTACTTCTGCTACTCTTAATTCTTCAAAACCTCTCATAGGAACAAAATCTACATCTTCTAATTTAGTTCCTGTAGCCCATTCATACAATGTTCTTGAAGCAGCTTCCATAACTCCTCCAGTTCTACCAAAAATATCTGCAGCTCCTGTAGATTTCCCCATAGGTGAATCAAATTCACTTTCTTGAAGCGAATTGAAGTCTATATTATATTGTTTTAAAATTCTTCCAAGTTCTCTTGTAGTCAATGAATAATCTACATCTGGATTCTTTTCAACAGTAAATTCTTCTCGAGATGCTTCATATTTTTTAGAAATACAAGGCATTATAGATACACATACAAGATCTTTTTTATCTATTCCCATCTTCTCAGCCCATACATGTTTAGCTAAAGAACCAAATATTTGTTGTGGTGATCTCGTAGTTGAAAGATTATCTAATATTTCTGGGAAATTAAGTTCTGCAAATCTTACCCATGATGGACAACAAGAAGTAAATAATGGAAGTTTTACATCTTTCTTTCCAGCTAAATAATCATCTAATCTATGTTTCAATTCTGTAGCTTCTTCCATTATAGTTATATCTGCTGCAAAATTTGTATCAAATACTCCATCAAATCCTAATTTTTTAAGAGCTGTAACCATTTTACCAGTTGAATCAGTTCCAACAGGTATTCCAAAAAGTTCTCCAATAGCTACCCTTACAGCTGGAGCTACCTGTACTATAACCTTCTTATTAGGGTTTATAAGATCACGAGATAATTTAAAACTATTATCAGTTTCATATAATGCTCCAACTGGACATACAGCTACGCATTGCCCACAGAAAGTACAATCAGTTTCAATAAGATTTCTATTAAAAGCAGTATTAACCACAACATTAAATCCTCTATCTATTCCTGTAAGAATTCCACAAGTTTGAATATCCCCACACATAGTTTCACATCTTCTACACATAATACATTTTGTAATATCTCTAGTTATAGAAATAGAAAGTTGTTTGTCATGAGCTGCTTCTTTACCTTCAAATCTCATTTCTCTTAATCCAAAAGAAATAGCAAGTTTTTGAAGCTCACATTCTCCATTTTTTCCACATATCAAACAATCTTTTGGGTGATCCGAAAGCATAAGTTCTACCACCATTCTTCTCTTCTGCATCACTTGAAGAGAATTTGTTACAACTTCCATTCCTTCAACTATTGGAGTTGTACAAGAAGGAAGAAGTCTATTCATTCCTTTTACCTCTACTACACAAACTCTACATGATGCACAATTATTTTTATATCCAATCTCGTCCATTTGCATATAGCACAAGTGAGGAATATGTATACCAGCTTTTAATGCTGCATTAAGTATAGTTGTTCCTTCTGGTGCCAGTACTATTTTACCATCTATCTTAAGTCTTATCATTCTCATTTTATTAGTTCACCTCATCAGAAATATTATAATTTTACAATTGCACCAAATTTACATGTTTCATAACAAGCTCCACATTTTATACAGATTTCATTATTTATTTCATGTCTGTGCTTTACAGTACCTGTAATGGCATCTATTGGACATACTCTCGCACAAGCTGTACAACCAATACATTTATCTGTAATAGAATATGTAATAAGTTTTTGACATGCTCCTGCAGCACATCTCTTATCTACTACATGCTCAACATATTCATCATAAAATTGTGCTAATGTAGAAAGAACTGGGTTAGCAGATGTTTGTCCCAATCCACATAGAGAAGTTGCTTTTATCCCTTCTGATAACTCTTGTAAAAGCTGAAGATCTTCCAATGTTCCTCTTCCTTGAGTTATTTTATCAAGCATCTCATAAAGCCTTGTATTTCCGACTCTGCAAGGTGTACATTTTCCACAAGATTCATCAAGAGTAAATTCTAGGAAAAATTTTGCAATGGCAACCATACAGTCGTCTTCGTCCATTACTACCATTCCTCCAGAACCCATGATAGAACCTTTTTTACTTAAAGTATCAAAATCTATTGGAGTATCAAGATCTTTTTCAGTCAAACACCCTCCAGATGGTCCTCCTGTTTGTACTGCCTTAAATTTTTTATTATCTTTAATTCCTCCACCTATTTCAAATATTATTTCTCTTAAAGTTATTCCCATAGGAACTTCACCAAGTCCCAGAATCCTCGGATGTTCCAGATATCCCTTCATCTTTCCTGCTGTAAGAATACACCCGTTATCATCCACATGAGTCGCCGGAACACAGGAAGGCATCATCACATATACATTCGCCGGTGCATCTTCTGTCTGATCCAGGATATAATCAATTCCATCCGTACCGGATACATTTGCAGACTCATGAGGATCTACAATAAATGTTGTAGTTCCACACTGTGCGGCCTGCCGGACCAGCTCCCCCGGCGTCACCAGAGTAGATTCCAGATGCAGATGACTGTCGATAAACCCCGGACAGATCACTTTTCCTTCCAGATCAATCTCTGTCTCTCCTTCGTATGTACCGACTCCGATCACAATTCCATCTGCAACAGCCACATCACCATCAATAAATTCTCCCGTACCAGAGCTGAACACACGCCCATTTTTAAACACCAGCTCAGCCTTCTCAATACCTCTTGCCATCTGCGAATACCTGCGATACATCTCAAGTTCCATAAAAAAACCTCCCTTCACTCCCTTGAAAGCCCTCCTGCGCTACATATTCATTATTACAGCAAAGCTTCCAATATATTATCATATTTACTTGTTTTTTCAGACTTTTTTATTGTCCAAATCAATTTTTTCTATATATTTCATTATATATTATCATCTGTCTTTTTAATTTGCAACCTGTTTTTTCTTTACCAAAGCAACTTTCCATCAACTTTTAACGGCTTTACAAAAAGGCTGCCGGATATCTCCTGCAGCCTTTTCATATCACTTACATCTCTATATTTACATCATATAATCTTTGATCACATCATGATCTCTGAGTACTTTCTCGATCACAGTTCCCTTAACAGCTTTCAGAAGCGGTTTCTTCAGCATATCCAGTGGTCCCGGAAGTTCGATCTCCAGTGGAGATTTTCCATCCATCAGCTTCACACTGCTATCCAGTAATTCTCTGATATCGTAAACACTGCCCCATACTTCCGGCACACCTCTGTCAACACCCAGAAGTCCATACACAGCCTCCATAGCAGTTCTTACGGAATATTCAGTAGTAAATACAGTATCTCTTGGTGTATCGGCAAACTGTCCGAGGAATGCGAAGTTTACACAGCCATCCGGAATAACATCAGGTCTGTCACCCTTTGTTCTCGGCATAAAGAATGCTGTAATATAAGGCATCATGGTCGGTACACAAACTGCACTGTTCTCAGCCATGTCTTCAATCTGGTCAACCGGAACGCCAAGATGATAGAGCCACTCTTCTGTGATTTCCTTACCTGTACACTCCTTCATAGGCTTCTTGATATAATCACCAGGTACATCTGTAAACAGACCATATACCCATACACAAACCTTGTCTTTGTCCTGATCCTTGAACTGTCCCTGTCTGTTGATCGTCCAGCTTAATAACCAGCTGGAATCCTGACAGCTTACAATACCGCCTGTAACAACCTTGCCTGTTCTCGGATCACGTTTGCAGATATCTGTAATATAAGGAATGATCTTATCATCCAGAGTAGTCACTGTTGCTGACTCCCAATTTGTCTTAGCAATATCAGAACAGAATTTCTCAGGATGTCCGAAGGACGGATCCTGTTTTGCGATATTTTTCCAGAGACTCCAGCATCCACTTGTACGAACTTCTGCATCTCCGTTCGGTGCATGATTCTGATCGCCATAGATGGTTCCCTCTGTACAGCTTCCGTTTGTCACAAATACAAGATCATTCTCTGTAAGAACAATTCCCTTTTCTACGCCATTCACCTTACACTCGATTGCTTTTGCAATCTTCTTATTGCCTTCAAACTCAAAGAGTACGTTTGTAACCTCTGTATTGAACTGGAATTCAACGCCTGCTTCTTCCAGATATTTCTGCATTGGCAGAATCAGGGATTCATACTGATTGTATTTAGTAAATTTCAGGGCGCTGAAATCCGGAAGTCCGGAAATGTGATGGATAAATCTCTGGAAGTACAGTTTCATTTCCAGTGCACTGTGCCAGTTCTCAAATGCGAACATGGTTCTCCAGTATAACCAGAATGTGGAATCAAATACTTCATCGTCAAATACATCTTCAATTGTCTTGTCATAAAGATCTTCATCCTTTGTCATGAACAGCTTCATGATCTCCATGCAGCCCTTCTGGCTCAGATTGAATTTACCGTCTGTATGAGCATCCTTGCCTCTCTCTTTTGTTGCACGACAGAGAGAATAGTTGGGGTCTTCCTTATTCAGCCAGTAATATTCATCAAGTACAGATACACCAGGTGTTTCAATGGATGGAATACTTCTGAAAAGATCCCATAAGCACTCGAAATGGTTTTCCATCTCACGTCCCCCACGCATCACATATCCGCGGCTCGGATCAAAGATACCGTCACATGCACCGCCTGCAATATCCATTGCTTCCAGAATGTGGATATTCTTTCCGGGCATCTGTCCGTCACGTACAAGGAAACAGGCTGCTGCAAGAGAAGCCAGTCCGCTTCCTACGATATAAGCATGTTTATCATCTACGCCTTCCGGCTTTCTTGGACGTGCAAATGCTTCATAGTTACCGTTTGTATAATAAATTCCCTTACTGTTTTTCTCATATTTTCCACGTTCTGTATTGCGATATTCACTTGTATTATGAAGTGCGTCATAATCTTCTTTTTTCTTTGTCTCAACTGTTTTATACTTCTTTCCTGCTGCCACTGCTGCCACGCCTGCTCCAACTGCCAATGCGGATATAAGTCCTAAACCTTTATTTTTACTCATAATACACATCCACCTTTCTTGAATTCTTCTTTAGAAGTTCTTTCAGATTCGTTATCTTAAATGCTTTTTACTCTCTGCTTTACCCATTTCCCGGAAACTCTTTTCGCCTGCCGGAAATCTCTTGATCTCCCGGCAAGACATCTTCATGACTTTTACATTCTTATCTGTATGTTTCCCACATCATAAGCATTTCATCCGTCTGAATCATCTGTTTGTTGCTATGGCTGTATATTAACAGTAAAAATATGATTCTACAATTTACAAAAGCCGCCGAATGATAAGTTTTTTATCACCCTGCGGCTTTTGTAAAGAATTTTTATATGATTATTTTTCCATATTATTTTTCTGAAAGTTATGAATAGATGTAGTCACTGTATCGCGAAGTGTCAAATCCATCATTCTTACCAGATCTTCAATATTTTCTTTCATCCCTTCCCTGATCCACTCAAGTATGATTCCCACAAAACCATATTTATAGAAGTCTGCAATAAATTTTTTATCCTCTTCTGTGATATTCAGACCCTTGCTTTTTTCTTCCACCACACCCACGATCAGATCATAGGTTAATTTAAAAAGATAATTTTCTATCCGCTCCCTGTCCACATTTCTGTAAACATTCATAATAAACGGTTTGTTTTCCAGCACTGCCTCAAATATCTGGGTCAGCCCTTCTGTCCAGGATTCAGAAGTCTTTTTGCCCTGAAGGGCTTTTGTCCCATCTTCCACGCAGGACCATTCAACCAGATCATAAATATCCTTGAAATGATAGTAGAAAGCCATGCGGCTTATCCCGCAGTCCGTGGTAATATCTGTTATCGTGATCTTGTCCAGAGGTTTCTTCAGAAGAAGCCGTTTCAGGGATTCTTCCAGAGCTGCTTTTGTGGTATTTGGCATATAACTCCTCCTGTCTGCTTACTATGATTATTTCCAGTCGTAGTTTCTCAGGTGTCCTTCCAGATTCATGTGGTCAAAATTATTCTGGCGCAGTGCCTCGTACAGAACGATTGCTACGGAATTGCTCAGGTTCAGAGAACGGATATCTCCGATCATAGGAATCCTTACACAGGTTTCCTGATTATTGACCAGAATGTCCTCCGGGATTCCTGCACTCTCTTTTCCAAACATAATGTAACAGTCTTCTTCATAATGAACATCTGTATAAGTCTGAGGTGCTTTTGTTGTTGCATAGTAAATCTTTGCCCCGGGATTCTTCTCCAGAAATTCTTCAAAGTCCAGATATGTAGTTACATCCAGATCTTTCCAGTAATCCATTCCTGCTCTCTTTAAGGCTTTCTCACTTAAGGAAAATCCCAGAGGCTCGATAAGATGGAGTCTGGTTCCTGTTGCCACACAGGTACGGCCGATATTTCCTGTGTTTGCAGGAATCTCCGGCTCGTGAAGTACAATATTTAATTTTGCCATTTTCTTTTTATTCCTCTTGTTATTAATCGTCTGTCTTTTCTTAGAAAATTGTCTCTTAAGTTTCCTGCAGTTACTCTTTGAGAAGTTGCTGCAGTTCATCCTCTGCCGGACGTTCCAGATAGCGGGCACTGCCGCCACTGTAGAGAAGCCGGTCATTGCCGCTGTTAGTCTGACCGATGACCTCTGCCATAAATCCCTCATTGCGAAGTCTCTGTACCAGTGCTTCACCTCCGCGGATTCCAATCAACACTGCTCCATCTGCCTGAAGCTTATATGGATTCAGGTAAAAAATCTCGCACACTTCTATGGTCTCCTGACGAATCGGTACCTTACGGAAATCTGCTTCCAGTCCTACTTCTGAAGCTTCTGCCATCTTCCAGAGTGCACTTAAAAAGCCGCCCTCACCCATAGCATATAATGCGCTGGCATCTGCCTCCTGCGCAATTTTCCAGACAATACTGCCAGCTCCATAATCGTCCCGAAGTGAAACGCAATTCTGAATAAAACCGGCAGAGAATCTCTCTGCCAGTTTGTCCTTTTTATTTTTTGCTATTACAGAGGTTCCTTTCAGAGCCACCGGACATGCCACCACCAGTTCATCTCCCGGTTTCAGGCATCCGGTTATTTCTGCCCTCAGAGCCTCCATTGCCACCTGTCCCAGTCTCATTCTTTTCCTCCGAAAATTTATTATACGATCAGAGACAGAACTGTTGGTACTACCATTGCCAGTACCAGAATGATTGCAATAATTGCTGTGATCACTTTACGGTTCTTTGGATTAAACATTCCCATTTCTCTTCACCTCTTTAATCTCTGTTCAGGTTCTCAAACACATCTTTCGTCACATCTGTCACATGAGCGTTGTTAGTCAGCGGATCACGGTCTGCATAGTTAAACAGCAGCACTGTTCCATCTGCAAATACTTCCACATGTGCATTCTTTGCCACTTTTTCCCGTTTTCTGAAGTCCCATACCTGTCTCTCAAAAGGCTTCTGATCTCTGGCAAAGCCAGGACGGCTTTTCAGGTTTTCTCTCAGATAGAGATCGTATACCATCTGGTCTTTTACCTGATCCATGGAAATCTCCGGCACATCCTCAAGAAATTCCAGCAGGATCTCATATCTTCGCATTCTTGTATGAGAAACATCACCATAGCCCTTTTCCATGTAAAAGCTGCCCAGTCTCTCATAAATCGAGAAAGCATCCTGAAAAAAGTTTTCCAGATATTCAAGTGTATTCTGGAATTGTCCACTATTATAATACACTTCCACCATATTTTCCACAGTTTTCAGCTTCAAAACATGGTCATAATCCAACCACTTCGTGGAAAGTACCTCATAAGGCTCCTGTGTTTTGTATACAATACCATATTCCCTGCACATCTCCATCATATGGGAACCCTTTAACACCTTCAAAAAGCCCAGCTGAAGCTGCTGTGGTTTCAACGCATAGACATCATTAAAGGAATGCCGGAAGCTGTCGTAATCTTCATAGGGAAGTCCTGCGATCAGGTCCAGATGCTGATGGATATTTCCAAAGCTGTGGATTCTGTCAACAATTCCTTTTAATTTTTCAAAATCCATAGTTCTGTGAATTGCCTTAATCGTGTCCGGATTTGTTGACTGTACTCCGATCTCCAGCTGAATCAGACCCGGGCGCATGGTGGACATTTCCTGCAGTTCCTCTTCTCTTAACAGATCTGCTGAAATCTCAAAATGGAAGTTTGTCACACCATTATCGTGTTCATTAATATACTTCCAGATTGCCATTGCATGGTCATGTTTACAGTTAAAGGTACGGTCTACAAACTTTACCTGCGGAACCTTATTGTCTATAAAAAACTGCAGCTCTTTCTTTACTGTCTCTGTATCTCTGAAACGCAGTTTCTTATCAATGGAAGAAAGACAGTAACTGCAGGAGAAAGGACATCCTCTGCTGCTTTCATAATAAATGATCCTGTTCTTAAACTCAGACAGATCTTTGTAAATGAACGGAATACTGCTTAAGTCCATGATCTGGCGCCATCCATTATGTATGATCTGATCTCCGTCTCTGTAACAGATTCCTGTCATATTTTTCAGATCCTGCGGATTTTTTTCCACATAATATCCGGCAAGTTCTTTAAATGTTTCTTCACCTTCCCCGACCATAACACCTTTAAATTCTGAGTTTTCTATCAGGAATTTCTCCGCATCATAAGAAACTTCCGGACCGCCGGCCCAGAAGTCGGCGCCCGGAAGAATCTTTATCAGATCTGCCATCAGTTCTTTTACAAAAGAAAGGTTCCAGATATAACAGGACACGCATACCACATCAGGATGCTCCAGGTAAATATCACGCATGATATCATCTTTCTGCTGGTTGATGGTATATTCCTTTAATACAATATGATCTGCGTAATCAGATGCATATGCCTGCAGATCATAAACAGCAAGATTGGAATGAATATATTTTGCATTGCATGCCGCTAATAAAATCTTCATAAATCTTTAGCCTTCCAATGCACTCTTCAGCTCTTCTTTGGAAGTAAGACCTACGAAGCGTTTCACTTCCGCACCGTCTTTAAACAGGATCAGTGTCGGAATGCTGACTACACGAAACTGCTGTGCAAGTGCCATATTCTGATCTACGTCTACTTTTCCTACTGCGTATCCCTCTTCTGCCAGTTCTTCTACAACCGGACCCTGACGCATACATGGACCACACCATGTTGCCCAGAAATCTATAAGAACCGGTTTCTCAGATTTTAATACTTCTGTTTCAAAATTTGCTGTTGTAATCTCTTTTGCCATGATTTATATCTCCTTTGCTTATTCTTTATAAAAATTTGCAATGTAAGTTCTCTGGTTTTATAATATCAACGCTATAACCCTGTTAAATTTTCAGTTTTTATTTTAGATTTTTTATTTTAAAGATCTTACATACTTCCCTGCATTAATACCTGCCTGTGCTCCCTCATACACAGCTTTCGCCACCTGAAGAAGTCCACCTGTACAGTCACCTGCCGCATAGAGTCCCGGGATGGTTGTTTCCATATTTTCGTTAACTTTAATGTTTCCTTTTTCAGTAAGTTCAGCTCCCATCTGGCGGGCAATCTCAGTACTGCCTGCAGTTCCCATTGCAATAAATACACCCTCTGCAGGACAGAAATCATTTGCCTGCTGACCTGCTTCTGCCTTTATTTCCTCTGCCTGCACATCAGGTTCAAGACGGATTCCGGATACCAGATCATCGCCCTCTACAGACTGGATCTTCATTGTGTTTACATTGACATTTTCTTCAGGTGTAAATTCCGGTTCTTCACCGTTTGTATAAATGGTTACTGTAGAAGCAGTATTAGACAATTCCTTTGCTTCATGCATGGCGAAATCACCGTTTCCAAGAACTGCTACATCCTTGCCTCTGTAAAAGAAAGCATCGCAGATTGCACAGTAACTGACACCTTTTCCCTCAAATTCTTTAACACCCGGGATCTTCGGTGCAGCGCGCTTACTTCCTGTTGCAAGAATCAGACTCTGAGTCTCGAATTCACCTTCTGTAGTTTTTACCACAAAAGTATCAAACCCGCCGACTCCCAGAACCTGTGCATCCAATATTCGTACGCCCAGTGCTTTCGCCTGAGCGATTCCTGTATCATATAATTCCTGACCGGACAGCGGATGTTCCAGTCCGTAATAATTTTCTATTTTCTCTGCTTTTTCCAAAGCACCGATCCCATTATTGATCACCAGGGGATCCAGATTTCCACGAACTGCATAAAGCGCAGCGGAAATTCCTGCAGGTCCGGCACCTATGATTATCACTTTTTCCAAATTCTGTCACCTGCTCTCTGTTATTGTTTTCAATATACTGTGATATATCATCGTTACTGTTCACTCTGTTCTCAGTAACTTATTATCAGCTATTGTTACTATACTACGTTTTCTGAAAAAAATCCATGATTTTATTTGGATAATTTTGGTATAATTTGGTTAAATAAGTTTCTCGATTCAGCGACATAATAAATAAAAGCGAAGTGCTGTTCACTCATGAACCATGCATTTCGCTTTTATACATTATTTTGTATGATTTATTTATCCAACCAGAGGATATTTGTCTGTAAGTTCTTTGACGATTGCCTTTGCACTGACGATTGGAATAATCATTCAGAGACCGGGGAACCTGATCAATCCAC